>Ga0116177_10004373_pt1 | contig 10314 bp, 9 predicted proteins | sample AD_STIC10_MetaG_FD_89750 | JGI IMG/M metagenome (GOLD analysis project Ga0116177, IMG submission 89750) | Active sludge microbial communities of municipal wastewater-treating anaerobic digesters from USA - AD_STIC10_MetaG | ecosystem: Engineered > Bioreactor > Anaerobic > Digestate | place: USA...
CACCGGTGCCATCGCTCGCTCGCGGACCTCGGTGGTGTTCATCAACCAGTTGCGCGAGAAGATCGGGGTGATGTTCGGGAATCCGGAGACGACCACCGGCGGCAAGGCGCTCAAGTTCTACGCCTCGCTCCGGCTCGATATCCGCCGCATCGGCCCGGTGAAGGACAAGGAAGAGGTGATCGGCTCGCAGGTGCGCGTGAAGGTGGTGAAGAACAAGGTCGCGCCGCCGTTCAAGCAGGCCGAGTTCGATATCATGTATGCTGAGGGGATCAGCCTCACCTCGCTGCTCGTCGACATCGGGTCGGAGTCGGGGATCATCGAGAAGTCCGGCGCCTGGTACAGCTACGGCGGCCAGCGCATCGGACAGGGGCGTGAGAACGCCAAGATGTTCCTCAAGGACAACGTGGCGATGATGAAGGAAATCGAGGAAAAGGTGAAGGTCGTGCTCGGCATCACGAAGGTTGAGGTGCCGGCCGAGATCGAGACCACCGAGGAATAGCAGGGCGTAGGATCGAAGGACGCAGGACACATCAGACGCCGGCAGGATATTGGGGCCGGAGGGTTGTCTTCTGAGGATGCTGGGGCCCGGTACCCCACGTTGCTCAGCGGGCCTCTCTCCGGCCTCTCCTCGTATCAGGTCGCAAGTCGGAGGGGACAAAGAGAGAAGGGGCCGGTGAGCAGGTCCCCGCGAACGCTGGGTCGAGGATCTCGGGGTGTGCGCCAACGTTTGGCTGGAGACTGAAATGGGCGTCTGGGAAGACGACGAGGCGGCCGCAGAAGATCGCGCTGAACTCCACGAGGAGGGCGACGAAAGCCAGGCGCCCTCCGCACCGGCACGGCGAGGGCGGGCCGCCTCGTCCGCGAGTGGCGCGAGGACGGAACGGGGGCCTCGCAAGAAGCTCGGGGATGTCGAGGAGGTGCCCGCGGGGCGGGTGACGGCGATCCATGAGCGGCGTTCGGGGAGCGTGCGATACCTGGTCGCGATCGATGGGCGACCCGTGGCGACCGTGTCGGCGGAGCTGATCGCCGAACTCGGTCTGCGGGTCGGCGGTTCGGTCGACGTGGTGCTGGCCCAGCGGCTCCGCGCGGAATCGTCGCGGCTCGCGGTCTTCGACAAGGCGATCGACCTGCTCGCCGTGCGCGCGCGCAGTACGCGGGACCTGCAGATGCGCCTGCGTCGGGCGGGGGCGGTCGACGCGTCCATCGCGGCGGCGATCGAACGGCTGCAGCAGCTGGGATTTCTCGACGACGACGCGTACGCGCGCAATCTCGCGCGATCGCGGGTCTTGAGCGGCGGCGTCTCGCGCCGCCGCATCGGGCAGGAGCTGCAACGACGCGGCGTCTCGCGCGAGGTGGCGGACGGGGCGATCGCCGAGACGCTCGAGGATGTGGAGCTGGACGAGGAGGGGGCGGCGCGACTCGCGGGCGAGAAGCGGCTGCGTGCCCTGCGATCCTACGATGCCGCCACGCAGAAGCAGCGGCTCTATGCCTTCCTGGCTCGGCGCGGCTATGCGCCGGATGTCATCGCGCGAGTCGTCCGTGACTTGATGCGATAGGGCCTCCTTCGCCGCTCCCCGAGTTCGGGGGGCGCGGGGTCGGAGGGGGCGCGGGGAGGGAGCGATGGTAGGACAGGGGCGCGCTCCAGAATCCGCGTCGAGGTCCGCTATATTGGGGGATGCGCGCATCCGACATCCGCTCCCGATTCCTGGCCTACTTCCAGCGCAACGCGCACGCCGTGTTGCCGAGTTCGTCCCTCGTTCCGGGCGACGACCCCACGTTGCTCTTCACCAACGCGGGGATGGTCCAGTTCAAGAAGGTCTTCCTTGGCCTCGAGGTCCCTGAGACGGGACGTCGCGCCACCACCTCGCAGAAGTGCGTTCGCGCCGGCGGCAAGCACAACGACCTCGAGCAGGTCGGGCACACGGCGCGACATCACACCTTCTTCGAGATGCTGGGGAATTTCTCCTTCGGCGACTACTTCAAGCGCGACGCGATTCGCTTCGCCTGGGAGTTCGTCACCGGTCCGCAGTCGGAGGGGAATCTCGGGATCGACGCGCGTCACGTGCGCGTCTCCGTGTTCCACGAGGACGATGAGGCGCGCGCGCTGTGGCGCGAGATTGCCGGGATCTCCGACGCCCGCATCTACGGGCTCGGCGCGAAGGACAACTTCTGGCAGATGGCGGATACGGGGCCGTGCGGCCCATGCTCCGAGCTCTACATCGACCTTGCCCACCTGACCAAGGACTGGGCTTTTCCGGCAGGGGCGAGTGGCGAGTGGACAGATCTCGAGCGCACCGAGTTCTCTACCGAGGCCTTCGTGGAGGGGGCCGAGGCGGGGCGCTTCCTGGAGATCTGGAACCTCGTCTTCATGCAGTTCGACCGGCAGCCCGACGGGGCGCTCGTGCCGTTGCCGAAGCCGTCGGTGGACACGGGCGCGGGACTGGAGCGCATCGCCGCGGTGATGCAGGGGGTCACGAACAACTTCCATACCGACGTGTTCGCCCCGATGATGGCGGCGATCGAGGCGACGGTGCAGCGGCCGTACGCCGGCGTTGCGCCTGACGGATCGCGCCTCCTCGATGCCCACAGCGCGTCGTATCGCGTGCTGGCGGACCACGCGCGCGCGGTCTCGTTCCTCCTCGCCGACGGGGTCTTCCCATCCAACGACGGGCGCGGCTACGTGCTGCGACGCATCCTTCGCCGGGCGGTGCGCCATGCGTACCTGCTCGGGCGGCGGGAGCCCACGCTGGTGCACGTGGTGCAGGCGGTGATCGACAGCATGTCCGACGTCTTTCCCGAGCTTCGCCAACGGGCGACGCACGTCCTCGAGACGACGCGCGCCGAGGAGGAACGCTTCCTGGCGACGATCGAGGGCGGGATGTCGCGCTTCGAACAGCTCGCGCCCGCGGTGGGATCGACGCAGGGGTCGACGCACCTGCGCGGGTTGATCAGCGGCGAGGACGCGTTCAAGCTCTACGACACCTACGGCTTCCCGATCGACCTGACCGAACTGATGGCGCGCGAGCGCGGCTACGCGGTCGATATCGCCGGCTTCGAGGCGGCGTTAGGCGCGCAGCGCGTGCAGTCGCAGGAAGAGCGCAAGTCGAAGAAGCTGGGTGTGGTGGCCGACGAACTGTCCGACGCGGCACGGTGGGAGCGGACGAGCGGGATGTCCGACGAGGCGCCGGCCTTCGGCGAGTCGGAGTTCGTGGGGTACGAGGCGGTGGAGATCGAGTCGCAGGTAACCGCGGTGAGACGCCTGGACGACAACCGCGTGGCGGTGATGCTGCGCGAGACGCCGTTCTATGCCGAGTCGGGGGGGCAGGTGTCCGACCGCGGTGAGATCGTCGGGCAGGGGTGGCGCGTGGACGTGGACGACGTGAAGAAGATCGAGGGGCGCGTCGCCGCGATCGGAAAGCTCAGCGGGACGATCGCCTTCGGGACGGCCACGGCCAGGGTCCCCGGCGATCGCCGCCGCGACACGGAGCGCAATCACACGGCGACCCACCTCCTGCATGCGGCGTTGCGGGAGGCGTTAGGCGATCACGTGCACCAGGCCGGGTCGCTGGTGGCCCCCGATCGCCTGCGCTTCGACTTCACGCACCATGGCCCCATCAAGCCGGAGGTGCTGGACGCGATCGAGCTGACCGTGAATCGCGGCATCTGGGCGTCGGTCGACGTGCGCACGGAGCAGAAGGGGTACAAGGACGCGGTGGCCGAGGGGGCGATGGCGCTCTTCGGCGAGAAGTACGGTGATGTCGTGCGTGTGGTGAAGATCCCGGGGCTCTCCGTCGAGCTCTGCGGAGGGACGCACGTGCGCAACACGGGACAGATCTCGCTCTTCAAGATCCTGAGCGAAACCGGGGTCGCCGCAGGGGTGCGACGCATCGAGGCGGTGACGGGGCCGCGTGCCTTCGAGGTGATGCGCGAACGGGAGCGCACGCTGTCCCGCGTGGGGGAGCTGCTCAAGGCGACGCCCGACACGGCGATCAAGCGGGTGCAGGGGCTGCTGGACGAACGCAAGGCGCTGGAGAAGCGCCTCGACGAGGCGATGAAGGGCGGCGGCGACCAGGTGAAGGCGCTGGTGGCGTCGGCGCCGACGGTCGAGGGGCTCCGGCTGGTGGCCTCGATGATGGCCGCGCCGGACGTCAAGACGCTGCAGACGCTCGGCGACGCGCTGCGCGAACAGCTCGGCAGTGGAGTCGCGGCGTTAGGCGCCACCTTCGAGGACGGCAAGAGCGCGCTGCTGGTGGTGGCCACCGACGACGCGCGTGACCGCGGGGTGCGCGCCGATGCCGTCATCAAGGAACTGGCGCAGCTGGCGGGCGGGCGTGGCGGTGGCAAGCCGCACATGGCGCAGGCGGGGATCCCCGACGCCGCGCGCCTCCCGGACGCCCTCGCGTCGCTCGAGCGCACGGTGCGTGCGCTCCTGGGCGCGTGACGCACGAGGGAGTGGCGGCGCTGGAACGCTGGCTCGCCACCCGCGAGCCCGCGCCGCCGGCCGCCCTGGCGGCCCGGTTGCGCGAGCTGGCCCGCGCCGCCGAGGGCGAGGACTGCGCTCCCGGCGTCGCGTCGTCCGGTGCATCGGATGCCGGGGCGTCGTCCGGCGATGGAACGCCCGCTGCGGCTGCGCACGCGGCGACGCTGGTGCAGGCGACCGGTCGCGTGCTGGAGCGTCTGCTGCGCGCTCACGAAACGGCGCGGGGGAGTGCGCTGGAGTTGGTGGCCGCCGATGCGCTGGCGACGTATGCGATGGAGGCGCTGGGCGACGCCCCCGACGCGCTCGAGCATCGCTGCGAGTGGGCGATGCGCTACTTCGCCGGGATTGCGGATTCGGCGTGATCGACCTGCACACGCACCTCCTCCCGGGGGTCGACGATGGCTCACGCACGATGGACAACTCGGTGCGTGTGCTGGAGCGGCTCCTGGTGGAGGGGGTGCGGGAGGTGGCCTGCACGCCGCACCTGACGGCGTCGCGCGCGCACGAGGCGCCCGTGGACGAGTATGCCGCGCTGCGAGCCGAGTTGCAGCGATTGGCTCCGGAGGGGATGCGCCTGGCGGCCGGGTTCGAGATCATGCTCGATCGTCCGGGCTGCGACCTCACGAAGCGGGGGCTGACGCTCGGGACGTCGCGCGCAGTGCTGGTCGAGTTTCCACGATCGGGGCTGCCGGCGGGGGCCACGGCGGAGCTGATGCGCATTCGCACGAGTGGACTGGTGCCGGTGATCGCCCACCCCGAACGGTATCGTGGCATCACGCTCGCTGACGTCGAGGCGTGGCGCGAGGTCGGGGTGGTGATTCAGGGGGATGCGCTGATGCTGCTTTCGGCCGGGGAGATGGCACAGCTGGCGCGCGCGATGCTCGCGGGTGGGCTGTACGATGTCCTGGCGAGCGACAATCACGGGGACCGACGGTCGCTGGCGACGGTGCGGGAGTGGCTGCGTGAGACGGGTGAGGACGGGCAGGGGGCGCTGCTCACCGAGGAGAATCCGCGCCGCGTGTTGGCCGATGAGGCCCTGCTCCCGGTGCCGCCGCTGCGGCGGGAGCGGTCGCTGTGGCAGCGGTTGCGCGCGATGATCGGTGGTCGTTAGGCATTCCACGTCACCACGAGCCAGGCGAGGGCGAACGGATGGACGGATTCGAGCGGGACGCGGGAGAGCGGGCGGTCACTCGGCTGCGCGACCTGGCGGCGTTGGCGACGCGGACGGCGGAGGTCCTCGCCCCCGAGATCGCCCGGGCGGCGGCGCTGGTGCAGCGCACGCTGGCCGGTGGCGGCACGCTCTTCTTCTGTGGCAATGGCGGCTCGGCGGCCGACGCGCAGCACATGGCCACCGAGTATGTCGTGCGATACATGCGCAACCGGCGCGCGCTGCCGGCGATCGCCCTGACCACCGACACGTCGCTGTTGACCGCGGCGGGGAATGACTTCGGCTTCGATGAGATCTTCGCGCGTCAGGTGGAGGCCCTCGTTCGTCCCGGCGACCTGCTCATCATCCACTCCACGAGCGGGAACTCGCCTAACGTTCTGCGCGCTGCCGACGTGGCCCGCGCCAAGGGGGCGCCGGTGCTCTCGCTCTCCGCCCGCGACGGAGGGGCGTTGCGGGCGCGGTCCGACATCGCGCTGGTGATTCCCACCGAGCGCACCGACCGCGCCCAGGAGATTCACCTGTGCGTGCAGCACCTGATCTGCGAGGTGGTCGAGGAGGCGTTAGGCGGCGACTCGTAGCGGTCGCCGCCGCTCGGCACCGTCCGCGATGACGGCGCCGATGCGGCGCGAAGCGGTCGCACGCTCAGCTCCGGCACATGCATGCACGCACGCCCGTCTCGTCCCTCGCTCACCGTCAGTCCGCCCGTCTCGTTCGCCGTCTCTTCTCCCTCGCCCCCACACATGTTCTCCCTGATTGGCACGCGCGCACTCGTCACTGGTGGATCCCGCGGAATCGGCGGGGCGACCTCCCGGCTCCTGGCCCGGTGCGGCGCTGATGTGGTGGTGCACTATCGATCGCGCGCGTCCGAGGCGCAGGCGATGGTGGCCGAGATCGAGGGGATGGGGCGCCGGGCACTGGCGATCGCCGCGGAACTCTCCGATCGGGGGGCCGTGGATGCGATGTTCGCCCGCGTGCAGGAGGCGTGGGGTGGACTGGACGTCTTTGTCGCGAACGCCGGGATCTGGCCCGAGGAAGACGTCGCCGTTGCCGACATGCCTGACGCGCGCTGGGGACGCACGGTGGCGGAGAACATCGACGGGATGTTCTACTCGACGCGCGGCGCGTTGCAGCTGATGGGGGACGGGGGGCGCATCGTCCTGGTGAGCAGCACGGCCGGGCAGCGCGGCGAGGCGATGCATGCGGACTACGCGGCCTCGAAAGGGGCGATGATCGCCTTCACCAAGTCGGTCGCGATCGAGGTGGCGCGACGCGGCATCACCGTCAATTCGGTGGCACCGGGGTGGGTGGATACCGAGATGTGCGAGGGGGCGTTTGCCGGGGACGGGCGGGCGCGGGTCGCCGCCGGGATCCCCGTCGGGCGCATCGCCACGCCGGCCGACATCGCCGCTCCCATCGTCATGTTGTGCATGCCCGAGTTGCGCCACGTGACCGGCGAGATCGTCAACGTCAATGGCGGCAGCGTCCTGTGCGGGTAGTCGCACTGGTCTTCACGGGGGGGACGATCTCCATGCGTTTCGACGCGGGGATCGGGGGGGCCGTCCCCTCGTTAGGGGCGGACGAGATCGTGGCGGCAGCCCGCGGCATCGAGCACGTGGCGTCGTTGCGGGTCGAGGAGTGGGGGCGCTTTCCCGGGCCACACATGACGGTGGAGCGGCAGTGGGCGCTACGCGCGCGCCTGCTCGACCTGGTCAACGATCCGCAGATCGATGGCGTCGTCGTCACGCACGGAACCGACACCATCGAGGAGTCGGCGTATCTCGCCACCCGGTCCATCGCTACGGAGAAGCCGATCGTCTTCACGGGGGCGATGCGCAACGCGAGCGAACTGTCGTGGGACGGGCCGGCGAACCTGTCCGACTCGGTGCGTGTGGCCGCGTCGGACGATGCGCGCGGCCATGGGGCGCTGGTCATGCTCAACGGTCGCGTCTTCTCGGCTCTCGACGTGACCAAGGCCCATACGCACTTGTTGGACGCCTTCGAGAGCCCGGGACTCGGGCCCATCGGTGTCGTCGACGATGGCGAGGTCGTCTTCCGGCGGTCGCTGCCGCCCTTTGGGCCGATCCTGGCGCCCCCGTCGCTGGGGACGCCGGTGGACATCATCACCGCGTACGCCGGTGCCGACGCGCGCTTCGTCGACGTGTCGCGCCAGACGGCGAAGGGGGTCGTCGTCGCTGCGTTGGGGCGCGGCAACGTTCCGATTGCCATGGCCGACGGACTGGGGCGCTGCCTTGCCGATGGCGTCCCCGTCGTCGTGGCGTCGCGCGCGCCGCGCGGGCGCGTGGGGACTACCTACGGATACGCGGGCGGTGGGCGACAACTGGCCAACCTCGGTGCCATCTTCACGGGCGCGAGGCGTCCGCAGCAGGCGCGCATCGACTTGATGCTGGCGCTGGGGGCCGGGCTTACCGGCGACGCGCTGCGCGCCGTCTTCGACTCCTGAGGGCATGGCCGTGACGTCCACGCGTGCGCGACTGGAACAATCGCCGGTCCTCGATCCGCCGCGCGAGGTGCGCGAGATCGCGCACGCGCTGGAGCAGGCGGGGTTCGAGACGTGGTGCGTCGGGGGCGCGGTGCGCGATGCACTCCTCGGCTTGCCTCACCTCGATTGGGACCTCGCCACGTCGGCGACGCCGCCGCAGGTCAAGCGGACCTTTCGACGGACGATCCCGGTCGGCGAGCAGTTTGGGACGATTGGCGTGCTCGACCGGCACGGACGCCTGCACGAGGTGACGACCTTTCGTCGTGACGTGCAGACCGACGGCCGACATGCCGTGGTGGAGTTCGGGGCCTCGCTCGACGAGGACCTGGCTCGGCGCGACTTCACGATCAACGCGATAGCGTACTCGCCGTCGACCGAGCGGCTGCACGATCCGTTCAAGGGGCGAGACGACCTCTCGCATGGCGTGGTGCGCGCGGTGGGGCAGGCGCGAGAGCGCATGGTCGAGGATCGCTTGCGCGCCCTGCGCGCGCTGCGCTTCGCCGGCCGCTTCGGCTTTCGTATCGAGCCGGCGACCTGGGCGGCGATCGTCGACAGTGCGCCGTTCCTGTCACGCCTCTCGCGCGAGCGAGTGAAGCAGGAGCTGGAAAAGTCGATGGAACAGGTCGCCGTGCCGAGCCGCACCACGACGCTCTGGCATGGGGCCGGTGCCCTGCGCGCATTGATCCCGGCCCTCGAGGCGCAGCCCGCGTGGGTGTTGTACGCGGCCGACTTCGTGGCCCACCCCGAAGCGACGCGCAGCGCGGGACGCAAGCGGCGGCGCACGCTGTTGCGGCTGGCGACACTGTTCGTGGGACTGTCGCACGACGTCGTGGTGCGCACGCTGCGCGACCTGCGCTTCTCCAATCGCGACGTCGATTGGCTGGCTGCCCTGGCGGTGCACGCCACAGCGCTCCACGCTTCGGTCCGGGCGGCCATCATCGACCCCACACCGCCGGGTGACGCCGTCCTTCGACGCTGGGCGGCCGAGGCCGGTCGCACGCGCGTGCCTGATGCATTGCGCGTGGTGCTGGCCACGCTGAGTGCCGAGCTGGCCCATGGTCCGCGGGATGGCGAGGAGGATCCCTGGGGGGACGGCGGTGCGGCGGCGATGCGTGGCGCGGCACCGTCGCGCGCGGCGTCTCTCTACCGCCGGACATTGCGCGTGGCCTATCGGGACCCGGTCGAGGTGGCCGACCTTGCCGTGGACGGCGAGGACCTGATGCGCGAGGGTGGCGTGTCGCGGGGGCCGGCGTTAGGCACCGCGTTGCGGCGCTTGCGCGACGTCGTGGTCGAGGATCCAACGCGCAACGATCGGGCGACGCTCCTGGCGCTGGCGCGCGCGTGGAGTGCCGGCGCCGATGCCGGAGGCTTCTGAGATGGTCTTCATTCGCGGACCGCATCCCGAGGCGAGCATCTGGCGCCACTTCCGGGGCGAGGGCGACGGCTTCACCTTCGGCGAGCGCGAGGGGGTGAGCGAGGCGATGGTCATGGCCAACGCCGACCGGATTGTCGAGCTCTTTCTGGCGCTGGCCGAGCACCTCCCCCCGGCGGTGACGGTCGAGATGCACGACGTGCGCGCGCAGCTGCACTGGCGCGGCGACGACACCGCGCTCGTCGATGCCCGCGATACCATCGCACGCATCAAGGGGACGCTGGCCATGCACGCGGGGGTGGAACTCACGCTCGTGGGGGCCGACGACCAGCTGACCCTCACGCCGAACCTCGAGATCTTCGTGTACGCGCGCACCGATCGGTGGCTCTACCTGCTACAGGGGAAGGGGCTTCGCCGGCGGAAGCAGCTGCGCCCCCGCAGCTGGCGCCTGTCGCCGGGCGAGTTCGCGCCGGCCGCGGCGATGAGTGTGGCCGTGCGGGACGCCGCGGAACGGCTTGCGCTGCAGCAGGTGCAACGCGTGCCACCGGGCACGGCGTCATGAAGCCCAAACGCCCCTCGCGCGCCGAGGCGTCGCTCTTTGCCCCACCCGCCTCGGCGCAGCCGCTGGCGGCGCGCATGCGCCCGCGCACGCTCGAGGAGTACGTCGGACAGCAGCACCTGCTGGCCCCGGGGAAGCCGCTGCGTGAGGCGATCGAGCAGGGGACGGTCACGTCCATGATCTTCTGGGGGCCGCCCGGCACGGGGAAGACGACGCTCGGCTTCTTGATCGCGCG
>Ga0116177_10004376_pt1 | contig 10310 bp, 8 predicted proteins | sample AD_STIC10_MetaG_FD_89750 | JGI IMG/M metagenome (GOLD analysis project Ga0116177, IMG submission 89750) | Active sludge microbial communities of municipal wastewater-treating anaerobic digesters from USA - AD_STIC10_MetaG | ecosystem: Engineered > Bioreactor > Anaerobic > Digestate | place: USA...
AGTACAGCCTGGGGCTGGCGCGTGCCGCGCACGGGCTGGGGGCGCGCGTCTTCGAGAACTCGGCCGTCGAATCGCTCGAGCCCGGCTCGATGGTGCGGCTGCGCACCGCGCGCGGTTCGGTGCGCGCCTCGCACGTGCTGCTCGCCGGCAACGTCTACCTGCAGGGCCTGGCGCCCGAACTCGAGCGCCGCGTGATGCCGGTGGGGACCTACATCGTCGCCTCCGAGGCCCTCGACCCGGCGCTGGCGCGGTCGCTGGTGCCGTCGGGCTCGGCGGTGTGCGACACGAACTTCGTGCTCGACTACTTCCGGCCCACCGTCGACCACCGCATGCTCTACGGCGGGCGGGTCAGCTACAGCACCGCGACGCCGGTGAACCTCGTCGCCAGCATGCAGCGGCGCATGGCACGCACCTTCCCGCAGCTCAGCGACGTGGCCGTCGAGTACGCCTGGGGCGGCTTCGTCGACATCTCGATGAACCGCGCGCCCGATTTCGGGCGCCTGTCGGACCGCCTGCCCCGCGACGGGGCCGGCCGCGCGCACGACAACGTGTACTACCTTCAGGGCTTCTCGGGCCACGGGCTGGCCTTGACGGGACTGGCCGGCAAGCTGGTCGCCGAGGCGATCGCCGGCGACGCGGAGCGCTTCGACACCTTCTCGCGCATCCGTCACCGCCCCTTCCCGGGCGGGCGGCTGCTGCGCACGCCCGCGCTGGTGGCCGGCATGGCCTACTACCGACTGAGGGACCTGCTGTGACCGCCGCCCTGCCCCTCGTGCTGGTGCCGGCGTGCAACCGCCTGCTCGGCGAGCACCCCTTCCACATCGCCGGCCGGAAGTACGTCGAGGCCGTGCGCCTGGCCGGCTGCCTGCCGCTGGTCGTGCCGGGCGCCACGCCGCGGGAGATCGACGCCCTGCTCGAGCTCGCCGACGGCGTGTTGCTGACGGGCTCGCCGTCGAACGTGCACCCGCGTCATTTCGGCGAGGACGTGCACGACCCGTCGCTGCCGCTCGACCCGGACCGCGACGACTGGACCCTGCCGCTGATCCCGCGCGTGCTGGAGCGGGGCATCCCGCTGTTCGCGATCTGCCGCGGCTTCCAGGAGACGAACGTCGCCCTGGGCGGTACCTTGCACCAGGCCGTGCACGAGGTCGACGGCCAGCACGACCACCGCGGCGCCGGCGGTGCGCCCGGCGCGCGCGCGGAAGAGGTCTACGGCCTGGCCCACCCGGTCGACGTGGTGCCGGGCGGTCGCCTGGCCGCGATCGTCGAGCGGCCGCGCATCGACGTGAACTCGGTCCATGGCCAGGGCGTCAATCGCCTGGCCGACGGCCTGCAGGTCGAAGCGCGCGCGCCCGACGGCCTGGTCGAGGCCTTCTCGAAGCCGTCCGCGCCGGGCTTCAACCTGTGCGTGCAATGGCACCCCGAGTGGCAGGCCGCGGGCAATCCGGTGTCGATGGCGCTGTTCGGCGCCTTCGGTGCGGCCTGCCGCGCGCACCGCGCACGGCGCCGCCCTCCCGAACGCGACCCGGATCGATAGTCGCGGCCCGCCCGGCGCCCCACGCCGGCTACCCGATCGACACACGGTGCCCACGGACACCGTCAACTCTCCAGGTGACCCATGGTGGACAAGAAAGACTTCAGCTTCAGCGACCTCGAACACTGGCTCAACGAGCGGCGCGTGACCGAGATCGAGTGCCTCGTGCCCGACCTGACCGGCGTGGCCCGCGGCAAGATCCTGCCGCGCGAAAAATTCACCGAAGACCGCGGCATGCGGCTGCCCGAGGCGGTGGTCGCGATGGGCGTGACCGGCGAATTCCCCGACGAAGGGCCGTACTACGACGTGATCACGCCGACCGACCGCGACATGCACCTGCGGCCCGACCCGTCGACGGTGCGCATCGTGCCCTGGGCCACCGACCCGACGGCCCAGGTGATCCACGACTGCTTCGACCGCAACGGCAACATCGTGCCCTTCGCGCCGCGCTCGGTGCTGCGCCGCATCTGCGACCTGTACGAGGCCGAGGGCTGGGACCCGGTGGTCGCGCCCGAGCTCGAGTTCTACCTCGTGGCGCGCAACACCGACCCCGACATGCCGCTGAAGCCGCCCATCGGCCGCAGCGGCCGGGCCGAGACCTCGCGCCAGGCCTACTCGATCGACGCGGTGAACGAGTTCGACCCCTTGTTCGAGGACGTCTACGACTATTGCGAAAAGATGGAGCTGAACGTGGACACGCTGATCCACGAGGTCGGCGCCGGGCAGATGGAGATCAACTTCTTCCACGCCCACCCGCTGAACCTGGCCGACGAGGTGTTCTTCTTCAAGCGCACGGTGCGCGAGGTGGCGATGCGCCACGACATGTTCGCCACCTTCATGGCCAAGCCGATCGCCGGCGAGCCGGGCAGCGCCATGCACGTGCACCAGAGCGTGCTCAACAAGCTCACCGGCAAGAACATCTTCAGCAACCCCGACGGTTCGCCGAGCAAGGAGTTCTTCTGGTACATCGGCGGCCTGCAGCGCTACATCCCGGCGGCGATGGCGCTGTTCGCGCCCTACGTGAACAGCTACCGCCGGCTGGTGCGCAGCAACGCCGCGCCGATCAACATCCAGTGGGGCACCGACAACCGCACCGTGGGCATCCGCTCGCCGGTGGCCACGCCGGCGGCGCGCCGCATCGAGAACCGCGTCATCGGCGCCGATGCCAACCCCTACGTCGCGCTGGCCACCACGCTGGCCTGCGGCTACCTGGGCATGAAGAACCGCATCGAACCGAGCGCCGAGTGCAAGGGCGACGCCTACCTCGGCGACTTCCAGCTGCCGCGCAGCCTGAACGAGGCGCTGAACCTGCTGCGCGCCGAGACCGACCTGCACGAGCCGCTGGGCCGCGACTTCGTGACCGTCTACACCGAGGTCAAGGAGATCGAGCACGCCGAATTCATGAAGGTGATCTCGCCCTGGGAGCGCGAGCACCTGCTGCTGCACGTCTGAGCGCGCGGCGCCCAACGACACCGGAGACACGACGATGAATGCGATCCTGAACCCCAAGGCGCCCGCCGGGCGCAGCACCGCCGAATGGCAGGCGGCCGACGCGGCGCACTTCCTGCACCCGTTCACGGACTTCAAGGCGCTGGCCGCCAAGGGCTCTCGCGTGATCACGCGCGCCGAGAACATCTACCTCTGGGACACCGAGGGCCACAAGATCCTCGACGCGATGTCGGGCCTGTGGTGCGTGAACGTCGGCTACGGCGCGCACGAGCTGATCGACGCCGCCACCGAGCAGCTCAAGCAGCTGCCCTTCTACAACAGCTTCTTCCAGACGGCCACACCGCCGGCCATCGAACTCGCCGAACTGCTCGCGGAAGTGACGCCGCCGCAGTTCAGGCACGTGTTCTTCTCGGGCTCGGGCTCGGAAGGCAACGACACCATCGTGCGCATGGTGCGCCGCTACTGGGACGTGCTCGGCCAGCCGCAGCGCAAGGTCATCATCAGCCGCCGCAACGCCTACCACGGCTCGACCATGGCCGGCGCGTCGCTGGGCGGCATGAGCGGCATGCACGAGCAGGGCGGGCTGCCGATCCCCGACATCTCGCACATCGAGCAGCCCTTCTGGTTCGAGCTCGGCCGCGAGCCGGGCACCGGGCCGATGTCGCCCGAAGCCGAGAAGGCCAGCCGCGACGCCTTCGGCCTGAAGGCCGCGGGCTGGCTCGAGGAACGCATCCTGGCGCTGGGCGCCGACAAGGTCGCGGCCTTCATCGGCGAGCCCGTGCAGGGCGCCGGCGGCGTGATCGTGCCGCCCGACACCTACTGGCCCGAGATCCAGCGCATCTGCCGCAAGTACGGCGTGCTGCTGGTGACCGACGAGGTCATCTGCGGCTTCGGCCGCACGGGCCACTGGTTCGGCTGCGAGCGCTTCGGCGTCGAGCCCGACCTGATGACCTTCGCCAAGGGCGTGACCTCGGGCTACATCCCGCTGGGCGGCGTGATGGTCGGCCAGCGCGTGGCCGAGGTGCTGATCGAGCGCGGCGGCGAGTTCAACCACGGCTACACGTACTCGGGCCACCCGGTGGCCTGCGCGGTGGCGCTGGCCAACATCCGGCTGATCCAGCGCGAGGGCCTGGTGAACAAGGTCCACGACGACACCGGCCCCTACCTGGCGCAGCACTTCGCCGCGCTGGCCGAACACCCGCTGGTGGGCGAGGCCCAGACCTGCGGGCTGATGGGCGCGCTGCAACTGGTGCGCGACAAGGCGACCGGCCAGGTCTTCGACGGCGAGCTCGGCGTCGGCATGGTGTGCCGCGGGCACTGCTTCGGCAACGGGCTGATCATGCGCGCGGTCGGCGACCGCATGATCATCGCGCCGCCGCTGGTCATCACCCGGCCCCAGATCGACGAGATGGCCGCGCTGATCCGGCGCTGCCTGGACCTGACCCTGGCCGACGTGCGGCAGCGGGGCTGGATGTAGCCGCCTGACCTGGCACGGGGTTTGCCTGTAGCAGCCCCGCTCCATCGGCTGGATAGACTGCCGCCTGTCCTGTCGATCTCCAGTATCCACTCCCCCCGACTGCCCCCTGCCCCGAAGGAACCAGACCATGAATCGGATGACGTCGACCTTGGCCACCCTCAGCGCGGCACTGGCCGCTCTCGCCTCGACCTGGGCGCCCCCCGTGCTCGCGGCCGACGAGGAGAAGGTGCTCAACGTCTACAACTGGTCCGACTACATCGCCGAGGACACGATCGCCAACTTCGAGAAGGAAACCGGCATCAAGGTCCGCTACGACAACTTCGACAACAACGAGATCCTCCACGCCAAGCTGGTGGCGGGCAAGACCGGCTACGACGTCGTCGTGCCCTCGTCGTACTGGGCCAAGATCCAGGCCGACGGCGGACTGCTGATGAAGCTCGACAAGGGCCAGCTGCCGAACCTGAAGAACCTCGACCCGACCTTCCAGGAGCAACTCGCCAAGCTCGACCCGGGCAATCAGTACATGGTCAACTGGCTGTGGGGCTTCACGACCGTCGGCATCAACGTCGACAAGGTCAAGGCCGCGCTCGGCGACACGCCGATGCCCGACAACGCCTGGGACCTGGTCTTCAAGCCCGAGTACATCTCGAAGCTGAAGAGCTGCGGCGTCAGCTTCCTCGACTCGGCCACCGAGATCGTCCCGGCGGCCCTGCATTACCTCGGCAAGCCGGCCTACAGCCGCAGCCAGGCCGACTACGCCGGCGTGCCCGCGCTGCTCAAGAGCGTGCGCCCGTACGTGACGCTGTTCAGCTCGTCGGGCTACATCAACGACATGGCCAACGGCTCGATCTGCGTGGCGCTGGGCTGGTCGGGCGACATCAACATCGCCAGGCAGCGCGCCATCGACGGCAAGACGGGGCAGAAGATCGAGGCGCTGCTGCCCAAGTCCGGGGGCATCGTCTTCATGGACGTGATGGTGATTCCGGCCGACGCGCCGCACCCCGGCAACGCGCACAAGTGGATCAACTACATCATGAAGCCCGAGGTGCACGCGAGCCTGACGAACAAGGTCTTCTACGCCAACCCGAACAAGGAGTCGCGCAAGTTCGTCAAGCCCGACGTGGCCAACAACCCGACGGTCTTCCTCACCGACGCCGAGATGAAGAAGATGGCGCTGCCCGACGCGCTCGGCAACGACATCCGGCGCACGATGACGCGCATGTACACCGGCTTCAAGTCGGGCCTCTGACGCCGAAGAGCGCCCCCTGGAGGAAGCACCAGAATGACCCAGCCGGCACCGGCGTTCCTGCAGATCCAGGACGTCGTCAAGGACTTCGGCGGCGGCGCCGTCGCCGTCAACCACGTCTCGATCGACATCGCCAAGGGCGAGATCTTCGCGCTGCTCGGCTCGTCGGGCTGCGGCAAGACGACGCTGCTGCGCATGCTGGCGGGTTTCGAGACGCCGACCTCCGGACGCATCGTGCTCGACGGCCAGGACCTCGCCGGTCTGCCGCCCTTCGAGCGTCCGATCAACATGATGTTCCAGTCGTACGCGCTGTTCCCGCACCTGACGGTGTGGGAGAACATCGCCTTCGGCCTGAAGCGCGACGGCATGCCTGCGGGCCAGATCGCCGAGCGCGTGGAGGCGATGCTCAAGCTCGTGCAGCTCGGCAAGTACGCCAAGCGCAAGCCCCACCAGCTCTCGGGCGGCCAGCAGCAACGCGTGGCGCTGGCGCGCAGCCTGGCCAAGCGGCCGCAGCTGCTGCTGCTCGACGAGCCGCTGGGCGCGCTCGACAAGAAGCTTCGCGAAGAGACCCAGATCGAGCTCGTCAACATCATCGAGGACGTCGGCGTGACCTGCGTGATGGTGACCCACGACCAGGAGGAGGCGATGACCATGGCCTCGCGCATCGCCGTGATGAGCGAAGGCAAGGTGCTGCAGGTCGGCCCGCCGAGCGACATCTACGAGACGCCGGCCACCCGCTTCGTCGCCGACTTCATCGGCAACGTCAACATGATGGACGGCACGCTGACCACCGACGAGCCCGACCACTGCGTGATCGACTGCCAGGACGTGCGCCACTACGTCGGCCACGGCATCACCGGCTCGACCGGCATGGCGGTGTCGGTGGCGGTGCGGCCCGAGAAGATCCACCTGTCGCGCCACGCGCCCGCCAGCGAGCACGACGGCAAGGACTACAACCGCGTCAAGGGCACGATCAAGAACCTGTCGTACTTCGGCAGCTTCACCGTCTACCACCTCGAGCTGCCCAGCGGCCGGGTGCTGAAGATCAGCCAGAACAACACCCAGCGCCACCGCGACGACGAGCTGACCTGGGGCGACGAGGCCTGGGCGCACTGGTCGCGCCTGTCGCAGGTGGTGCTGACGCAATGAAGACGCTGCTCGCCTGGTTCAAGCGCGGCCGCACGGCCGTGATCGCCGTGCCCTACCTGTGGCTGCTGGCGTTCTTCCTGTTCCCGTTCCTGATCGTGCTGAAGATCAGCGTCTCGGACATGGAGGCGGTGACCTTCAAGGACGTGCTGACCTTCAACGAAGGCATCGTCCAGCTGACGATCAAGCTGTCGAACTACGTGTTCATCACGGAGGACGACCTCTACTTCCTGACCTACCTGTCGAGCCTGAAGTACGCCGCGGTCACCACGATCCTGTGCCTGGCGATCGGCTACCCCTTCGCGTACTTCATGGCGCGCGCCAAGCCGACACGCCAGCCGGCGCTGCTGATGCTGGTGATGCTGCCCTTCTGGACCTCGTTCCTGCTGCGCGTGTACGCCTGGAAGGGCCTGCTGACCGAGAACGGCTGGGTGGCCGAGCTGCTGAGCTTCCTGAAGATCGACCACGTGCTGCTCGCCTTCGGCCTGATCCCGGCGCTCGACAAGTACATGAACTCGCCGTTCTCGCTCGTGCTCGGCATGGTCTACACCTACCTGCCGTTCATGATCCTGCCGCTGTACGGCAACCTCGCCAAGATGGACCTGCGCCTGCTCGAGGCGGCGGCCGACCTGGGCGCGACCGCCTGGGTGGCGTTCTGGAAGGTGACGGTGCCGCTGTCCAAGGCCGGGATCATCGCCGGCTCGATGCTGGTGTTCATCCCCTGCGTCGGCGAGTTCGTGATCCCCGAACTGCTCGGCGGGCCGCAGACGCTGATGATCGGCCGCGTGCTCTGGGACGAGTTCTTCAGCAACAACGACTGGCCGATGGCCTCGACCGTGGCGGTGGTGATGATCCTGCTGATCCTCGTGCCGCTGGCGATCTTCAACCGCTACCAGGCGCAGGCCCAGGAGGCGCGCCCATGAGCGGTCGTCGCGGCCTGTTCAGCCCGGGCTTCATCCGCGGCTTCGCCGCCAGCTGGCTCGGCGGCGGGTACCTGTTCCTGTACCTGCCGATCTTCGCGCTGGTGTTCTTCTCGTTCAGCGACTCCCCGGTGCCCAACAGCTGGGGCGGCTTCACGCTGAAGTGGTACGCCGCGCTGACGCGCGACGCCGAGATCATCGCCGGCCTGTGGCTGAGCCTGAAGGTCGCCTTCCTGACCGCCTGCGGTTCGGTGGTGCTGGGCACGCTGGCGGCCTTCGCGCTCGTGAAGTACCGCAAGTTCAGCGGCCGCACGTTGTTCAACGGCATGGTCAGCGCGCCGCTGGTGATGCCCGAGGTCATCATCGGGCTGTCGCTGCTGCTGATGCTGGTGTCGGTGCAGCGCGTGCTGGGCTTCCCCGAGCGCGGCATGATGACCATCTGGTTCGGCCACCTGCTGCTCGGCATGGCCTACGCCACCGTCGTGGTGCAGGCGCGCCTGCAGGACCTGCCGCCGCAGCTCGAGGAGGCCGCGATGGACCTCGGCGCACGCCCCTGGCAGGTGTTCACGCTCGTGACGCTGCCGATGATCGCGCAGGCGCTGATGTCGGCCTGGCTGCTGACCTTCACGCTGTCGCTCGACGACGTGGTGCTCTCGGCCTTCCTGTCCGGCCCCGGCTCGACGACGATGCCGCTGGTCATCTTCTCGCGTGCCCGCCTGGGGTTGAACCCGAGCGTGAACGCCGTCGCCACGCTGATCGTGCTGGTGGTGTCGATCGGCGTCGTGGCCGCCAGCCTGATGATTGCCCGTGCCGAGCGCAAGCGCGCCCAGGACATGGCCGCCGCTGCCCGCGGAAACTGAGCTCGCTTTCCTGAACCGAGGAGAACCCTGATGAAGACCTGGCAACCGACCGCTCTCGCCATCGCCCTGGGGCTGGCCTTTCCGACGCTGGCCGCGGCGCAATCCAACGAGCAGCTGCTCAAGGAACTGCAGGCCCTGAAGGACCGCGTCTCGCAGCTCGAGTCGGCCTTGAAGGCCAAGGACGCGAAGCCCGCGGCCGGCCAGTGGGGCATGACGCCGGAGCAGGCGGCCGAGTTGAACCGCGTCTCGGTCAAGGTCGAGGCGACCGAGGACAACCTCGAGATGTGGGGCCTCAAGGGACTGAAGGTCGAGGGCTACATCGAGCCTGCGTTCATCTACAACCACCGCCAGCACCGCGCGGGTTTCCAGTTCCTGAACAGCCAGGAGGTGTACGCCTACGACACCTCGTACATCGGCTCCGCGGTGATCGGCTTCACGAAGGAAACCGAAAGCGGTTCGGTCTGGAAACTGACGCTGTCGCCGAACCGCGGCGTGGGCGAGCTGATCGGCGCCGGCATCGTCCAGGAGGCCAGCCTCGCCCTGCCGCTCGAAGGGGGACGCAAGATCATCGCCGGCCAGATCCCCGACTGGTCGGGCTACGAGTACCAGCAGCCGACGCTGAACCCGTTCACCTCGCACAACCTGCTGTACGACTTCACGCTGCCCTCGGCCTACACCGGCGTCGGCATCGAGACGCCGGTCGGCGGCCTGACGCTGAAGGCGATGATCGCCAACGTCAACGCGACGATCCGCCAGGCGAAGGAGAAGTCGCCGGTGATCGTCTACCGCGGCGACTACGAGCTCAGCGAGTTCGCCGGCGTCGGCTTCGCCGGCCTGCACGGCAAGGCGCCCAACTTCAACGGCGACGGGCGCAACACGATGGCGCACCTGTTCGAGGTCGACGGCTACTACACGCGCGGCGACCTGACGCTGTCGGGCCAGGTCGGCCTGGGCACGCAGAAGAAGGGGGCCATCACGCCCGACGCCGACGGCAACTACCGCGATTCCAGCTGGTGGGGCGTCTCGGGCCTGGCCGGCTACATGCTGACGCCACGCCTGCAGGGCCTGGTGCGCGCCGACTACATCCACAACGCGAAGAACGGCGGCGGCCTGTTCACCTACAACGGCTATTCCGGGTTCGACGACACCGACACGCTGGTCTACGGCAACGACGACCGCAACGGCCTCGGCCCCGACCTCGCCGGCGACCTGAACCGCGGCGCGAACCGTTACGCCCTGAGCTTCGGCCTGAAGTACACGTTCAACGAGCAGACCACGCTGAAGGCCGAGTACCGCCTCGACGGCGCCGACCGCGCCGTCTTCGTCGACGTCAAGGACGGCACGTACCACAAGCGCAACCACCTCGTGGGCGCGTCGATGGTCGTCGCCTTCTGACCCACCGGCCCCGGCAACGCCGGGGCCCTGCCTGCCATGACACCGTGCCCACCGCCTTGGCACTCGGCCCCGACCGAGCCGCAGGCGGGTGCGCCTGCGCCCGGCCGGACCGGGGACGCCCGCCGGAGCGACCCCGGCGACCGGCACCGGCGCCGCGCCCTCGAGAACCTGAAGGAGACCGCATGAACACCACGACGATCGACTGGCACGCCCGCGCCCGCGCGCTCGTGCCCGACGGCCGGGCACTGATCGGCGGGCGCCGCGTGGCCGCCGTCGCCGGCGA
>Ga0116177_10004378_pt1 | contig 10309 bp, 20 predicted proteins | sample AD_STIC10_MetaG_FD_89750 | JGI IMG/M metagenome (GOLD analysis project Ga0116177, IMG submission 89750) | Active sludge microbial communities of municipal wastewater-treating anaerobic digesters from USA - AD_STIC10_MetaG | ecosystem: Engineered > Bioreactor > Anaerobic > Digestate | place: USA...
TTATCCTCATGATGAATTTGCTATTCAGAATCTTAATAAGATTATTGAGGAGAATGAAGCAAAAGTAGTTATTTGTTCTTCGTGGAGGTTAGGAAGAACCGTCAAGGAACTTCAAGAAATTTTGGATTCCTGGGGGGCTAAATGCGAAGTAATTGGGGTTACTCCTAAAAAAATGAGTTCAACGAGGGGGGAAGAAATTTGGATGTGGATAAGAGATAATCATTCAAAAGTAAAATCTATTTGTATTTTGGATGATTCCCTTTTCGATATTAGTCCTCTACTTGACGAATATTGTGTTCATGGAATAAAGGGACATCACCATGGATTAAGAGATATTCATATTCCATTGGCTAAAAAATGTTTTGAAACCCCGTTTAATTATAAGAAATATTCAAAATAATTATTTTTTATTATTGGAAATTTTTCGTATATTTGACCTTTAATAATGGAAAAAATTATGAAAGACAAGATTAAAAAAACATGGGATAATTCTAAGGGGCCACTTTTTTTGATTTTTCTTGTTGGATTGGTTTTATTTGCAATGATTTATCCTATAGTATAATGTCAATGATAATTTACAAAACCCGAAATAAAATAAATGGAAAAATTTACATTGGACAGGATAGTTATGACAATCCATTGTATCTTGGCTCTGGTGTTTTGTTAAATAGGGCTATTTTAAAATATGGAATTGAAAATTTTGAAAAAGAGATCCTTGAAAAATGCGACACCCAGGAAAAATTAAATGAAAGAGAAATTTTTTGGATAAAAACATTAAATTCTCAAAATCCCCAAATTGGATATAATATTTCTCGAGGCGGCTCTGGAGGAGATACGATTTCTAATAATCCAAAAAGAGAAGAAATTTGTAAAAATCTATCGAAAAGGAATATAGAATTTTATAAAAATAAATCAAATCATCCATCCTTTGGAAAAATACAATCCTTAGAATCTAATCAAAAAAGAAGAAATGCGATTTTGGGGACAAAAAGAAGCAAAGAAACAAAGGAAAAACAATCAAAATCTTCTTCGGGAAAAAACAATTCAGCCTATGGAAAAATCTGGATCCATAACGGAACTGAAAATAAATTGATTAAAAAACCCGATATCGAAAGCTATCTAGATAAAGGATGGAAAAAAGGAATGATATTTAAAAATAATCCCTTATGATGATTGATTATATTCAAAAAATGTTTAAACGTTCTTTTGAAAAGGAATATTACGAAACCTATTGGGCAATAGATCTCCATGGAACTATCATTAAACCTAATTATAAAGATGTAACGTATCCTGCAGAATACTATCCTTTTGCAAAGAAAGTTCTCCAACTCTTAACAAAGAGGCCAGATATAAAATTAATTCTTTGGACTTCATCTTTTCCCCATGAAATAGAGGAATATCTAAAGAAATTTGAAATAGATGAAATTCATTTTGATGCAGTAAATGAAAATCCCGGGATAAGTTCCAAAAATGGTAACTTTGGATTTTATGAACAAAAATTCTATTTCAATGTTCTTTTTGAAGATAAAGCCGGATTTGACCCCGAGAAAGAATGGGAATTAATCTATGAATTCCTTATTGATTGCGAAAATGCTGGATGGCTTCCGAACCCTAAATGGACTACTAAATATTAAGATATGATTAAAGGAAAAATATGGTTTTCCCCTGCTGGAAGTATGCCTCTTATTGGAATAGTAAAAGTAGAAAATAAGATGGGCGAAATAAAATACTATATTGGTACGGGCCTTGGGGTGAATGAAGAAGAGGATGCCCGGTATATTTCTATGTATGGAGCCCATTTTCCTTTCGAATCAGGAGAGAAATTATTTAACCTATGAAAATTAATAAGAGACAACAGAAAATTCAGCCTCACATGCCTGATCTAACTCGGGTGGAAGGAGGAAAAAGCGTAAGCCTTCGTTTAGAAGATCTTATTCGAAATGCGAATAAATTTGATTGCGAAGGACTTAAAAGAGAGTTTTTCAAAATTCTGGACGATCCTACAACAACCGTAAGCAAAGAAAAAATTGCTGAATACAAGGAGCATTCAAAAACAAAATACACCACAAAAGCCATGCTGATATTTATTACAAATATCTATTGTGCTGGTGCAAATATGAGCTTAAAACTATAATCATGACACAAGATTTCATTCACGAATTTTTAGGTTTCCATCGGATTCCCTCTTCGTGCCGAGTACTAATGTTCTCAGATGATGGAGATCATTTTATTCTTTTCGAAGATATAGATGATGGTACTTCAGTCACGAATGCTTCGGAACAACTTGCAACAGAAATTGTTGAAAAGTTCAAATTAAATCCTGGTGATTGTCGTTTCTTCGAAACTTATTCCCAATATCATCATGATACTGTTGATGAGATTGAGTATACATGGAATGGAAATGAAGCCAAGCATCCAAGATGGAAACCAGCACCAAAAGAAATAAGAGAACTTTTTGATCTTTAATAGATATAAAAATGTTCTAAATATTTTTCTGTTTGGGAAATTTTTAGTACATTTGGAGAACTAAATTTTCCGAATGTTACCAGTACGACTCCAAAATATTATTTCAGATCTTCAAGATCAGCCTTGGGTAATTTCCCTTTTACATAAGGGGAAATTATTCATTGTTGGGGGGTCCGTACGTGATGCCTACAGGGGAGAAAACATTAAAGACATAGATTTGATTGTCGAGGGGCTTTCAATGGAGCAGATCAAATCTATATTGATTCCTTTTGGTCGGGTTGATATTGTTGGGGAAAGCTTTGCAGTTATAAAGTTTCGTCCTAAAGGACATGATGGCGAAGATTTTGATATTGCCGTTCCTCGTAAGGACAGAAAAATAGGGGATGGGCATAAAGGTTTTGAAATTGTAACCGACGGGGTTTCTATATTAGAGGATCTTAAAAGAAGGGACTTTACAATTAATTCCATAGCAATTGATGTTGAAACCGGAAGAATTATAGATCCCTTTGATGGATTAGTTGATATTCGATGGAAAAAACTTAGAGCAACTGATAAAAATGCTTTTATCGAAGATCCGTTGAGAATTCTCAGAGGTATTCAATTTGCTGCTCGATTCGGATACGACATTGATCTATCAACGTTGGAAATGATGATCGAATATTCTCATTTGATCAAGGATATTTCCGGGGAAAGGATAATGGAGGAGTTGATGAAAATTATCAAAAAAGAAGGAAATACCCAAATTGCTTTGAACCTTATTCATGATACTGGAGTAGACAAAGCATTATTTGATAAAAAAATGCTTCATGAAGAAGGATTCGAACAATTGGATGCAATTTCTTTCTTTTATCTTCTTGGGCTTCTTGGAGATGTAGATCCCGCAGAATTTGTCAAGAAAAGATTAAAAGGAGAATTACGTCTGGAAAAGGACGTTAAAAATCTTGATAAAATGTTTTCTTTGCTTCCGAAAATGAGGGAAGAAGAAGACCTTAAATATATGCTCTCCAAAATTTTTTCGGATAGCCCGGCACTGATGGATGCAATAATAATTCCAGAAGAAGTTGATGCAATAGTTCTTCAAATGAGGCTGGGGAAAATACCTAAATCATTAAAGGATGTTATGGTAAATGGAGACGATGTTAAAGTCATATCCCAGGGAAGAATCAAAGATAAGGAAATAGGAAATGTCTTGGAAAGAGTTCTTCGGGATGCTTTGATGAATAGATTTAACTGGAGAGATAGAAGGGATTCAATGGAACATTTAGCTCAAATAATATATGAAAATTGATGAGGTTATAAGGGAAAAATTATCTAAAAGGGAAATAAGAAAGCTTTTTTCTTTATGTAAAAAGTATTTCCCTCTACCTCTTCATGTATTAGATGGGCAAGAAGAATATCTTAAGAACAATCCCAAAAACTCTGCAGGTAAAGGATGTGAGAAAAAACTTAAAGAAATCCGAATTATTCACCATTTATATTCTTCTGCGGGGATAGACGAAAAAAGCTATTTATTTCACTGGCATATTTTAAGAGCAAGACAATCCGAAGCTCACAGGAGCTATCAAAAAATGGTTTCTCCGGAGAGAAAGGATAATAAAACTTATCTTAACAGAGGAAATGGATGTTCTAATGCAAATAAAGTAAGGTATCCTAAAAAAGTTAGAAAAACTGCATGGAAAAGATTTTATAAGTTATTTCCTAATCTGGCCCCAAAGGAAAAACTTAACGATAATTTAACGAACTCCTAATATATTTTTAATTATATTTGTATCATGGAAAATAATTGGAAAATTATAGCTTCATCTGTGGAGGAATTTGAGGAAATCGAGGAAAAACTCAAAAAACTTCCCTTTGCTGTGAGAGAAAAAATCGAAATAGCAGAAAAAAAATCCGCTCTTCGAGTCTATTGTATGCAAACTTAATATTTCTGTGGGGCCTACAATTCAGACTTTTTCGTTGCCCAAAGATGTTTTTAAGATCATGAATTTTGACGGAGAATATAATTTTATTATGGCATATTCTCCGGAATTCATTTTTAAGATTGAAGAAACGAATCTTTGGAAGTTTAAGAATTTTTCGAATAAATTTTGAATTTGTTGAATAATTGCTTGAAAAACTTATCAAAGAAGAAAAATATAAACCAGAAGATTTTATACAATGAGAATACGAGTAACCAAACTTGAAGAAAGAAAAGATGCCCATCATCCAGGAAATATATCAGAAGGATATATTAAGGAAGGATTGTTTGTGGACTATCCGAAAGTTGGAAAAGGATTTTTTATGATAACCGACAGGGGAGGCTGGGTAACCAGCATTGTACAGGAAATTATATCTTTCAATATGTTCAAAACGATGAATTCAGTTTATAAAATTGAACCAATTGAGGAGCAGGAATGACTTGTATTGTAGGACTTATCGATAGGAAAACCAAGGATGTTTATATTGGCGGTGACTCCGCTGGTGTTGGAAATTATAGTATTCGATTGAGAAAGGATCCTAAAGTTTTTATCCGCGGTCCTTTCATTATGGGATTTACAACATCTTTTCGAATGGGGCAACTTCTTATGTCCGATGAAAGATTCAAAGTAAGATCTCAAAAACAAAACGAAACTGATTATGAATATATGGTTTCTGCTTTTGTTCCTGCGGTTCAGAAATTATTTGAAGCCGGGGGTTTCTTGGAAGAGAATAGCAAAGTTAAACGTGGTGGAACTTTTCTTGTAGGATATAAAGGAAATCTTTATTGTATTGAAGGGGATTTTCAGGTTGCAGAGCATCACGACGAATTTAATGCTTGTGGTTGCGGGGAAGATTATGCAGTTGGATCTTTATATTCTACATCCAAAAAGAAAAAGATGAAACCCGAAGAAAAAGTTTTGGAAGCACTTGAAGCTGCTGAATATTTTTCAGCGGGGGTTAGAGGCCCATTCAATATATTAAAACTTAAATACGATGAAGGAACTAAATGAATTAAATCTGGCAGAACTAGAATCATTATATCGGTTATTAAACGAAGGAATTATACCTGATGAATATAGTACGAGTCAGATTAAAGCAGAAGCCAGAGGGTTTCAACGTGGCCATGAGATATGGAAAGAAAAATTAGACGAAAGACAAAAAAAATTAGGGAAAATTCGAATGGCTATTTTTAATAAAGTCAAAGAAATAAATTTCTAAAAAATGGCAGATATTACAAGAAAATTAGCAACAATTGAAAGGATTTCAGCTATAAATCCTATACCGGATGCTGACGCAATTGAAAGGGCAACAATTCGAGGATGGAATGTTGTTGTTAAAAAAGGAGAACATAAAGTAGGAGAGCTTGTTGTCTATTGTGAAATAGATTCAATAATGCCTGAAAGACCAGAATTTGAATTTCTTCGTCCGAGAGGATTTAGGATTAAGACCATCAAACTTAGAGGAACTTATAGTCAAGGTATAATTTTTTCATTAAATATTTTAAATTCGTCGGGAAATTTAATTGAAAAGGATGGAAAATTTTATCTGGAAATGAAACAATTGATAGAGCTTTCTGAAGGAACGGATGTAACTGGACTTCTTGGAGTTATAAAATACGAACCCCAAATTCCTGCTTGCCTTGCTGGTCTTGCAAAAGGAGCTTTCCCATCTCATTCAATTAAAACCGACGAAGAAAGGATTCAAAACCTTGTAGAGCTTTACGAAGAATATCGTACCAAATACACCTGGATTGCTACGGAAAAAGTCGATGGATCTTCAACAACTTATTCTATCGTCAATGATGAATTTGGTGTATCTTCTCGTAATCTTGAGCTTAAGGAAACTGAAGATAATACTTTCTGGAAAGTTGCAAGAGCTCTTGATGTTGAAACAAAAATGAGAAAGTATATGGCTGATCATGGTCTTTCTGCTCTTACTCTTCAGGGGGAACTTCTCGGTGAAGGTGTTCAGAAAAATAAGTATCATCTCAAAGGACACACAGTTAGATTTTTCCGTGTATTCGATCCGACAGCTTATTCTTTCTTTCCATATAGAGAAGCAATTGAAGCAATAAAGGAAATGGGTTTGGAATTCGTCCCCGTTGTAGAAATGGATATGACTCTTCCCGAAAAAATCGAAGATCTTCTTCTCTATGCGGATGGGAGATCTGCTCTTTACGAAACAGCACGAGAAGGTATTGTATTCATTGCAGATCAACTTATTGATAAAAGTGCAGATCTTAGCAGATTCCAGGGAAGACTTTCTTTCAAGGTCATTTCCAATAAATTCATCTTAAAACATGAAGAATAAAACTTTTTAGTTTCTATAGAGTATAATTATATTAAAGTAAAATTATCATGGAAACTTTTTTATCTATTTTTATTTTGTATATTCTCGGGATTGTGTTTTATACAGTTGTTGTTAAAAATAGTGCAACAAATAAATACATCAAGGATATGAAAATTTGGCCAATCGTTTGGGATGGAGCGAAAGGTATGACTATAGGTTTTGCTGTGGTAGCTGCTTTGATGTTTGTTATTTCAAAAATTTTAACCTTAATTCATATTTAACTTTTAACGATATTTTAACAAAGATCTATCCCTGAATATTTTTTATTCGGGGATTTTTTTGTACATTTACCCAAAATATTCTAATATGAAAAAGAATTATCCACTTGTGATTATCACTTTCCTTTTTGGAATTTTTCTCTTTCTTTTCTTTAATAGTTGTACTCAAAATCAAAGGGCAAAATCCTTTGGAGGGAAAGCCGAAATAACTTTACCAGCAAATCAGAAACTTATCAATGCAACCTGGAAAGATGACAATCTTTGGTATCTTACCCGTCCTATGACTGAAGTAGATTCTGCTGTAACTTATACATTCCAGGAAGAAAGCTCTTTTGGAATCATGGAAGGAACCTATATAATACGCGAAAGAAAATGAATGCAAGAGACTTACAATCAAAGACTTCCAAGGAAACAAGATTTGAAAAGACGAATCTTCCAAAGGAATCAAAGGACAAAAAGTCTCTTTGGGATAAATTGACTAATCTTTCTCTGGACTCTACATCAGATCGAATTAAATTTCTCTTCGTCTTTGTTTTGATAGGATTAGGAGTAATTTTAATAGGAGACGTATTAAAACTTATTCCATTGAAAGGAACAGGAATTGCTTTTCAAATTATGGGATGGCTGCTTATCGTTGTAGCATTTCTTGGTCCTTTTGCAAAATTTATGGATGAACACTCATGAATGTAATTGTTTTTGCATCTTTCAAAGATATATGGTAAAAAACAGTATGATCAAAAAATGCGAACTATGTGGGGAAGAATTCGAAACAAATAATAAAATAAAAAAATTTTGTTCCAACGAATGTGTACAAAAAAACAAATCAATTTTTCAGAAACTATATAAAAATAGTGAAGAGGGGAAACGGATAAATTCAGAAGCTCAAAAAATTGCTCAGAATAGACCAGAGGTAAAAGAAAAACAGCGGAAAGAAAGAAAAGAAAGAGCCAATAGACCAGAGGTAAAAGAAAAATTTCAAAAATGGTCTCAGGAATTTCATAGCAAAAAAGAAATTAAAGAAGCAACATCAGAATGGACTAAAAAATTTCAAAGGGATAACCCTGAATTTCTAAAAAAATTTCATGAAAGAACAAAAGAATATTATGAAAAGGAATACCCCCTTGATGAGATAGCAAGAGAAAATCGTTCTGAATCAACTAAAAAACTATTTCAAAATTTAGAGCATAAAAATAGAATTTCTAAAATTTTATCAGAAAAATGGAAGGATTCGAATTTTGCAGATTATATGTTTTCAAGAAGACATAATTATAAGGATTTTAAGTTTCCTTCTGGCAGAATAATAAGGATTCAAGGATACGAAAACATAGCATTAAATGAATTATTGAAAAAATATTCGGAGGAGGATATTTTTGTGGGGGTCAAGGAAATAAAGAAAGAAATTGGTGAAATCTGGTATAGCAAAGAAGGAAAATCCCATAAATATTTCCCAGATATTTTTATTAAAAGTATCAATACTATATTCGAAGTAAAAAGTAATTTTACATTTAACCAGAAAAAAGAGATAAATTTGCTTAAAAGAGATGCTTGTTTAAAGAAAGGGATAAATTTTGAATTTTTAATTTATTAGAAGATGAAAATAATCCAAGGAGATTTAATTGAATTAGCAAAGCAAGGACACTTTGAAGTTATTACACATGGCTGTAACTGCCAAAATGTAATGGGTGCAGGCATTGCTATTCCGATGAAACAAAATTTCAAGTGCGATGAGTTTCCGATGGAAGCCCCCGAATTCAAAGGAGATATTAATAAACTTGGAACTATTGATTATATGGTTCGAAATCTAGTTTTGCATAAACCCATTAAACTGGGGAATCTTAATTTACTTGCGGCGGATTTCGGCGGCTTTCCTTTGGTAGTGGTTAATTCATATACCCAATATCGATATGGATGGAACCATGTTGACGGGGATCAAAAACCCGTTGATTATGAAGCTATCACTCTTTGCATGAGAAAAATTAATCATAAATTCAAGGGTAAATCTATTGGTCTCCCGAAAATAGGGTGCGGACTTGCTGGAGGAGATTGGAAAATCGTTTCCAAAATATTTGAAAAAGAACTTAAAGATATGGATGTTACAGTTGTTGAATTACACACTAATAGATTTTGATATGGAACTATTTTACATTCCCTTATTTTTTCTATCTGTATTAATAATATTCTTTATTATTTTTTCCAGATGGAACTCCTGGTTTCCTAAAAGAGAAGACAAGGATTTTAGAATCCGGGAAAAGAAAGTCGGAAAGTTTACCTATTATCGACCCGAAGTTCGGAGACCTTTCTTCGGATGGGGATCTTTTTTCTCTAATATTTATAGAGGTCAAATTAGCGCAGGTGGGATTTGGCACAATGAGAAGAAAGATGCGGAAAAAGAAATTGAGGATTATAAAGACCTAAGATCTTGATAGCAATTTTCGCGAATACAATGGACGAATTAAGGGTAAAAATGATTGGTTTTTATCATGATCATTGTTATCATCATTATTTTGGTCCAATAGAAAATGTACCGGAAAAATTAAAATATTTGGTAACCCCAAAAGATAAGAAGTTCGTATTTATTTTTGAAGAAGACAAACCTATTCAACATGACACTCAAATACAGAATACAGAAAATTAAATTTCCTAACGAAAATCCAATTTTTGTTGCACAGTATAAATTTTTAGGAATCTGGATGAACATTGGAATTTCAAGAGGACATTTTTTTAAGGAGACTGCTACTTTTTGCCAATGTCTTCCCGAAGCAAAGGAGAGAATTAGAAAACATCGGGACATTATGAAACGGTCTGGTAAATGGCCTGAAAAAGAAACAACAAATATTTACGACGTATGAGTATTTTTGAAAAAAATTATGGATCAGAGTATTCTGATGCCATAACAATGGTTCACAAAGAATTCAAAGAAGCTGGGGATAAACTCTTTGATGAAGCTTCAAAGATTCTTGAGTCTAAAAAAGTCCTAAACATGCCTAAATATCAAAGATTGAAAGCATTAGGATTTACTGCTGCTAAAGAAGTGGTAGAAGCTGAAAGGATTCTTTCTGAAAGAAAAATGCATGAAGATGTTGTTAATTTGGTACAACATTATCGAATGAGGTATCCTTTCAATAAATTCATTACTTTGGAAAAAGTCCAAGAAATTTGCCAAAAGTATGGACTTGTTTATGGTCCAGTTAGCAAATATACTGGATTTATCCCAGAAGTTAAATTGTCAGAAATGGAGAAATTCAAATTCAAAAAGGAAGATGGGGAGCTTGAATTTGTATTTGGCAGTTCATGGTTTTCTGAACAGGAATTAAAAA
>Ga0116177_10004380_pt1 | contig 10306 bp, 4 predicted proteins | sample AD_STIC10_MetaG_FD_89750 | JGI IMG/M metagenome (GOLD analysis project Ga0116177, IMG submission 89750) | Active sludge microbial communities of municipal wastewater-treating anaerobic digesters from USA - AD_STIC10_MetaG | ecosystem: Engineered > Bioreactor > Anaerobic > Digestate | place: USA...
CCCCCCGGCCGGGACCGCTTCCATGCGTCCGCAAGGAAACACCCCCCAACCACCCCCCGGCCGGGACCGCTTCCATGCGTCCGCAAGGAAACACCCCCCAACCACCCCCCGGCCGGGACCGCTCCCTTGCGTCCGCAGGGAAACACCCCCCAACCGTCCCCCGGACGCGCCGATTCGTTGCGTCCGCAGGGAAGCAGGTCCATCCCAGTCCCGGGTGTAAGAAGCTGACGGTCCCGGGTCGGTGCGGGGATGTGGGTCGAGGTCAACCGATGATGGAACACCGCCCATCGGGAAGACCTCGACGTGTCACACCCCCCCTCACAGCACCTGACCACGTTCATTGGTCTTGCCGAGGTGGCGGTGTACGTCGCGACGCTCCGACTGGTCTTGCCGTTGCAGATCACGTGCCCGAGCAGATCTCTGGACAGCCCAACAACGTCCACCAGGAACTCGGGTCACCCGGGGTAGCTACTCAGCCGACTCCAGAAACTCCGCCCGCGCCAGTAACCGCGATGCCCAGTTCTTGTTCAGCGCCGGCGCAACGGCCAGCAGGCGCAATTCGGCGGCTTCTGCGTCCTGATTCATCTCGGCTGCGTGATAGCGGGCCAGCGTCAGCCCGGGCGAGGGCCGCTCGAGCAAGTCGACCTCATCGCCCACGCCACACTCACCCGGCGTCCGCACCCTGAAGTACCAGCCCGTGCACCCGGTGCGGTTGACCACCTCGATCAGCCCCTCAGCCTCGAACCGTGCCTCGATCTTCCAGCACGGCCTCCTCAGCTGCGAGACCTCGAGTTCTGCCGTGCCCACACGATAGACGTCGCCGATGCACACGTCCGCCTCGGTCAGACCGCCGGAGAGGTTCTCCCCGAGCGAGCCAGGCACCAGCACCGGGGCCAACTCCGGCCGGTGCGCTGCAAGAGTCGCGTAACTCGCTGCCGGGTAGTAATGGACGGCCTTCTCGGGCCCGCCGTGCACACGCCGATCACCCTGCTCGTCACCCTCGATTCCGGTCACGCCGATCTGCACCATCCCCGACACGGGCGTCTTCAGGATCCCGCTGGGCAGCCCTTTCGGGCCGAGGGGCTGGAGCCGACCGGTGAACACGGCGTCGAGGGAGGTCACAACAGGGGCGAGGGAGGTCACAACAGAAGAGCCTACGGCGCCCCCATCGGGGAGACGCCGCAGGCCCTGGTGAGTCTGGCGGATCAGCTCTTCCGAGGCGCCCCCGGACGCGCGTAGCGCACCCACACGATGCCGATGCACATGAGGGCCCAGACGATGCCAAGTGCGTAGAACGGCACGACGCCGATCGTGGTGAGGCCCATGCCGAAGAGGAACGGCCCGAAGGCCGCGATGGCCGCCGTCCACCCGATGACTCCGCCGGCCTGGCGCGGTTCGAAGATCATCGGCATCTGCTTGAAGGTCGAGGCGTTGCCGATCCCCGAGAACAGGAAGATCGCGAGCATGCCCCACAGGAAGCGCGAGAAGCCACTGTCGAGCGTGGCCGCTGACGTCGTGTCAGGTACGAGGCCCGTCATCGTGAAGGCGATGGACCCGACGAGGCCGACGCCCGAGACAAGCGACCAGATCGCGCCACCCATCTTGTCGGTGAGGGGTGAGAAGGCGACGCGGGCGCCCGCGCCGATCAGCGGCCCGAGGAAGACGTACTTGACCGGATCGGGAACCGTGTAGCCCTCGATCAGCACCTTGTAGGCCGCACCCGTACCCGAGACGATCTCTGAGTTGCCCGTGCCGTAGAGGTTGGCCATGAGCAGGCCGAACTGGGCCGCGAGCCCCGAGAAGGTGCCGAAGGTCATGATGTAGAGCACGGTCATCAGCCAGGTGTCGACGTTGCCGAAGATGTCGAACTGCTGACGGATGTTGGCCTTGATCGGCACGGACTTCAGGAAGAACCACGCGATGACGCCGATGATGACCATGAGCGGGATCCACACGAAGGCCGCGTTCTGGTACCAGACCTCCTTGACACCCGCACCCACCTTCATCTGCTGGCTGCTACCCAGGAAGCCGATCATCGAGAAGCCGATGAGCCACGGGGTGGCGAGCTGCACCAGCGAGACGCCGAAGTTGCCGATGCCGGCCTGCAGGCCGAGCGCGGTTCCCTGGAGTCGCTTCGGGAAGAAGTACGAGGTCGAGGGCATGAAGCCCGAGAAGGCGCCGCCGCCGATGCCGGCGAGGAAGGCCAGAACCATCAGTTCCCAGTAGGGGGCCGTCGGCGACATGACGCGGACGCCCCAGCCGAGCGTGGGCGCCACCAGGAGCAGCGAGGTGATCGCCACCATCTTGCGCGTCCCGATCATGGGCGGGAGCACCATCCAGGCCATGCGGAGGAAGCCGGCGGCCAGACCGGGCATGGACGCCATCCAGTAGAGCTGCGACTTCGTGAAGCTGTAGCCGAGCGCATTGAGCTTGGGGATGATCGCGCTGGGGAGGAACCAGGCGACGAAGCACATGGTCAGCGAGAAGGTCGTGATCCACAGCGTCCGCCAGGCGAGCGACTTGTTCCAGGTCGCCTCGTCCTGCGGGTTCCACTGCTGGAGCCACTCTCCGCCGGTGCGGGTGTCCCCACTCATTGAAGTACTGCTCATGGTTGGTCAGCTCCTTGGCTCGAGTACTGCGGGTTCGACGACGTCGTTGGGGAACTCGTTGGCGGTGCGCTTCAGGTTCCGGATGGCGAAGTGCATCCAGACGGACGCGCTGAGGGTGAAGAGGAAGAGGACGACGAAGGTGCTCGACGAGAGGTTCGTCCACTCCCTCGTGTACGCGAACAGGGGTGGCAGGAAGAACCCGCCCAGGCCGCCGAGCATGCCCACGAGCCCACCGACCGAACCGACGTTCGTGGGGAAGTAGGTGGGGATGTGCTTGTAGACCGCAGCCTTCCCGATGCCCATCGAGCACCCCACGAGGAAGACGATGGAGACGAACACCCAGAGAGGGAGCCCGAAGGCCTCCCCGTTCCTGACACCGCTGGGGATCGAGAGGAGCGCGGTGGTCAGCATCATCATGGTCAGCGAGAAGTACATGGCGTTGCGGGCGCCCCACAGATCGGACGCCCAGCCGCCCAGCGGCCGCAGCAGGGACGCCGGGAAGATGAACGTCGTCGTGATCAGTCCGGCCCTGGCCAGGCTGAGGCCGAAGTTGTCCATGTAGTACTTGGGAAGCACGGCGGACAGTGCGACGTAGGCACCGAACACGACGACGTAGTAGAGGCTGAAGCGCCACACCTGCACGTGCTTGAGCGGTTCCAGCATCTGGCGGATCGTCTTCGACGACCCTGCCATCCGGTCCTGGCTGGGCGTGATGAACCAGGTCAGCACAGCCCAGACTGCGAGCAGGACCGCGTAAATCACCGGGATGACCCGCCAGCCGCCCTGGACGCCGAAGTACCACGTGGTGCCCGCTGTCGCGCTGATGATGACCGGGCCGATGAGCTTCGTCACCGATGCCCCCACGTTGCCGGCGCCGAACAGGCCGAGGGCGAACCCCTGGCGGTGCGGGGTGAACCAGGCGGAGTTCCACGCGATGCCCACGCTGAAGGAGTTGCCGACGAAGCCGACGACGAAGGCCAGGACGAGCAGCATGTGGTAGCTGCTGGCGTACTGCACCAGCCAGGCCCCCACCGCGCCGCTGGCCAGCAGGAAGGTCATGACCTTGCGTCCGCCGATGCGGTCGGCGAGCATGCCGGCAGGCAGCCGCCACATGGAGCCGTTGAGGACCGCCACGGCGCTCACCCACGAGAGCTGGACGTCGGTGAGCTTGAACTCCTGCTGGATGGGCTTGCCCAGGATTCCGAACATCAGCCACGTGGCGAACATCAAGGTGAACGCCACCGTCGACATCGTCAGGACGCGTCCCGAGCCCGGTGCCTCGTGGTGGGTCTCGGTCATGATTCCCCTTCGAAGGTAAATAGCGGAGAGGTCTCCGTCAAACTTGCCGCGGCTGAGCCTACACTGCGGACCGGTCGCGCGTGGCGGGTACGACAAGGACGCGAGCGCGTGGCGTCCCGGATCCTTCAAGGTCAAGGCTTTACGCTCAATCAGGCAGCTGCGAGGCCCTTCACAATCAGGCAGAGGTCGAGGCTCAGGAGAATCTGCCACGGTCTGGATATTCACAGATCCTTCCGTTATATGGTGCTGGCAGATCGTCTTCACGCCCGTGTCCACGTCACCCAGGGGGCCCCATGACCGCCGAGCCCGGCGCAGCAGTCGCCCTGCTCGCGTCCCCGGTTCGTCGCGACATCGTCGACACCCTCGCCAACCTGCCCCTCGTCGCCACCCCGACCGAGCGCCACACCCGCGCCGAGGGGCTCCGCGCGAGCGACCTCGGACGCCGCCTCGGTCTGCACGTCACCACGATCCGCTTCCACGTCGACCAGCTCGTCGCAGGGGGGCTCCTCGTCCCCCGCGACGAACGCGCAGGCGTGGGACGCCCCCGCCGTTACTACAGCGTCCACCCGGGCACCCTCACCGAGGTCACGTCACCGGACGCCTACCGCATGCTGGCCGAGATCCTCGCCGACGGCATGTTGGTCGACCCACCCGTCAACGCGGAGGAGGCCGGACGGATCTGGGTCCTGCGCCACGCGTCCGAGATCGTCGACCCGGGCGTCCCCCGGACGCCGGCCCGCACGCCGGGCGCCTGGCTCGCGACCATCGGCGTCCTCATCGACGTGCTGCTGCGCTGGCGGTACGCACCCAGCGTCCACACCACCGACGGCGGACACACCGCCGAACTGGCCCTCGGCCACTGCCCCATGCGCGAACTGGCCCTCGACAACCCCGCTGTCGCGTGCGGGGTCCATCGAGGCCTGATTGAGGGCACACTCGAACTACTGGGGGAGACGGACGCAGAGGTCCGCCTCGTCCCGTTCGTCGAACCGCACCTGTGCCTGGCACGGATCACCACCCGCACCGAATTTGCTGCCCAAGGAGGAAACCATGACGGACACCCAGCGTCGGGCGACTGACCCCGTTGGACTGGACGGTCCGATCGAGAACGCACTCGTCAGCACCCGGCGATTCTTCACGAAGGCCGAGGTCAGCGGCGACATGCGCTCGATCTACAACACGGGCGGACGCGCGGACTGGTTCTACCGTGACCGTTGGGCCTACGACAAGGTGGTTCGCTCCACCCACGGCGTCAACTGCACCGGCTCGTGCTCGTGGAAGGTCTACGTCAAGGACGGGATCATCACGTGGGAGGCCCAGCAGACCGACTACCCGTCGGTGGGCCCTGACAAGCCCGAGTACGAACCGCGCGGCTGCCCGCGCGGCGCGGCCTTCTCGTGGTACACCTACTCACCGACCCGCGTGCGCTACCCGTACCTGCGTGGCGTCCTGCTCGACATGTACCGCGAGGCGAAGGCCACCTACGGCGACCCGGTGCTCGCCTGGGCGTCCATCGTGCAGGATCCCGAGAAGGCGAAGCGGTACAAGAGCGCCCGTGGCAAGGGCGGTCTCGTGCGCGCCAGTTGGGACGAGGCCGTCGAACTGGTCGCCGCCGCCCACACCTACACGATCAAGCGCTGGGGCCCCGACCGGATCGCCGGCTTCTCGCCCATCCCGGCCATGTCGATGGTCTCCCACGCCTCCGGCGCCCGGTACACCAGTCTCATCGGCGGCGCCATGCTCAGCTTCTACGACTGGTACGCCGACCTTCCGGTCGCCAGCCCGCAGGTCTTCGGCGACCAGACGGACGTCCCCGAGTCAGGTGACTGGTGGGACGCCGGCTACCTCATCATGTGGGGCAGCAACGTCCCACTGACACGCACCCCGGACGCCCACTGGATGACCGAGGCCCGCTACCGCGGCCAGAAGGTCGTCGTGATGAGCCCCGACTACGCCGAGAACGTGAAGTTCGCAGACGAGTGGCTGCCCGTCGCTCCCGGGACGGACGCCGCCCTCGGCATGGCCATGGGGCACGTCGTGCTCAAGGAATTCTTCGTCGACAAGGAGGTCGACTACTTCACGCACTACAACCGCCACTACACCGACCTGCCCTTCCTGATCGCCCTCGAGCAACAGCCCGACGGCACGTGGAAGCCCGGCAAGAACCTGGTGGCCGGCGACTTCGAGGGGCCACAGCAGGACTCCGAGAACGCCATGTTCAAGCCGGCGATGTGGGACCGCGTCACCAACGCTCCCGCGATCCCCAACGGCACCCTCGGGCACCGCTTCGGCGACGAAGGCATGGGCAAGTGGAACCTGGAACTGGGTGACCTCGACCCGGCCCTCACCCTCTACGGCGAGGACGCCGAGACCGTCGAACTCGTGCTCACCCGCTTCGACACCCCTGACGACCAGGTGGCGGCGATCCATCGTGGCGTCCCCGTGCGTCGCGTGGGTGACCGGGTCGTCACGACAGTGTTCGACCTGCTGCTCGCGCAGTACGGCGTCGGACGCCCGGGCCTGCCGGGTGTCTGGGCGTCCGGCCTGGACGACGAGTCGGTGCCCTACACGCCGGCCTGGCAGGAGGCGATCACCAACGTCTCGGCCGAACAGGTCACGCGCATCGCCCGCGAGTTCGCCCAGAACGCTGTCGACACGCAGGGTCGCTCGATGATCCTCATGGGTGCCGGGACGAACCACTGGTACCACTCCGACGTCATCTACCGAACGATGCTGACCCTCACCAACCTCTGCGGTTGCCAGGGACGCAACGGCGGCGGCTGGGCGCACTACGTCGGCCAGGAGAAGGCGCGTCCCATCACGGGCTGGGCCCAGATGGCCTTCGCCCTCGACTGGCAGCGTCCCCCGCGCCAGATGATCCAGACCGGCTACTGGTACATCAACACCGACCAGTACCGCTATGACACCTACGACGCCAACGTGCTGTCGGCGAAGGACCTGGGCAACAACGCGTTCGAGGGCAAGACGACGGCCGACCTGTTCGTGCAGTCCGCACGCCAGGGCTGGATGCCGAGCTTCCCGCAGTTCGACCGCAGCCCGTTGACGCTGGCCGATGACGCGAAGGCTGCGGGCATGGCACCCGGCCCCTACGTGGTCAAGTCCCTCAAGGACGGCACCCTGAAGTTCGCTGTCGAAGACCCGGACGCCGAGGAGAACTGGCCCCGCGCCCTCACACTGTGGCGTGCCAACCTGTTCGGCAACTCCGCGAAGGGTGACGAGTACTTCCTGCGTCACCTGCTGGGGACCGACCACGCCGTGACCGCGGAGGAGGCGCCGGAGCACCTGCGTCCCAAGGAGATGACGTGGCGCGAGAAGGCCCCTGAGGGCAAGCTCGACCTCGTCCTCACCCTCGACTTCCGCATGACGAGCTCGACCCTCATGTCGGACGTCATCCTTCCCGCTGCCACCTGGTACGAGAAGCACGACATCAACACGACCGACATGCACCCGTTCATCCACCCGTTCACGCCGGCCATCAACCCGCCGTGGCAGGCCAAGACCGACTGGGAGACCTTCCAGCTCCTCGCCGACAAGCTCTCGGAGTTCGCCGTCACCCATCTGGGGACGCGGACCGACATCGTCGCCGGGCCCATCGCCCACGACACCCCTGAGGCCATGGCGACGGTCCACGGCATCGTGAAGGACTGGAAGACCGGCGAGGTCGAGCCCATCCCGGGCGTGACGATGCCGAAGATCGTGGCCGTCGAGCGCGACTACACGGCTATCGGCGCCAAGTACGGCGCCATCGGCCCCCTGCTCGACAAGCTGGGCGCCACCACGAAGGGCGTCACCTTCGAGGAGGGACGCACTGTCGAGTACCTGAAGCACAAGAACGGCGTGCGGCACGGCGGCATCGCCGACGGGCGTCCGAAGCTCGACAACGGCATCAACGTGGCCGAGGCGATCATGGGCATCGCGGGGACGACGAACGGGCACGTGGCGACGCAGGGCTTCAAGCAGCTCGAGAAGCGCACCGGCACCATGCTTCACGACCTGTCGGCCGAGCACGAGGGCAAGATGATCACCTTCGCCGACATCGTCGCCCAGCCGACCCCGGTCATCACGTCGCCCGAGTGGTCGGGCTCGGAGTCGGGCGGACGCCGGTACTCGGCGTTCACCATCAACGTCGAGCGCATGAAGCCGTGGCACACCCTCACCGGACGCATGCACTTCTACCTCGACCACGACTGGATGCAGGCAGTCGGCGAGACCATGCCGACGTACCGAGGTCCGCTGCACATGAGCAGCCTGTTCGCCGAGACCCCGCTGGGCCAGACGAACGAACTGGGGGTGAGCGTCCGCTACCTGACGCCCCACTTCAAGTGGGCGATCCACAGCCAGTACCAGGACAACTGGTTCATGCAGAACCTGTCACGCGGCGGCCAGCAGGTCTGGATGAGCGTCCAGGACGCCGACAAGGTGGGCATCGCCGACAACGACTGGGTCGAGTTGGTGAACCGCAACGGCGTGGTGTCGGCGCGAGCGATCGTGTCGCACCGCATGCCCGAGGGGACCGTGTACATGTACCACGCGCAGGACAGGCTCGTGAACGTGCCGCTGACCGACACCAACGGTCGGCGCGGCGGCATCCACAACTCCATGACACGCATCCTGATCAAACCCACCCACATCGTCGGCGGGTACGCGCAACTCGCGTACGCCTTCAACTACATCGGCCCCACGGGCAACAACCGCGATGAAGTCACGATGATCCGCAAGCGTTCCCAAGACGTCGAGTACTGAGCGAAAGGACACTCACCATGCGCGTCATGGCACAAATGGCGATGGTCATGAACCTCGACAAGTGCATCGGCTGCCACACCTGCACGGTCACGTGCAAGCAGGCCTGGACCAACCGGACCGGCCTTGAGTACGTGTGGTTCAACAACGTCGAGACACGTCCGGGGCTCGGTTACCCGCGCCGCTACGAAGACCAGGAGCAGTGGAAGGGCGGCTGGGAACTCAACCGCACCGGCCACCTCAAGCTCAAGGCGGGGGGACGCTTCCAAAAGCTCCTCAACATCTTCTCGAACCCGAAGATGCCCGGAATCCAGGACTACTACGAGCCGTGGACCTACGACTACGAGACCCTGCTCAACGCCCCCGCCCAGAAGAACTTCCCCGTCGCGCAGCCGAAGTCGTTGCTGACAGGCAAGTCGATGAGCATCAAGTGGGGTTCGAACTGGGACGACGACCTCGGCGGCACGCACGTCACCGGCAAGGACGACGTGATGCTCAAGGGCATCGAGGACAAGGTCAAGTTCGAGTTCGAGCAGACCTTCATGTTCTACCTGCCCCGCATCTGCGAACACTGCCTCAACCCCAGTTGCGTCGCGTCCTGCCCGTCGGGTGCCATCTACAAGCGCACCGAGGACGGCATCGTGCTCGTCGACCAGAACCGCTGCCGCGGCTGGCGCATGTGCATCTCGGGCTGCCCGTACAAGAAGATCTACTTCAACCACAAGACCGGCAAGGCCGAGAAGTGCACCTTCTGCTACCCGCGCATCGAGGTGGGCATCCCGACGGTGTGCTCCGAGACCTGCGTCGGACGCCTGCGTTACATCGGCCTCATGTTGTACGACGCGGACGCGGTGCTGGCGGCTGCGTCCACGAAGGACACGACCGGGCTCTACGAGGCCCAGCGCGGGGTCTTCCTCGACCCGTTCGATCCCGAGGTGCAGCGCGAGGCCGAGCGCCAGGGCATCCCGATCGACTGGATCGAGGCCGCCAAGAAGTCGCCCGTGCGTCGCCTGATCATGGACTACAAGCTGGCCCTGCCCCTGCACCCGGAATACCGGACGATGCCGATGGTCTGGTACATCCCGCCGCTCTCCCCCATCGTGGACGCCCTGTCGAGGACGGGTCACGACGCCGAGGACGCCGGGAACCTGTTCGGGGCCATCGACTCGCTCCGCATCCCGATCGAGTACCTCGCCAACCTGTTCACGGCCGGTGAGGTCGCGCCGGTGCGTCGCGTCCTCGACAAGATGGCCGCGATGCGCGCCTACATGCGCGACATCAACCTCGGACGCGAGGGCAACGAAGAGATCGCCGCAGCCGTTGGCATGCAGGGCTCGGAGATGTACGAGATGTTCCGCCTGCTCGCCATCGCCAAGTACGACGAGCGGTACGTGATCCCGACGACCCACACCGAGCAGGCGCACGCGCTGGAGGAACTTGCCACCGAGTGCCCGGTCGGCGAGGGATCATCCGGCCTCTTCGGCAGCGGCTCGGGCGGGCCCGTGCCGGTGGCCATCCAGACCAGGGCCGAGGCGAAGGCCCGCTTCGAGGCAGATTCGCCCTCCGAGGCACCCGGCTTCGCCGACTACCGCGACTGGGACGGCCGTGGGCTGCCCGGTCGCCCCGGGGGGGCGTCA
>Ga0116177_10004383_pt1 | contig 10305 bp, 10 predicted proteins | sample AD_STIC10_MetaG_FD_89750 | JGI IMG/M metagenome (GOLD analysis project Ga0116177, IMG submission 89750) | Active sludge microbial communities of municipal wastewater-treating anaerobic digesters from USA - AD_STIC10_MetaG | ecosystem: Engineered > Bioreactor > Anaerobic > Digestate | place: USA...
TCACCCTGTTCAGCCGCTTTGCCGATCAGCGGGCCACGCACGTTTTCAAGCTTATGTTCGGCCAGTTCGCCAAGCAGGCTTTTGCGGCCCCTTTTCAATTCAGCCTTGACATAGTTTTCCATGCCGGTGCCCGAGCAGTAGGCTTCGAGACAACCGCGATTGCCGCAGCCGCAAAGCGGGCCTTCCGGGTCCATGCAGATGTGGCCGATTTCGCCGGCCGAATTGGTAGTGCCGTTCATCAGCTGACCATTGATTACCCAGCCCGAACCAACGCCGGTGCCGACAAAAATATTGCCGAAATTTTCGAGGCCCTTGCCGTTGCCAAACTTATGTTCAGCCACTGTCGCAGCACGCACATCGTTGAGCACCCTGACCGGCACGCCGAGCGCCTTGCTGATCGACCCGCCAAGCGGTGCGTTTTTCCAGCCGAGATTGGGCGAATAAATGACTTCGCCGGTGGCACCATTGATCTGGCCGGCCGAACCGATGCCGGCGCCGTTGATTTCCTTGATGCTATGCCCTTCAAGCACCTTTTCAACGGCCCCGAGAATTACCGAAATGACCCCGTCAAAGCCTGCAGAAGCCTGGGTCGGAAAAATCGCCTTCTTCAGAATCTCATCGCCATGACACAGACCAACGGCAACCTTGGTGCCGCCGAGATCGATTCCGAGACTGAGATTTTTCGCTTTTGCCATAGCCAGCTCCTTTTTAACCGCCAATTTTAGACAGGGAATTATCGAACGTTGCCGCGAAGCATGCACGGTTTTTGCGCCACGAGGCCTTTTCTGAGAACAACCGGGCAATAACCGCCTTAACTTCTTCGGAATTCATGCCTCTGATATTTACACCATATTGTGAGTCAAGACAAGGCAGCAGATAGCCGCCCGAAGTCAGTCGCAGCCTCTGACAAAGGTGGCAGAACGGCGCGGTGCGCGAACTGATGAAACCGATGCGGCCCTCGCGGCCCTCGCTGCCGCCGATGCGGAAATTATGCGCCGGGCCAAAAGATGGCTCTTCGTATGGTTCGAGCTGATACCTGGTCTTTATCGTTGCAAGCACCGTTTCTTCGGAAATGAATGCCGTCGGCTCGCCGGCCGGGTCGGCATTGAAGGGCATGCGTTCGATAAAGCGCACTGAAAGGCCCTTTTTGACGGCAAAATCAGCAAAGGCGAGAATTTCGTGATCGTTGATTTTCGGAATCAGAACCGTATTGATCTTGACCGGGCCGAGCCCGGCAGCAACTGCGGCATCGATACCACGCAGAACATCTGACAAATTGCCATTGCGGGTGATACGGATAAAATTCTTGGGATCGAGCGAATCGACGCTGATGTTAACCCTTTTAAGACCGGCCTTTTTGAGAGGTTCAGCAAAGCGATCGAGCAGGGCTCCATTGGTTGTGAGGGTAAGGTCTTTCAGACCGCTGATTTTTGCAAGCTCGCCGACGAAATCAACGATACCGGCGCGCACCAGCGGTTCACCACCGGTGACTCTCACCTGCTCGACGCCCGTTTCGACAGCCGCCCTGATCACCGGCAGCATCTCTTCATAGCGCATGATGCTGTCGTGCGCTTCCTTGCAGATGCCGTCTTCGGGCATGCAATAAACGCAGCGATAGTTACAGCGGTCAGTTACCGATACTCGCAAATACTTGAACATGATGTAATATGACTTGATACTACCTTTCGAAACAGGCCAAGTCAACCTTGCGGATTGTAAAAAATATTGTCACAGCGGCAGGTAAAATAGGTTAAAATATTATGCTTTGCGATTTACCTATTCGAATGCTGATTATTGATTACTGCACAAATAAAACTAAACCGGTTCGACGGCCCGGTCACAAACTATTCTGCCTTGGATTTGCATCAATCTATTACGAACAGCCTTTTCGAGTATAAAGATTCTTTATTTTGAGGAGTCGCCGATGAAATTATACAGACGCTTTCTGACGGTCATACTTCTGATGTTCGTGACAAGTCTGCCGGTAATGGCAGAAAATACCACGCTGGTCTGCCAGGGCAGCTGGGGCAAAGAAGTCAATCAGCTCGGGGTGACTTTTCCGGCGCCCGGGGTAATGCCTACCGCCCCTTATCAGTGCATTGGCGGCTATGATGTCGACGCGAACGGCATGCTCTGGTTCTCTGACTCGGTTAACAGCCAGCTCAAAAGCTTTAAAGACAAGAACTGGGCGTATATCATGCTCAATTTCGGCCGACTTGGCGATCTTGTCTGTTTTAACAAAAGATTATACGTGCTGACCCGTGAACCAGACGGCATCGCTGTCGTTAACCCCGAAAACGGCAAGGTCGAAAAGCACATCAAGATCGACCTTAAAAACCCGGGCCGCCTGAAAGTTGTTTCCGACAGTCATTTTTTGCTCGAAGAACAGGGCGTCGGCCTGATCATGTATAAGAACGACAAGGTTGTCATGCACCCCGCGGTTGCGCTTGAGCCGGTCACTGACGGCAAACGTATTTTCGGGGTACAGTATAATCTCGAAAAGGATTCGCGCAGCATTATCGCCGCCGAGATCGCCGACGAACTCCAGGAACCTGAAATGCTCGGGCTTTATGAAGCCGGCGACACGATTGTCTTCATCAAAACCGCCGGCATCAATGCTGACAAACCAGTTATCATGCTGGTTACCGCGTCGCAACCAGCTGTTATCAAATTTATCAGGCTTGGCGAAGCTGCCAGCCCTGAAAAAACCATTTCCCTGCCACTCTTCGAAACTTCGTTTCTGCCCGCCAGCTGGAAACTCTGCAGCGATGGCAACCTTTATGGTTTTGCCGGCAGCGCCTCCGAAGGTTTCAAGGTTTTCAGATCAGACTCCGCATTTCAATAAAACAGCAGCCATATTAAAGCAAAGGAAAACAGCATGACTCCGTTGAAAACTTATTCGTATCAGATCGATGGCAACCCCGAGATGGTTCTCGGAAATTTTCGCAACAAGATTCAGTCAAAAGGCCTGAACGTCGAAGGCGACGTTAACAGCGGCACAGTATCTGGCTTTGGCTTCAAGGCAACCTATTCGCTGCAGGACCAGAACCTGACTATCGATGTTCACGAAAAACCGGCCCTGATTCCGTGGGCAATGCTCGACGAACACATGAAGCCCTGACCTGTATAATCCTGCGGTTGCTTCTGGACGGTTGGCGATTTTTCGGGTAAAATTTAGAACAAATCTCAAACTGGAGCTTCGTATGCGCAGAAAAAACCTGATGTTTGGCTTTCTGTTGATGGTTGGGCTCGGCTCTGCCCCTTGCGGCGTTTATGCCCAGAATAATCCGTTCGAAGTTGGCACGGTAACCCCGACCCAAAGCGTTGCTGCAGTTGAAAAATACGCCATAAACGGTTCATGGGTCAATGTTCGCAGCGGCCCAGGCACTGGCAACGGCGTTCTTAAAACCCTGCCACGCGGCAGCACCGGCACGAAAATTGCCGAAAAGAATGGCTGGCTGCAGATTGACTTCGGAAACGGCCTGACCGGCTGGGTCAGAGCTGACCTGGTCAGCAAATCAGGCGGTGCCACGGCAACCGTTCCGGCCCAAAGCATGAACAAGCTTGCGGCGGCGAATGCCAAACAGTTCGCACGCTGGGAAAAGCATCTTGGCAGTGACCTGCTTGATTTCGGCCGCTTCCCCTGGTACTGGAAACTTAACCGCGCCAACAAGGCCTTCAAGAACGGCGAGTATGCCGACGCATACAAACTGGCACGCGAGGCAAGCGGCAACCCGCTTGAAGCCGCATACCTGCAGGCCATGTGTCTCGATAAAATGGGGCAGCATGATTCGGCTGCAAAAATTCTGGCACAGCTCGAAAAGCCTTTCGAAGATATCGTTTTCACGAAAAAGCTCGATGAAATTGCACAACCCTATGTCGATGAACCGATCGTTTTCAAGTTTGGCGGCTTCGATGACATCAAGACCTATAAAAAGAAAAAAGCTGCCGGTAACGAGCTTGGCCTGAATTCCGGCGAATATTATGATGATTATGTCGACATCAAGACCTGGAAATGGCGTTCAAAAGAAGCCTATGACCGTTTTCAGAAGATCGGCGGCATCGACTGCAGCGGTCTGGTGCAGATGGTGCAGAAAGAAGCCTTCGCCAAAGCCGGCGTCAAATACCCGATCACTTCGGGCCGCACCTCGACGAGCGGTCTCTGGTCAGAAAAATACACCACCTCGATCAACCCCGGCGTAAAACCGCCGCCGCCCCCCGACATCAGACCCGGTGACATGATTCTGCTCGACTATGGTCACAATCGCTACGGGCATTCAATGATCTACCGTGGTACCGACAGCCAGGGCAACATTCTCGTGACCCAGATGGGCGATACCGCTGAAATGAGTATTCTGCCGCCTCACAAGTATGAATTCTACAAAGGCGCCTATCGCATGAACGGCATGGACCAGGTTCGCAAAGCCATGACCGCCTGACATCCCTTTCAGATAAGATTCCACAAGCCCCCGGCGCAATTCAGGCCGGGGGCTCTTTGCTTTTCGTGACCTTATTACGGTGTATTACTACTGCATAAACAAGCCTGAACCGGCCCACCGGCCAAACCTGATTCTACTTTCGATACGCAATTATCAATAAACCTCTGCTGATTCGCCAGCCTGATTTGTCAGCCGGGTCATATCGTTTCTGGTCTCGCCCTGTTCATCCTTTTGCAAAATTCTGGCAGCCAGGTGCATGGTTTTTGTCATTTTTTTCACAAGCCCGGGTCAGAGTTATTATCTGAAGCGAATTTTAAAACTGGTACACAAATTGCTTAAAGGCGGGTAACTAAATTTTCTACGGAGAAAAAAAGTGTTCAGAACAAAAAAGATGGTAGTTTTTGCTGTTGTTTTCCTTCTCGCCATGGCTTCTTCAGCCTTCGCTCTCAATGTGGCCGAACTTCGCCAGCAGATGTGGACCTGGTCTTCACTCGAAGCGGTTCTGCAGGAATCAAACCACATGGGCGGCTCAGTTATAAGCCCGGTTGAAGCCGAAAACTGCATTATCGAAGCCGTAAACAAGATTACCAAGATGGTCAGCGACATCAAAACCGCCGACGAAATGGCTAAGGCCCGCGCCGTTGCCAATGAATTCATCAACATGGACGGGCACGAAGAAGAAGTCGGCCTCTCCCTCAGCAAAATGCTCGACAAACACGAAAAATTTCTTAAAGCCCACCAGGAACTTTAAGAATCGATAACCGGTCCGAATAACCCCAGCCCCCGCCATGTGCGGGGGTTTTTACTTTTAGCATCCTGATCTGCTGTGATATTTGCGAATGAATTGCCAACCATCAGGTCAACCCTGCTGCGCTTGTGCCCGGAAGAATAAATACTTTTCCGGCATGGATTTAAGCCCGTATGAGCAAGATTACTGACGCCGCAGAAATGACAAAAACGCTGTAATTATTTATTGCCGCAGAAACAAAACAGACCAGTTCGTCGACCCGGCCTATCAGACAATGTGACAGAGGTCTGAAGAGATATTTTTAGAGCGGCTCATCTTTGATGAAAGAGTTGAAATAAGAAAAATACGCCGGGACCGGCACAAAACTTTTCAAGATCGGGTTTTTTGCACACGGGTTTTGTGTTAGACTTGCAAAAAAAATAAGGGTGTTGTTATGAGTGAAATTGTTTACTCAGTCGCGATTCCGGTGTTTAACGAAGCTGAGAGCGTTGACGAACTGGTCAGCCGGGTTGAGTTCACCATGAATCAGCTTGGCCGCAGCTGGGAACTGATTCTCGTTGACGATGGTTCTTCTGATGGCAGCTTTGCGCGGATCGCCGAACTGAAAAAACGCTGCCCGGCGCTGCGCGGCCTTAAATTTTCGCAGAACAACGGCCAGACAGCAGCGATGGCCGCCGGAATCAAGGCAGCCAGAGGGCAGATCGTTATCACTCTTGATGCCGATCTGCAGAATGACCCGGCCGATATTCCGCTGCTGCTGAAAGAGCTCGAAAACGGCTACGATGCGGCGGTTGGCTGGCGTAAGAAGCGCAACGACAACTTTATCAGACGCGCCTCTTCGAAAATTGCCAACTGGATTCGTAACGTCATCAGCAGCGAAACGATAAAAGATACAGGCTGTTCGCTCAAGGCTTTCAGGGCAGCAATCATACAGCCAATCGAATTGTATGAAGGCATGCACCGCTTTCTCCCGACTCTGGTAAAAATGAACGGTGGCCGGGTTGCCGAGGTTGAAGTCAGTCATCACCCGCGCGCCAAAGGGGTTTCAAAATACAACGTCTGGAACAGGATTTTAAGATCATTTCTCGATCTGCTCGCGATCCGCTGGATGAAATGGCGCAAGCTGAGGTATCACATCGATGAGCAGCTTTGATCTCTGGTTGATTGTCGGGCTGCTTGGCCAGCTGCTTTTCTCGATGCGTTTTCTCGTGCAGTGGGTGGCTTCGGAGAAGCATAAAAAAAGCATTATTCCGATTTCTTTCTGGTATTTCAGCATTGGTGGCTCTTTTCTGCTGCTGGCCTATGCAATAAAACGCCAGGACCCGGTTTTTATTCTCGGGCAATCGATGGGTTTCGTGATTTATATACGCAATCTGGTGCTGATCGATCGCGAAAAACGCGGGCTGGCAATTTCAAACGAGCCGGGCGAGTATCATGGCGAAGACTGACCGCTGGAAGGGCCTGAAACCATTTCTGCCGCTGCTTCTGCCATTACTGGTTTTTCTTGCCGGCACCCTGCCGGTGCTGCTGCACCTGGGCACTGCCGGGCTGTTTGAAACCTCAGAAGCCCGCTATGCATCGGTTGCCCGCCAGATGGCCGACTCCGGCAACTGGCTCACACCAAGGCAGAACGGCCTCAAACACCTTACCAAACCACCGGTAACTTATTGGCTGAGTGCCATGGGGCAACAACTCTTCGGCAGCAATGAATTCGGCGCCCGCTTTTTTCTGGCGCCGGCCGCCGGCCTGACTGCCGCCGGCACCTTTCTCATCGGCCAGATGTTTTTTGGCCGCCTGGCCGGCCTGTCTGCCGCTCTCGTCATCATAACCTCGCTGTTTTATCAGGCCCAGTTCAGGGGTCTGACGACCGATCCGTTTCTGGCGGCGGCCGAAACCTTCATGGTGTTTTTCTTTTTCAGCTGGCTGGGGCATCAGTGCCGGCGCTGGCAATATGCCTTCTGGTTGATGGCTGCAATAGCTTTCATGATCAAGGGCCCCCCTGCCCTGCTGCCTCTGGCCGGCCTTATTCCGGCAGCGTTACTAACGGGTCAGAAGCCGGCAATGAAAAAGCTTTTTTCTGACCCGCTCGGCTGGGCAATTTTTGTGATATTCGGCATGGGCTGGTATCTGGTCGTGGCCTTTCAAAATCCGGGCCTGCTGTCGTATTTCCTCATCGATGAAACGGTCAGCCGCGTGGCAAGCAGCGCTCACAAGCGCACGGCGCCTTTCTATTATTTTCTGGTCCTGCTGCCTGCCGGTGTTTTCCCGTGGGTCAGTTTCTTTCTGGTCTCGCTCAAACAGAAGATCAAAGAATTCAGAGCCGATCCGGCCGCTGTCTATATGCTGCTCTGGCTCGGTGTCCCACTGATTATCTTCTCTCTCAGCCGTTCGAAACTGGCTGGTTATGCCCTGCCACTGCTGGTTCCGGTGGCGCTGCTTACGGGCGAAGCGGTCAGGCAGATTTTCTTCTCGCAAAAGCCTGAGGATAGTGAAACTGCCGCCCGGCATTGTATCGGCATCGCTGCTTTTGCATCGCTGGCCGGCATGGCGATGTCGGTATGGGGTTACAACAATTTCGCGCAATTCAGAATCATCTCGCAGACCGCGATTTTTGCCGGCATTTTCTGGCTGTTTGCCTCGCTGGTTCTGTTGGCTTTCATTATCAAAAAAAGCCGACCCGGCATGCTTCTGGTTCTGGCAATGATCGTGCCCGGTTTTATGTTTTTCATTCTGCACGGTATTAAAGGCAACGAACCATATCGCGAGCATCGCTACCTGACCAGCCAGTGGCTGCTGCTCAAGCGGATTGCCACGCTTCCTCAGGCGCAAAAACTGATTCTTCTCGACGAAATGATCGAGGGCTGGTATTTCTACACAGGCCGGCCGGTGCGCACCTTTAACATCAACAGAATCACTCAATTTGACAAAGAACGGGCCGCCGAATTAGTATTGAACGATGTCGAAGCTCTAAAAAGCGCGCTCGATTCTGACACGCTCCTCGTGATGCCGGCAAAATCGGTTGCACGCTACGAAGAGCTGACCGGCATGCAGATGCAGATCATCACCGGCGAGGGCAACTGGAAAATCGTCGCTCCCGTCAGAAAGCAGGGCAACTGAATGATTCGCTGGATCATAACCGAAGACAGGCTACCGGGCTTCACGTATTACCCGCTTCTGGAAATGGGCGTCGGAGTTTTTCTGATGCTCGCCGCCATTGCCATGCCGATCGTTTTTGTTGCTTATAACGGCGTCAAAATGCAGCAATGGCCAGAACTGCTTTTCGTCGTCGGTTTTTTCGTTCTTTTCATATTCATGGGTAAAAATCTGACGTTTCAGAGCATGCACGCCCGGGTAACCGCTGACGGCTTCGCTTTTTATCAGAACATGCGCGAGCCAGCGGTGGAGCACCGACTCAATAAGGCCGACTGGCTCGGGATACGCACTTCCGAAGAAAAGAGTGGCGAAGAGACGTTTATTCTGTTAAAACTCAAGACTGCCAACGGTGAACTTGATTTTTATAAAAGCATCAACAGAAAAGAAATCAGCAAAATGGTTGGGGCGCTCGAAGAACTGCACAAAAAAGTTGAGGAGGAACGTAAATGACACACCCGCTGCTCGGCAGAGAAGGAATCCGCCTGTACAATCTCTACCCCCGCCTGGTTGGCAGTATGAGCAAATGGGCTGAGCATCTCGACCGCATCAAAGAGATGGGCTTCAACACGATCTGGGTCAACCCCTTTCATTACCCGGGTTTCAGCGGCAGCCTCTATTCGCCGAAAGATTATTACAAGTTCAACCCGCTTTTTATCGATAACGGTTCAGTCAAGGCCCCGACCGAGCAGCTGCGCGATTTTATCAAAGCCTGCCACGACCGCGGACTGTATTTTGTCATGGATCTGGTGATCAACCACACCGCTATCGACTGCCCGTTGATTCAGGAACATCCCGATTGGTACCGCCACGACGAGGCCGGTAAAATTCTCAACCCTGGCGCCATGCACGATGGTAAATGGGTGGTCTGGGGCGACCTGGCCGAAGTCGACAACGAAAATTCAAAAGACCGCCAGAACCTCTGGAATTTCTGGTGGAAGATGATGGCACACCACCTTGAACTTGGCGTCGACGGCTTCAGATGTGACATGGCCTATCAGGTGCCCGGCGAACTCTGGACCTTTCTGATTGAAAAGTCGCGGGCAGCACGCCCCGGTTGCCTGTTTCTCGCGGAATCGCTCGGCTGCGACTTCAAGCAGGTTCAGGAACTGGCCAAACTTGGTTTCGACTACCTGTTCAACTCGGTAAAATACTGGGATTTCAACGCCCCCTGGGGTATGGAACAGTATTACAAGACCTCGCCGGTGGCGAGCAGCATCGCTTTTCCAGAATCGCACGACACTCCGCGACTGATCAGCGAATTGAATGGTGATCTGGCGGCGGTAAAACGCCAGATTCTTTTTTCAGCGTTGTTCAGCAAAGGCTACATGATCACCATGGGTTTTGAATACGGCTTTCACAAACAACTGAATGTGGTCAAAACCGACCCCACATGGTGGGAAGAAACCGAAACCGATCTGAGCGATTACCTGAAGCGCATTGCCGAGCTGAAGAAAAAATATGAAGTTCTGAACGTCGAAGCAGGCCTCGAAATCGTCGACCAGGCCAACTGGCCGAATGTTTTCTGCTTCAAACGCTCACAGCCAGGCATGAAGACCGTCTTTGTCATTCTCAACAAAGACCGCCAGAACAGCCAGAATGTTTATATTCCTGACCTCAGTGCCGTTGCTGGCGGCGATCAACTTGTCGACGCCAGTCTCGATACGCCTCTCAATGCGGTGCCACGTACCCTCAACTACACACTGAAACCCTCAGAAATTGTTATCATCGCCCAGGCCTGACCACACCTGGGAAACGCCTTTTAAAAAGACTCAGGCCCGGCAAAATTGCCGGGCCTGAGTCTTTTTAAGTAAGGGTTCGATCAGTTAGAGTCACCTTTGCGACCAGTCGGATTCGGAATAATCTGGCCCATCGGCACTGGTTCAGTCGGAATCCCGCCCGGCACCATACCAGGACTGGTTGTGTAACCGGGGTTAACCGAAAGCAGGCTGCGGATTCTCGCAGAAA
>Ga0116177_10004387_pt1 | contig 10302 bp, 8 predicted proteins | sample AD_STIC10_MetaG_FD_89750 | JGI IMG/M metagenome (GOLD analysis project Ga0116177, IMG submission 89750) | Active sludge microbial communities of municipal wastewater-treating anaerobic digesters from USA - AD_STIC10_MetaG | ecosystem: Engineered > Bioreactor > Anaerobic > Digestate | place: USA...
CCGATGGAAGCGATCATGACCAGCACCTCCGCCGCCGCGCGGTTACTGGGCCTGATTCAAGACATCGGATCCATCGCGGCGGGAAAACAGGCGGACCTGCTGGTCGTGGAAGGCAATCCTCTCAGAAATATCGGAGTACTGCTGAAACGAGAGCGGATTGCGGGAGTGATGCAACGCGGTCGGTTCGTCGCGGGTCCGCTCTCAGGAGCGTGAAACGTGACACAAAAGACGTGGGTCGTTACCGTCTTTCATACAGTAATTCCAAGGCCGTCGCGAAGCCGTTGATCCGGCCCTTGCGGAACATTTCCTCTAACCGGCCGCGAAGCGCACGAATCCCGCCCTCGTCTCCCTTCGCGACCACCGCCTGCGACACCATCATCTGCACCGCGACCTCAAGCAAGCGCTGTTTCCGTTGCTCCATATCGGAAGTCACGAACTCATCCAGGACTTCCGCCCCGCGCGCTTCCACGATGGACTCCTTGAAGGTGTCATACCCCTGATGCGCCACCGTGCGTTCACGAATGAGGGCCAGTTCCGATTTGATCCGTGGCACCATCTTCATCAGGACGGCGAAGACTTCCTTCCGCCCTTCGTCGAAGAGCTTTTTCTCCATCTCCTCAAGGATCAGGAACGGATCCACCGTCTCGGCCCGCACCTCTTCTCCCCAATGCAGGCGATCGTAGGTTCTCCGGCTCTCGGGATCGCCCAGGACCTCATAGGCGGAGTTGATCTCGCGGATCTTCTCCTCTGCCTGCTTGTTGTGGGGATTGCGGTCGGGATGGTGCTCGAAAACGAGCTTCCGGTAAGCTTTTTTGATGTCGTCGTCGGAAATGTCGCGCGACACACCGAGGACACGATAATAATCCAGGCGAGGCATACAGGGCGAGACTATACCATGCCGCTTCGCCGGCTTCACCTTGACAGCGTCGGGACTCCCCCGTAGCCTGGCGCAGAGGCAGCCTGTTCGCAGGGGAGGGAGTTCGGCATGGCGTGGGCACAAGGCGTCACGAGGTATCAATGGCTGGTCCTGTTCGTCGCCTGGCTGGGTTGGGTATTCGACGCCATGGACGCAACGATCTACGCGATCGTGCTGCATCCTGCCTTACATGAGCTTCTACAAGCCGGGGCCGCCAGCGGAGCCGTCACGGACGAACAGATCGGGTGGTACGGCGGCATGGTGTTTTCTATTTTCCTGATCGGGTGGGCCATCGGAGGAATCGGCTTCGGGATGGCCGCGGACTATTTCGGCCGGACCAAGACGTTGATCATCACGATTTTGATATATGCCGTCTTCACCGGCCTCGCCGCGTTTGCTCAAGAATGGTGGCATCTGGCCATCTATCGCTTTCTGACCGCGCTTGGCATCGGCGGCGAATGGGCCGCCGGCGCGGCCATTGTGGCCGAGACCTGGTCTGAAGACAAACGTGCCCGGGCAGCCGGGATTCTACAGTCCGCATGGGCCGCCGGATTTTTCCTGGCCGCCGGCTTCAACCTGCTCCTGAGCGACTACGGATGGCGACTCCTCTTCCTCGTGGGCATCCTGCCCGCCTTTGTGGCCTTACTCGTCCGTTGGTGGGTGAAAGAACCGGAGCGATGGGTGCAGGCCCACGAACAGGAGGCACAATCCGTTCGCAACAGCTTCATGCACCTCGCCGAGTTGTTTCAACCGGCATTACGCCGCAACACCTGGGTCGGCTCAACCCTGGCGTTCGTGGCGGTCTTCGGCCTGTGGGGCGCGACCAATTGGGCCCCCACCTTGATCCGGGCCATGCCGGACCTCCAGGGGCAGGATGCCGCCACGCTGACACAGAAGGTCAGTTACGCGATCATGGCGCTCAATGCGGGCTCGTTGTTCGGGTATCTGGGATTCGGGCCGCTGGCCGAACGGTTCGGCCGCCTGCCCGTATTCGGCTTGATGTGCCTCGGCAGCTTCATCATGCTGCCGGCGACCTATTTTGTCCCGCACAGTTATGCAGAAGTGTTGCTGTTACTCCCGCTGCTGGGGTTCTTCAACAATGGCATTTTCAGCGGCTTTCCGATTTACTTGCCTGAGCTCTATCCGACACGACTCCGTGCAACCGGCTCAGGATTTTGCTTCAACGCAGGCCGCGTGCTCGCCTCGGCCGCACCCTTCGTCACCGGGTGGCTCGTCACCCTGCTGGGATCGTTCAACAACGCAGCGAGCACCATCGCGCTGATCTATCTGTTGGGATTGGCCGTACTGCCCTTCGCGACCGAGACGAATGGAAAGCCGTTACCGGAGTGACCGCATGAGCCGATCGTCGGCTCGTTCCCTGCTACAGGGTGTTGGGTTCACATGAAGGGTCGGCACAATATCCCCTCGCCCCGGATAGTAGCCGAGTTCCAGCAAGACATACGCAATCGCATCCTGCTGGGCCGTTCGTTCTTGATCGCTTTCACTTCGAGAAGCGATTTTCTCAAGCTTCCGATCCTGAGAAAAATCATCCTCAATCTCTTTTACGGTCTTGCCTTTCAGGATCGACCTGGCAATGGCGAGATGATTTGCCGTATAGCGAGGACGGATACGCGCAATGGCTGAATCCTTTCCGAACTCGAATCGCATATCGCTATGGGTAGAGATAAGTCTGGCTATGCTTTCCCGATGGGTCTCAACCGGTAACATTTCATTCTCGATGCCGATCGTCTCATACAGCGTATTAGTTTCAACGACGGAACTGAATTCATCACCCGACCTCTGGTCCGTCACATGCACCACCACATAGTCAGGGGCTGAGGAATAGTTGCGCGCCGCACAGCGCTGCTCGCGCCAAAACTTTTCTGCCCACGACATCCAGCAGCAGGGTTCCTCAGAGGCGAGGAATGACAAATCATGAAACCGGCGAGAAAGTTCGACAATTCCCAGACCTGCCGCCGCCTCATCAGACTCCCCCATCTCGCAGGGCGTAGGAGAAAGCGCCAGGTTTGCAGACAAATCATCCTCTGAGGGATGAATCCCTCTCTCCAGAAGGATATGAGCCACTGTCCCTTTTGCTGACAATCTCACAATGGGATTCGAGTGCTGGTACAGTCGGTGAAATATGCCCCCTGATTTAAACACCTCATAGATTTCGCGCTCGTTTTTCTTTCCGAGTTGACCACGAATCTCCCTCAAATCTTCTTGAGTATAGCGTTGCTTCAAAAGAGAGACTGCATCCTGGGAAGAAAGAGCCACCTTAAAATCGAGCCGTGCGGATAGGAATCGAAGCGATTTGAGTTCACGAATCAACATCGCCTCAGTTTCATTTAATGTATGTCCATCCGGTCCTTGCTGGCCCGCAAGATCCCATACATCCAATTCAAGCGCGATCGCGTCCACGAGATCCCTAGCGGTGACAACGGTCTCGAACTCTGTCCCTTTGACAATATCCTGCACATGGACAACAAGATAACTGGAAGATGTAGACACATTGCGAGCGGCACATCGCTGTTGGCGATGAAATTCTGCCGTATCAGGAAACGTAGCGGTTACCGGAAGCACACTTGCGAACCAAAGAGACAGCCCAGCCACAACCAGAAATTTCATACGCATATCACACCTAAATAACTGCGCAGTACTTGCGCCAAATATCAGCCCACTGTATTAAATCAGGTAGTTCCCTTTGGCGGTACCAAACCAGCAATTCCTGCGCACCGGTGATCAGATGGAAACTAGACCGCGCATCGTGCCACTGAGTGAGTCCGCCCTGACCATTGAATTCGGGGAGACCATTGACCCGCACACGAATGAGTCGGTCCTGGCCTTCGCCACCGCCGTGGAACGGGCCGGGCTCCCGGGCATTCTGGAGGTGGTGCCGACCTACCGTTCCGTCACGGTCTATTTCGATCCGTTCCGTACCGACGTGGCCACGATGACCGGGCATTTCCGTGCCTTGATGACGGCAACGAACACACCCCCGCTACGTGCCCCCACGACTCATACCATTCCCGTGTGGTATGGAGGTAGCGCAGGACCCGATCTGGGCGACGTGGCCAAACGAGCGGCACTCATGCCCGAGCAGGTGGCGGCCCTGCATGCTTCCGTGCTGTACCGCGTCTACATGCTGGGATTCAGCCCGGGCTTTCCCTATCTAGGGACCGTGCCGGATCGCATCGCGACGCCGCGACTCCCGACGCCTCGAAAACAAGTCGCAGCAGGATCGGTCGGAATCGCCGGCACACAAACCGGCATCTACCCGCATGCCAGCCCTGGCGGCTGGCGCATTATCGGTCGCACTCCGGTACCGCTGTTCAGCCTGACCAGACCCACGCCATTTTTGCTGGCACCGGGCGACCAGGTGCAATTCGTGCCGATCGAGGAAACAGAATTCCATGCGCTGTTCGAGAACCACACATGAACAAGGAACGTAGCGTCGACCTCAATTGCGACCTGGGAGAAGCCGCGACACCGGAGCAACTGGATGTGGAAGCCCGGATCATGCCCTACGTCACATCGGTGAATATCGCGTGCGGGGTGCATGCAGGCGATGCGGCCTTAATGCGAAGCACCGTGCAGCTGGCTCGACAGCATGATCTGGCGATCGGAGCGCACCCCGGATTGCCGGATCGGGACTCTGGCGGCCGTCGTGAACAACCGCTCTCCCGTTCGCTCGTACAGGACTTGATCCTGTCCCAAGTGGGTGAGCTGATGGCCATCAGTCAGGCCGAAGGTCTTCGGCTCTCGCATGTGAAACCGCACGGGGCGCTCTACAACATGTCTGCTCGCGACCCCGCGCTGGCCGACGCCATCGCCGAAGCGGTCGCACACCTTGATCCGCGATTGATCCTCGTGGGATTGGCCGGATCGGAGCTCCTCGTCGCCGGCAAGGCCCGCGGGCTCCCGGTTGCCGCCGAAGGATTTGCCGATCGAGCCTATCAGGCCGACGGCCGTTTAGTACCTCGAGGGCAGGAAGGCGCGCTCATCCACGATGAATCGACCGTGGTCTCGCGCACACACTCGCTGATTCACGACGACACCATCGCGGCCATCGACGGTTCCTCGCTTCATCTACATATCGACACGCTTTGTGTCCACGCCGACACTCCTGGCGCGGTCCGACTGGCTCATGCGCTACGGACGATGTTCGACGATGGAGGGATTTCCGCAGTCCGTATCGATCATGCCTCTTAAGCAGCCGACCATCCACGTCGTACGTCCCGGACTCTTCACGACCATTCAGGATCTCGGTCGTTTTGGATACCAACGGTTCGGCGTGTCGGTGAGCGGCGCGATGGATCCCTGGGCGCTCACGGTCGGGAACCGTCTCCTCGGCAATCCCGACAGGGCCGCCGGCCTGGAGGTCACCATCCAAGGACCGGAACTGTTGTTCGAGGACGCACTCTCCATCGTCATCACCGGGGCAGACCTCTCTCCCACCAGCAACGGCGTCGCACTGCCCATGTGGACCGTCGTCCGCATGCCCGCTGGGAGTCGCCTTGAGTTTGGAATACGCCGACAAGGCACTCGTGCCTACCTCACCGTGGCCGGCGGCATCGACGGGCCTTTGATGCTCGGCAGCCGATCGACCCATGTGCGCAGTGGATTGGGAGGCGTCGCAGGCCGCGCGCTGAGGAAGTGGGATCGACTCGATGTCGGACCGGCACGAGCTGCAGGCAAACCATGCGTAGGACGAGCACTGCCTGAGGCACAACGCCCCCGGTATCAATCCACCGCCACGATACGGGTGATACCGGGGCCACAGGCCGATCGTTTCACGGACGATGCGCTGGAGAGACTCGCGAGCCAACCGTACCGACTCGCCTCCGAATCAGACCGGATGGGCTATCGGTTACAAGGATTGGCGTTGCCGCATCGCACCTCGGCCGACATCGTGTCCGATGCCGTGAGTGCCGGGAACATTCAAGTGCCGGCGGATCGACAGCCGATTCTACTCATGGCCGACTGCCAGACGACGGGGGGGTATGCCAAACTCGCGACGATGATCGCGGCCGATCGCGCTCTCGCGGCTCAACTATCGCCGGGAGACAGACTCTCGTTCGTAGTGGTCACGCACCAGACAGCATCGACACTGCTTCGGTCGGCTCACGCCGAACTTGACCGGCTCTTGCCGCCGCACCGTGCTTGAGGAGATTCCCTTAGTCCGGACGCTTCAGGCCATGCATGCCGCAGCACTCGAAAGCAATGCCCGCTAAACAACGGGGGTTCTGCCATTCCGTTGAGTCCTTGACATTGCCCTGAAGCGATCTATTATTATTCGTATGGACACCACACTGACTCCTCGACAAATTACTCACGATGAGAAAAAGGCGGCCGAAGCCGCTTTCGCTGGTCGCCCATTCAATCCTAAATGGTCGGACGCGGCTCGCATCGTTTATGACGGCCTCCTCGCCGCAATGGGAAAAGATGCTCGGACCGTCGACATGCACGACGAACTCGAGCCGGTTGAGCCGTTGGCTTAACCTCCCCGCGTCGTATCATCGGGCACGGGAGGCGTTCAGCACGACCTCTCGAGGTTGTCCGCGCTCTGCGGCGCCGCCGATGTGGCTTGATACCTCCCCGCATGCGGGAAGCTAGTCTCTCGCTCTCCCCCGGCCTTGATCAGAAAATGTTTTCACGAGCTCCCGCTCTTCCGCTTCAGTCTTCACGTCGCCATCCAACCTTGCCTCGGTCAGACGCTCGAGAATCGTGCGATAGAGTGGACCCGGTCTGAATCCAAGCGCCTGGAGGGATTTCCCGGTCAGGGCGGGTTTCACGTCGCGATACGTCGTCAGATACAGAGACAGGTGCCGCTTGGCCGATGCCGAGCCGTTCTTTGCCAGCAGAAACACGAGCGTTTCGTCCGCCAGACCGGCCAGCAGAGCCACCGTTTCCGAAGGCCTGAGCGGCACGCGCCGGCTCAGAGCCCGGCACACCGGCTGCGTAAGGAACCGAGCCGCCGTGATAGCCTCTCGTTCCGCTTCCGTGAAGGGAAATCGTTCGATCATCTCGCGTACGGCTTGATCCGGCATCGCCTCGGTAAGTGCCATGGCATACACCAGCCATCCGCTGATCTGCCGATCCAGACAGGACAGTTTGTACCAATCCAGCGCCGCTTCCACTTCGCTCAGCCGACGATCCAGTCGATTCGACCACGTCAGTGTCGGATGAATGAACCGCAGAAGATCCAGGTCCGCCAACCGGCGAACGGCATGGCGTGGGGTGCGCTCAGAAAATAAGTACCGCAGTTCATCCAACAACCGCTGGCCGGACAGTCGATGGAACAACTCCATCTTCACCGCGCCTTTAATCAGCGCCAGCGTCTCCTTGCTCAAATGAAAATCGAAACGCAGCTCGAAGCGAATCGCGCGAAAGACCCTCGTCGGATCCTCCACAAAACTCAAGCTATGTAGTACCCGGATGAGGCGTTCTTTGAGATCGCGTTGTCCGCCGTAAAAATCGATCAGTTGGCCGAACGCGCGGGGATTGAGGCGTACAGCCAACGTGTTGATGGTGAAGTCCCGACGGTAGAGGTCCTTCTTAATGGAGCTCTGCTCGACCGTCGGCAACGCCGTCGGATATTCGTAATACTCCGTGCGGGCCGTAGCCACATCTACCTTGAACCCGTCCGGCAGGAGCACAACAGCCGTCCCGAATCGCTCGTGGACCTTCACCCGGCCTGCCCGCTCCTTCGCCAGGGCGCGTGCAAACGCGATCCCGTCGCCCTCCACCACAAAATCGACATCGAGGTTGTCGATGCCGAGCAGCAGGTCACGCACAAATCCACCGACCACATATGCTGAGTAGCCAAGGCGCTCGCCCAAGTCGCCTGCCGTCTGTAGCAGGTCATGCACTTCACGCGGCAAGCGGTCCCGCAGGAGTCCCCCGACATCGCGTCGGCGCACTGCTCCGGAGGACTCCAGGTCCATCAACGATTTGGCTTTCCCTCGCGCAGACGCAATCACGTCTTCATGGAGACTGCGGAGCAGATCGGTTCGGGTAATCACGCCCACCGTTTTGCCGCCGCACAGCACCGGCACAAACCGCTGATTCAATTCGATCATCCGCATTTCGATGTCGTGAAAGGGGGTCTCCGGGTCTGCACTGTACTGATCGTGTCTGGCCAGATCCTCGACTCGTTGTGCTCCGAGTCGATGAAACAATGCCTTCTGAACGACCTCACGTGAAATCGTCCCGACATAGCGGTCCTTCTGATCGACGACCGGGAGAACGTTGACCCCGTAAGTAGTCATGGAGCGTTCGGCCTCCGCCACGGTCGCATCCGCGACGATCGTTTTGACCGGCTGTGTCATGACATCCCGAGCCACCAGGGTCGGGCGATAGCGTTCCGTCAGGAGACGCGTCAGCCGTTCCTGCACTTCGATGAGCGTTCGGCCCTTCACGCTGGCCGCTGCCGCCACGGCATGTCCGCCGCCGCCGAATTCGCGCGCAATCCACGCCACGTCGATCTCGGGGCGCCGGCTCCGGCCAATCACCTCAACCTTCTCATCCAGTGCAATGGCAACGATGACGGCATCGAATCCCTGTAATTCCGCCAACCGGTGGACGGCCTCCGCGAGATCGCCCTTGTAACGGTCATACGTGCTGGAGGCCACAAGAATTTTGCGGCCCTCCAGATAATAGATTGATCCGGACTGCAACAGATCGTTCAGCAGGGCGATCAGATCGGGATCCAGCGGATGCCGCAAGACCTCCGCCACGACGTTCAAATCCGCGCCGGCGCGCAGCACAACTGCCGCAGCCTCCAGATCGCGCGGAGTCGTCGACGGATAGGCCAATGACCCTGTCTCCTCGTACAGACCAAGCGCCAACACCGTCGCCTCGGCAGCCGTGAGGATAATCTGCTGCGCCTTCAGGCGTTCGATCAGCAGCGTGGTCGTGGCGCCGACCGGTTCGATGTGCCGTTCAGCGAGATGAGGCCACTGAGGTCGAGTCTGCGGCTCCGGCTCATCGTCGGCTCCATGGTGATCGAAAACATGCACCTCCACGTCTGCGCGTGAACTGAGGGTCTTCAATGGACCCAACCGCTCCGGCTCCTGGACGTCCACGAGAATCAACCGTCGCACCCGTTCCAGGGCCACGTCCTTGAGGCGAGCGATATCCAGATGGTGCGTCGCCAGAAAACCTCGCACCGACTCCTGCGCACCGCCGGGCAATACCAGGACCGCCCCCGGATAGAGCTTCCGGGCGGCCACCATCGAGGCCAGTCCATCGAAGTCCGCATTCAGATGTGTCGTGATCAGATCCATGCCGGCATTCTAACAGGATCGAGCGAATCGATTCAGTCCCGCGGTGGAGACAGAGGAGAAGGAAGATTGTGCACAAAGCGAGAGGATTGGCTGGAGAGGAACCCTGCCGTCCACACTTCTTGTGTGGACGGCAGGGGGTTACTCGACAGAATGAGCGAGCGCGGATGCCTGGCTGGGCCGAACCGGTCGCCCGACCGCTCACCACGACATCTGTGATACCATCTACCGTTGCTGGCGGTCGTGCTTCTGGCGAGCAATATGACGCGACGTGCGATCCTGTGCGTGGCTGATCCGGGCCCGCTCTTTCTTCGTCACCACACCGTCCGATTTCGCCTTGTCTTCCATCTTATTGACGTGTTCTTGCTGGTTGTTCAAGCGAGTGGCTTCACGCTCGTTCAACTGACCGCTGGCAATCCCCTGATCGATCCGTTTCTCCTGATTGGCCTGCCGCTGATCGATCCTCGGCGTCTCCGCCTGCGCAAACACCAACGACGTGGCACACACCGACAACAACGCCGCGCCCCACATCACCTGCTTCATACATCCTCCTTTGGTTGCCCCCCGTTGCACTGTCATCCGTTCCAACGTACAAGGACGCCGGCTGGTTGACAATCAAAATGGGGGTTTGAAGGGAAGTGCGGAGAACCAATGTCACGGACAGACCACGCGAGATGGAGATGAAATCAGCGAATGTCCTGAAAAAAGGCGCGTGGGAGATACGGCAGCTTGAACTCCACATGCAAAATGACCAGCAAGACGCGAAGAAAACTCCGCCAGATTCCCATTTTGAGAAACTTGCGGGCATCCGTGACGACCGGTGGTGAGAGAAGCAGCGGCGTGGTGACTTCCAGCAAATTCTCACCGAACGCCACATCTTCCAGAATGGGCCGATCCGGAAATCCGCCAAGCCGCTCGAACAACACCCTCCGCACGAATAAGGCTTGATCGCCGTAAATGATATGGCTCCTGACACATCGAAAATTGTCGAGCCATGAGATCATCCGGAGCCGCCAGTCCGACCCTGAGAATCGGTGTCGGAATCCGCCGGCCTGGATAGTAAGATTCCGCTCCAACGCATTGATCCGACTCAGCGCATCG
>Ga0116177_10004397_pt1 | contig 10282 bp, 9 predicted proteins | sample AD_STIC10_MetaG_FD_89750 | JGI IMG/M metagenome (GOLD analysis project Ga0116177, IMG submission 89750) | Active sludge microbial communities of municipal wastewater-treating anaerobic digesters from USA - AD_STIC10_MetaG | ecosystem: Engineered > Bioreactor > Anaerobic > Digestate | place: USA...
CGGGCGAGAATACGCCACGACCACATACGCAATTTGACACAAGTCAATATTGTATTGCAGCAGACGGGGCCAAGGAAGGGGAAATTGGAGTTAGTCCAAAAACAAACCCAAAACCCAGCAACGAGCGCGGCGCGCAATCGTGCGAGCGGGCTGGAAGCCAATGCCTGCAAGGCATCCAGCGGTTTCGGCATGCCTTTCGAGAGGCAAAAAAAAGGGTGCGTCTGCACGCACCCCCAACCCCAACAGAGAGACATAAACCCCGGACCGCTCGCCATCGTCATGAAAGGCGATCGGTCGCAACGCCAATATTTTCCACCGTTACATGAGACAGCAGTTGACGCAGGTCAACGAAACCTCGATTGCTCACCCGCGGAACCGGTACGGCGATCGGAAACCCCATTCGCAGCCACCTCGCCGGACGGGTCTGCATCCCGCTCCTGCCCGTCCCCCGGGAGTTGTTCGCGGTCGTCCATCAGCAGCCGGTAGGCCGGACCCTCGAGGTCGTCGTACTGGCCGCTGCGCAGCGACCACCAGAACAACACCCCGATGACGAAGACCAGCACGACCGACAGCGGAATCAGCAAGTAGAGGCTTTCCATCTCAGTTCTCCGCGCCTGCGCGCTCGGTGCGCGTGGCGCGCTGCAGGCGCATCGCGTTGAGCACGACGAGCAAGGAACTCGCCGCCATGCCGATGCCGGCCATCCACGGGGTCACCAGCCCCGCCATGGCGAGCGGCACCGAGGTGAAATTGTAGGCGAACGACCACCACAGGTTCTGCCGGATGATGCGCAGGGTCCTGCGCGCAAGCACGATCCCGTCGGCAAGGCTGACGAAGCGCTCGTTGAGCAGCACGATGTCGGCCTGGTTGCGCGCGAGGTCGGTGCCGCCGCCCATCGCCACCGAAACGTGGGCCTGGGCGAGTACCGGGGCGTCGTTCACGCCGTCGCCGATCATCGCCACGACCGCCCTGTCGTCGCGCTGCATGTCGACGATCGCCTGTTGCTTGCCCTGCGGATCCAGGCCACCGCGCGCGTCGTGGATTCCCAGCCGGGCGGCGACCGCATCCACCACCGGCTGCGCGTCGCCGGAAAGCAGGCCGAGCGCCGCACCCTCGGCCGCCAGGCGACGGGTGATCATCGGCGCATCCGCGCGCAGGCTGTCGCCAAGGCGGAACAGCCCCAGCCAGCCGCCCCGCCCGGCGAGTGCGATCACCGTGCCGCCGGGCGCGGCGAAGCCCGCGAGCGCAGCAGGCGCGGCGAGGCCGGCGACACCCGCGACCCAGCCCGGGCGGCCGATCCAGAGGCGCTCGCCCTCGACCACGCCGTGCATCCCCTGCCCGGTCTCGGCAGCCAGCTCGGCCACCGCCGGCAAGGCCGCCTCACCCGCCGCCGCGCGCAGGCCGGCAGCAACCGGGTGCGCAGAGCCCTGCTCGATCGCCGCGGCCAGCACCACCAGCCGGTCCGCGTCCACGCTGCCGAGCGCGCACACCTCCTCCACCCGCATCTTGCCGAGCGTGAGGGTGCCGGTCTTGTCGAAGACGAAACGATTGGCCCGCGCCAGCGTTTCGATCGCATGCCCGCGCGTCACCAGCACACCCATGCGCGCCAGCGTGTCCGTGGCCACGGTGAGCGCAGTCGGCGTGGCGAGCGAGAGCGCGCACGGACATGCGACCACAAGCACCGACACGAAGACCCATAGCGCACGCGCGGGATCGATCAGATACCAGGCCACCCCGGTCCCCGCGGCCAGCACCAGCAAGGTGACGATGAAGTAGGCGGCGATGCGGTCCGAAAGCGAGGCGATGCGCGGCTTCTCGGTCGCTGCGCGTTCCATGAGGCGACGGATCGCCGCCAGCCGAGTGGCGTCGCCGACCTGCTCGACGCGCACCAGCAGCGGCGAGGATACGTTGATACTGCCGCCGGTGACACGATCGCCGACCACCTTGGGGACCGGCATGCTCTCGCCGGTCAGCAGCGCCTCGTTGGCCTCGCCGCGACCCTCGACCACCAGACCATCGACCGGGATCACCTCGCCCGGGCGCACACGCAGCACGTCCCCCGCCACCAGCTGCGAGGTCGGCACGCGTTCGCCGGCGGACTCCCCCGGCCAGCCGGCGATGCGCTCGGCGAACGAGGGCAAGGCTTTGCCCAATTCCTCCACTCCGCGTACCGCCTTCTGGCGCGCGATCATCTCGAGGTAGCGCCCGCCGAGCAGGAAGAACACGAACATCGTCACCGAATCGAAATAGACTTCCGGCCCGTCGGTCAGCGTCGCCCACAGGCTGGCGGCGAAGGCGCTGCCCACGCCGAGCGCGACCGGCACGTCCATGCCCAGGCGGCGCAGGCGCAGGTCTCGCCAGGCGCGCTGGAAGAAGGGCGCGGCCGAATACAGCACCACCGGGAGCGTCAGCAGCAGGCTGGCCCAGCGCAGCAGCTGCTCGATGTCCCAGGTCATGTCGCCCTCGCCGGCCACGTAGACCGGGAAGGCGTACATCATCACCTGCATCATGCCGAAGCCGGCAACGAACACCCGCCACAGCATCGAGCGCCGCTCACGATGGGCGAGCTGCTCGGAACGCTCGGCGTCGTAGGGATAGGCGCGGTAGCCGATCGCCTGGATCGCGGCGAGGATGTCGGAAAGCTTGATCCGGCGCTCGTCCCAGCGCACGCGCGCACGCCGGGTGGCGTAGTTGATCTCGATCGCCGACACGCCGGACAGGCGGGCGACGTGGTTCTCGTTGAGCCACACGCAGGCGGCGCAGGTGATGCCCTCGAGGATCAACGCGGCTTCGCGCTCGTGCTCGCCGACCGGGCGCACGAAGCTCTTCTGGAAGTCAGGGTGATCGAAGAGGCCGAGCTCCTGCAGTTCGACCGGCATGGCCTCGCGCCGCGTCTCGGGCATCGCGTCGCGATGGCGGTAGTAATCCACCAGGCCGTTATCGACGATCGACTGCGCCACCGCCTCGCAGCCGACGCAGCACATGCGCCGCTCGCGGCCGTCGATGCGCACGTAGTGCCGCGTCTCGGGAGGAATCGGCAGACCGCAGTGATAGCAGTCGCGATCCGCGGCGGCATCGGCTGCGGCGGCGGCCGCGGAAACGGGCTGTTCTACAGGAGTCATCGGCGCCAAGCGAAACCGCCCCGAGCGCAGATGCGCGGGGCGGGAAGAATTGGAACCGGTTTAATAACATAATTCACCCGCCCCGGCTATTGCACCGCAGCATCACCGGCAGGCGGCGGCTGCGGTGCAACGCCTTCCTACTTGGCGGCCATGCGGATCGCGCCGTCGAGGCGGATCACCTCGCCGTTCAGGTAGGCGTTCTCGACGATGTGGCGCACCAGCGCGGCGAACTCGGCGGGCTTGCCCAGACGCGAGGGGAAGGGAACCATCTTGCCGAGCGAGTCCTGCACCTCTTGCGGCATGCCCATCAGCATCGGCGTCTCCATGATGCCGGGGGCGATGGCCATTACGCGGATGCCGAAGCGGGACAGCTCGCGCGCCACCGGCAGCGTGAGTCCGACCACGCCAGCCTTGGACGAGGCGTAGCCGGCCTGTCCGACCTGGCCGTCGAAGGCGGCCACCGACGCGGTATTCACGATCACGCCACGCTCGCCGCCGGCATTGGGCGCGGCCTTGCTCATGACGTCGGCGGCGAGGCGCAACATGTTGAAGGTGCCGATCAGGTTGATCGAAACGGTACGTGCGAAGCTCTCGAGCCGATGCGGCCCCTCGCGGCCCACCACCTTTTCGGCTGGCGCCACACCGGCGCAGCTGACCAGGCCGTTGAGGCCTCCGAAGCGCTGCACCGCAGTATCGATCGCCGCCTTGGCGCTGTCGGCATCGGTGACGTCGGTCTGCACGAAGCAGGCCGCAGCGCCGAGTTCGGCGGCGAGCGCCTCGCCCGCCTGCGCGTTGACGTCGGCCAGCACCACGCGGCCACCGGCTTCGACCAGCATGCGCGCGCTCGCCGCGCCCAGGCCCGAGCCACCACCCGTGATCACGAATACGCCATTCTCGATCTGCATCGCCTTTCTCCTCGAAAAATCGGTGACGGCGGACGCCGTCCGCTGCAGCGCAGCACCTTAAATTACGTTGACGTAGGCGTCAATCGGATCGCCACGTCGCTGCCCCAACGTGGCGCGCGCGCAAGCGCACGCGAACACTGCGGAGCCCCGGCATGTCGAGCGGATGCGCGGCACGCGCCACGCCCCGCGAACTCCGCGAGTCCTCAGCCGGCCGGCTCGGACACTTCCTCGAAATCGAGATCGACCATCAGCTCGTTCGCGAGCGCCTCCAGGTCGTTGCGCACCGCAGCGAGGCCGACCCCTGCCGGCACCGCCAGCTCCGCGCGCGCGCGAAAGAGCGGCTCGCCGCTCATCGAGGCACTCTCGCAAGCCGTCTCCAGCGCATCGATGCTGAGGCCGTGGCGAGCGAGCACGGCCGAAATGTCGCGCACGATGCCGGGACGATCGTGGCCGACGAGCTCGAGACGCGCCAGGCGCGCCTGCGCAGCGGCGCCCGCATCGGCCCGCACGACGGCCAGCTTGAGCCCTTCCGCAACCAGCCCGCTCAGGCCGCGCTCGAGCGCGTCGGCCGCCGCGGCATCCACTTCGAGGCGCACGACGCCGGCGAACTGCCCGGCCAGCCGGGTCAGGCGGCTCTCCATCCAGTTCGCGCCGTGGGCGCCGGCGCAGGCCGACACCGCGCTCACCAGGCCGGGACGATCGGGGCCGACCAGGGTAAGGATCAGGGAAGTCTTCATGTTCGGTCTCCGTCCGGCCCCATCAGCGGCGCTCCGCGTCCCTCGGCGCGGAATCGAGGGCGATCGCTGCAAGGCCGGAGACAATTGGAATGGGAACCGACACGATAACCCAGCGGCCTCGCAAGCGGGAGCCCGGCGGCCCGGGCAGGACGCACGCCCTCGGCGACTCGGCACATCGCTTCCGCGAGGCGCTTGCAGGACGGCTACATGCCAGCTGAAAAGCAAAAAGGGCGACCCCGAAGGACCGCCCTGAGTGCTTGAAACCATTGGTGCCGGAGAAGAGACTCGAACTCCCGACCTTCGCATTACGAATGCGCTGCTCTACCAACTGAGCTACACCGGCCAAGGGCGCGCATCTTAACCCAGCGCGAAGGGCGCGGCAACACCGCATGCGGCCCGCCGGGGCGGGCGGATCACCGGGGGAGGTGGCGGCAGACGCGAGGGCGCGAAGCATCGGGGAGAACCCGTATTCGATAGAAAATTCTTCTCCCACACCTACATTTTGCTATTTGCCTCCATTAGAATGCGCGCCAATTCAGGGCGGAGGAGACCAGCCCGAGCAAGAACGCAGCGCCACGGGGGTGCGCCCCCGTGGCAGCCGCGCCATTTGCGGGCCGGCCGCACTCCGGCACGGACCACGCCTGTCGACCCAGCCCTCCCCGACGTCCCGCCCTCCACATGTCCGGCCTCACCCTCTTCGAGATCGCCCTCATCGGGGCCGCCGCATTCGCCGCAGGCGCGGTGAACTCGGTCGCCGGCGGCGGCACCTTCTTCTCCTTCCCCGCCTTGCTCGCGATCGGCGTGCCGCCGGTGGTGGCCAACGCGAGCAACTCGGTCTCGCTGTGGCCGGGCAGCCTTGCCGGCGCATGGGCGTTCCGGCGCGAGCTCAAGCGCTTCTCGCGCAGCCTGCCGATGCTCTCGGTGATCGCCTTCGTCGGCGGCATCGGCGGCGGCCTGCTGCTGCTGGCCACTTCCAATGCCGCGTTCGCGCAGTTGATCCCCTGGTTGCTGCTGCTTGCCACCGTATTGTTCGCCTTCAGCGCGCAGATCTCCGCGCTGGTGAAAAAATGGAAGCCCTCTCCGGAAGGGGTCGACGAACGCCATATCGGCCCGGGCGGCTACGTATTCCAGCTCGCGGTTTCCCTTTATGGCGGCTTCTTCGGCGCCGGCATGGGCATCCTGATGATCGCCGCGCTCGCCATCCAGGGCTTCAAGGACGTGCACGAGATCAACGCGCTGAAGAACTGGCTGTCTGCGGTGATCTACAGCGTCGCGGTGGCGACCTTCGTGATCGCCGACGCGGTGTCGTGGCCGCACACGCTGGTCATGCTGGTGACCGCGACGATCGGCGGCTACTGGGGTGCGGCGGTGGCGCGCAAGCTGCCGGCACTGTGGCTGCGCCGCTTCATCATCGCGGTCGGCGGCGTGCTCACCGTCTACTATTTCGGCAAGACGCTCTGAGCGCGCCGATGCTCGCCGGTCTCTCCGCCGCGCTCGGCGCGGGCCTGCTCTGGGGCCTGGTGTTCCTCACCCCGCTGCTGCTCGCCGACTACCCGCCCTTCATGCTCGCGATCGGGCGCTACCTCGCCTTCGGCGTGCTCGCGCTCGGGCTGGCGTGGTTCGATCGCGCGGCGCTCGCCCGCCTCACGCGCGCGGACTGGATCGAGGCGGTCAAGCTCGCGCTGGTCGGCAACCTGGTCTACTACGCCACGTTGGCGAGCGCGATCCAGCTCGCCGGCGGGCCGGTGCCGACCCTGATCATCGGCACCCTGCCAGTGGTGATCGCGATCACCGCGAACCTGCTCGACCGCCACCACGGCGGCGGCGAGGACAGCGCGCCGTGGATCCGCCTCGCAGCACCGCTGGCGCTCATCCTCGGCGGCCTGTTCGCGGTGCATTCGGCGAGCGCGCACGCACTGCCCGCCGACGCCTCCGCCGACTACCTGCTGGGCATCGGCTTCGGGCTGTGCGCGCTCGCCTGCTGGACCTGGTATCCGATCCGCAACAGCCGCTGGCTGCGCGCACGCGGTGCCGGGCTGTCGCGCGCATGGGCGACCGCGCAGGGGCTGGCGACGCTGCCGGTGGCGATCGTCGCCGGCATCGGCTACTGGCTGTGGGACACCCGGCTCGCGCCCGGCGGAGCGGGCTTCGCCTGGCCGCTCGGGCCGCGCCCCGAGGCCTTCGTCGGCATGTGCATCCTGCTCGGCCTGGCCGCGTCCTGGCTCGGCACCCTGCTGTGGAACCGCGCCAGCCACCTGCTGCCGGCCGCACTGGTGGGCCAGCTGATCGTGTTCGAGACGCTCGCCGCGCTGCTCTACGCCTTCCTGTGGTACGGACGCTGGCCGGGCATGGCCGAGAGCGCGGGGATCGCGCTGCTGATCGCCGGGGTGCTCGGCGGCGTGCGGGTGTTCCGCCCGGGCGCTGCACGCCCCGCAGTGGACGGGGCTGCGTAGCGGAGCATCGGCGGTGGCCGTGCTGCCGGCTTGCACGGGCGTCCCGCCGGACACGGTATCATTCTGTTTTTTGCACTGCAGCAAACCGCTTGCCCACCGCCGATGGACCAACTCACCCGCATCATCCTCGAGGCCGGCCGCTCGGCGGTCGAGCTCTCCCTCTTCGTGCTGCTGCCGATCATGGTGGTGATGCTGTCGCTGATGCGCCTGCTCGAGGCGCGCGGTGTGCTCGACTGGGTGGTCGCCCGCCTGGCGCCGCTGCTGCGCCCGCTCGGGCTCACCGGGCTGGGCGTGTTCGCCGCGCTGCAGATCAACCTGGTGAGCTTCGCCGCGCCGGTGGTCACGCTCACCATGATGGAAGGGCGCGGCGCGTCCGACCGCCACCTCGCCGCCACGCTGGCCATGGTGATGGCGATGGCGCAGGCCAACGTGACTTTCCCGATGGCCTCGATGGGACTCGCCTTCGGGCCGGCGCTGGTGCTGTCGGTGCTCGGCGGACTGGCGGCCGCCGCGGTGACCTACCATGGCTTCGGCCGCGGCCTGTCGGCGGCCGAAGCGCCACTGGACGAGACCCTGCACCACCGCGTCGCCGACGACGCCAAGGGTGTGCTCGACGTCATCAACCGCGCCGGCGCCGAGGCCTTCAAGATCTCGGTCGGCGCGATCCCGATGCTGGTGCTCGCGCTGGTGGCGGTGATGGCGCTGCGCGCAAGCGGCGGCATCGACGCGCTCACCGCGCTGCTCGCCCCGCTGCTGCGCGCGTTCGAGCTCGACCCCGCGCTGATCCTGCTCACGCTCACCAAGTACATCGCTGGCGGCACCGCGATGATGGGCGTGATGGACGAGATGCTGAAGGCGGGCACGACCACCGTCGCCACCCTGAACGCGAGTGCCGGCTTCCTGATCCACCCCTTCGACGTCGCCGGCGTGGCGGTACTGATCTCGGCCGGCCGGCGCGTGGCGGCGGTGTGGAGGCCGGCCGCGCTCGGCGCGATGGTCGGCATCGCGGTGCGCGCGGTCGGCCACGCCCTGCTGTAAGCTCGTTTCGCCTGCCTCCTCCGGCCCCCGTCCGGCGCCCCCGTTCGGCGCCCCATTCCAGTGACTTCGCGAGGGACTCCGACCATGATCGCCGCCCTGACCCTGCTTCTCGTCTTCCAGCTCGTCGGCGAGGTGATCGCGCGCGCGCTGGCGCTGCCGATTCCCGGCCCGGTGATCGGCATGGCCCTGCTCTTCCTCGCGCTGCTCGTGCGCGGCGGTCCGGGCGAGGATCTGCGCCAGACCTCCGGCCAGTTGCTGCAGCACCTGTCGCTGCTGTTCGTGCCGGCGGGCACCGGCATCGTCATCTACGGCGACCGCATCGCCGCCGAATGGCTGCCGCTGGTGGTGGCGCTGTTCCTCAGCACCTTCCTCGCACTGGCGGTGACCGCGCTGGTGCTCCAGGCGCTCACCCACAAGCGCCCGAAGCCGACGACGGAGGCCGGCAAATGAACCCGAACCTCGAGGAAATCTGGGTCTATCTGTCCACCTCGCCACTCCTCGGGCTGACGCTGACCCTGCTCGCCTACCAGGCTGCGTTCTGGATCTACAAGCGCGTCGGCTTCCATCCGATCGCCAACCCGGTGCTGATCAGCGTGGCCATCCTCGCCAGCCTGCTGCTCGCCACCGGTACGCCCTACCAGCGCTATTTCGACGGCGCGCAGTTCGTGCACTTCCTGCTCGGCCCGGCCACGGTCGCGCTGGCGATCCCGCTCCACGCGCAGTGGCCGCGCCTGAAGTCGATGGCCGGCCCGTTGCTGATCGCGCTCGTCGCCGGCTCGCTGACCGCGGCGCTGTCGGCCTGGGGCATCGGCGCCCTGCTCGGCGGCAGCCGCGAATCGCTGATGTCGCTCGCCCCCAAGAGCGTGACCACGCCGATCGCCATGGGCGTGGCCGAGCGCATCGGCGGCCTGCCCTCGCTCACCGCGGTGCTGGTGATCAGCGCCGGCATCATCGGCGCGGTGGCCGGCCGCAGCGTGCTGAATCGCCTGCACATCGGCGATCACGCAGTGCGCGGCTTCGCGATCGGCATCGCCTCGCACGGCATCGGCACCGCGCGCGCCTTCCAGGTCAGCGAGCAGGCGGGCGCCTTCGCCGCGCTGGCGATGGGATTGAACGGACTGATCACCGCGGTGTCCCTGCCCTGGATCATGCCCTGGGTGGAGCGGCTGTTCGCGAGCTGACGGCTGTCCGGGGCGCGCAAGACGCCAGAACAAACAGAATCCGACACGACCCGACGACGAGGGGCCGACCAAGTGCTGCACGCCATCTACCGCTGGCTCGACCGCAACCTGCTCGAGCTCGGCCGCGAGATGCGGCTCTCCTACCTGCCACCGCTGATGGTGTATTGCGCGGCGGGCGTCTCGGGCCTCACCGGCATCGTCGGCACCTTCTTCGTCAAGGACTACCTCGGCCTGTCGGCCGCCTTCCTCGCCGCACTCGGCTTCTGGGCCGGCATCCCGTGGGCGCTGAAGATGCCGATCGGGCATCTGGTCGACCTGCTGTGGCGCTACAAGGCCGGGCTGGTCTATCTGGGCGCCACGCTGATCGCCGCCAGCCTGCTGGTCATGATCGGGCTCATCGGCAACCCGGATGCGATGCGCGCGGTGATGCCGATCGAGGCCTGGTTCGTGCTGTCGGTGCTGCTGTCGCCGGTGGGCTACGTGATGCAGGACGCGGTGGCCGACGCCATGACGGTCGAGGCCGTGCCGCGGCTGGATGCGCACGGCGAGCCGATCCCGCCGGAAGCAGTCCGCCTGATGCACACCACCATGCAGATGCTCGGCCGGGTGGCGATCATCGGCGGCACGGTGCTGGTGTCGCTCGCCAACGTGGTGATGTTCCAGGGCTCGGAGGCCCTGCCCGAGGTGGAGAAGGTCTCGATCTACCTGCGCATCTACGAGCTCGCGCTGATCATCCCGCTGCTGTCGGTGAGCGGCGTGCTGCTCGGCGGCTTCCTCAAGCGCCGCGAGGCGAAGCGGCTGGCCGCGCTCGGGCGCAGCCGCGCCGACATCGACCGCCTGCTCCACGA
>Ga0116177_10004402_pt1 | contig 10274 bp, 8 predicted proteins | sample AD_STIC10_MetaG_FD_89750 | JGI IMG/M metagenome (GOLD analysis project Ga0116177, IMG submission 89750) | Active sludge microbial communities of municipal wastewater-treating anaerobic digesters from USA - AD_STIC10_MetaG | ecosystem: Engineered > Bioreactor > Anaerobic > Digestate | place: USA...
AAAATGGGATATTGATTTTGGCACCAGTGCCAGTCTCAATACATTTAATAACAACAGTGAGAACCGCAATATTATTCAAACCATCAGCAACAGCAATCCGATAGTCAACAGCCTGAACCGGGTGAATAATACAGGCAGCTCCCTGTATTACCAGGCAGGACTTGAAGGCACAAAAAAACTGGACTCAGCCGGGTCCGAATGGGAGAATGATATCTTTTACAGTTATAGCCGTAACAGTACCGATCAGGATTTCGATGCGGAATATATTTTTCCGGTCTCCTTTTTTACAGGCGGGGATGGCACAGGAATTAACCACCGGCATCGCCTCAACCTGAAAGAAGATATCCGTTTGAAAATGAAAAAAAGATTTACCCTTGAGGCCGGTGCCAAAGCTTCTTTCCAGACATTCAGGAATGAAACAGAATATTTTCAGCAGAACGGAAACAGCCGGATAAAAGATATCGGCCGCACCAATACTTTCCGGTATGATGAAAACATCAATTCGGCCTATGTGCAGGGCTCTCAGTCACTGGGAAAAGATATTGTAATCAAGGCCGGTTTAAGACTGGAGAATACCAATATGAAAGGAAGACAAACGGTACCGGGAGATACCAGTTTTGCCATTCACCGTACCGACCTTTTTCCTTATATCTATCTCAGTAAAAACCTGATGAAGATTGCCGGATATGATCTGCGGGCCTATTTGGTTTATCGCAGAACGATCAGCCGCCCCGGTTATGATCAGCTCAATCCATTTGCCCGTTATGTTGATCAGTACCTTACCGAAGTGGGCAATCCTGCGCTGCGTCCGCAGTTCAACCAGAACTATGAAGCCAATATCAGTGTGGATGAACGGCCAATTCTGGCAGTGGGTGTAAATGATACCAAAGATATTTTTACCAATGTGATTTACCAGGCAGATACCAGCAATACGGTCGCCTATCGTACTTATGATAACCTGGGCAAAAACCGCGAATGGTATTTCCGTGGTTTAGGCGCCCTGCCTCCGGGTGGCCGTTATTTCTTCGTAGCCGGTGCACAGTATAATCATAATTTCTACCAGGGATTATATGAGAACAAACCACTTTCCTTTAAAAGAGGCACCTGGACTTTCTTTACCTACCAGACTTTTAAAGTGGATAAACAATCTGTGATCACTTTAAATGGTTTCTGGCGTTTAAAAGGACAGCAGCAGTTTTATGAACTCAGTTCTTTTGGGGCACTGAATACGAGTATCAACCGGAAATTCATGAAAGAAAAACTGGTGGTCACGCTGAGTATGAATGATATCTTTTACAGTAATAAAAACGACTTCACCCTGAAGCAGGGGTCGGTGAATGCCTATGGTACCCGTTTTTCTGATACCCGCAGATTCGGGATCAACCTGCGTTATAGTTTTGGTATCCGCAAGAAAGATGATAACGGAGATATCTTCAACAATACAGAACCACCGGCTAATTAAACAGCATTACTGAATCTTTGCAGGCCCAGGAACCCGGCAGGCAAATCTGTTTTTCCTTTGATGGCCAGATCGGCCAGTATCCTGCCAATCACGGGGACAAACTTGAATCCATGTCCGCTGAAACCGCAGGCAATGGTTACCGCCCCATCATAACCCGGTAAATGGTCAACAATAAAATGTTCATCCGGTGTATTGGTATACATACAGGTTTTGGCAGCAATTAATTTGTTACCCGCCGGTTTAAAAAATGCCATCGCGGCACGCTTTACTGATTCAATTTCATCATTGGTAATATTTCTGTTCACTTCATCGGGATGGGCAGGACTATCAGGATAATGGAGGGCTAGTTTTAACCCGCGCGGCCCGGGGCATTCGGTCGTATCCAGTGCAGGAAAACCATACCAGGCTCCCTTTGTCTCTTCTGAAGCGATCAGCCAGCAGGGAAAATGGGAAGGGCTGTAATTTTTATATTGATCTGTTTCCACCCAGAGAATAATCTGTCTTGTAACGGTTAATGGTATTGGCAGTGTCCGGATCAGTTCATTGGCCCAGGGTCCGGCTGTGATGATGAGTCGTTTTGAATGATAGGTAGCTTTTGTAGTTATCACTTCAATCCCTTCTCCCTGTTTTGTCCAGCTGATTACTTTTTCACCGGTATGTAATGCTGCGCCTTTTTTACCCGCTTCCTCCAGCAACAAACGAATAGCTTTTTCCGGCAGCAAAAAACCGGCATCATGTTCCACAAATGCTTCATAGCCTTCTCTTTCAACAAAAGATGATAACAATTGCTTATCGGAAACAGGTTCCAGCGGAATATTAAAATCCCTGGCCGCCTGCTTCACACCCTGCATGATAGGATGAGCAGGAAGTCCGTAGTACAATAAGCCACAGGGATGATAAACCTGTTTACGGGTGGCTGCTTCCAGTTGATACCAGCCTTCATAAGATTTTTCCAGCAGAGGGATATAATCAGGATCTTCGAAATAAGCTTTTCTGATAATACGACTTTGTCCGCCATGGGCGCCCAGTTCATGAGGTGTGTGAGACTGTTGTTCCAGTCCCAGTACCCGGTATCCCTGTTTTGATAATTCATAACAGGCAGCTGATCCCATCGATCCCAAACCGGCAACAATTACATCAAAAGACCCTGATGTCATGTTAAATAAAGCTGAATTGAAAAATAATCATGATTCATAACCGATTCTGTCGTATCTTTGCGGCGTTAATTTGAGTTCGACAGCATTTTGTAAGTGAACGTCTTTTCTGCTAATAGTTAGTCTTCTTTACGTTGCGTTTTTCTCAAGTATTTTTTTAAAGTTAATTTTTTTACATGAACATTTATGTTTCAAATCTCCCCTTCGCCGTGGTGGACGAAGATCTGAGGAGTTATTTTGCCGAGTACGGAGAAGTTATTTCCGCCAAAGTAATCATGGACAAATACACCAACCGCAGTAAAGGTTTTGGTTTTGTGGAAATGAGCGATGATGCCGCTGGCCAGAAAGCTATTGCTGAACTGGATGGTGCTACAGTAGAAGGTCGTTCTATTAAAGTGAACATTGCCAAGCCCCGTGAAGAAAGGCCTGCAAGATCACAGAAGCCTTCTTATTCCAACAGCCGTTGGTAATAAAGTTCTTATTATGAAAAAACCCCGCTTTGGCGGGGTTTTTTATTGCTATTTATTTATGCTCTTTGTTTCGGCTTGGCCGCTGCTTTTTTAGCTGCGGGTTTGCTTTTTGTCTTTTTCAGCGCCAGATCAATTGCTGCACTGAGATTAGCGAAAGTGGGCTTCACGGTCAGCATCACATCATTGATAAAGAAGGCGGGAATTTCTTTTACACCGCGGTTATGACCTTCCTTGATATCATCCTGCACCTGCCATCCCCATGTTCCGTTCACCAGGTCTTCCAGGAATTTCTTGCTCTTTACTCCAGCTTCTTTGCTGTATAATTTCAGACTGGTGGTTCCGAGGTTACGACGGTTCTGGAAAAGAATATTATGCATTTCCCAGAACTTATCTTCCTGACCGGCACCAACTGCAGATTCACTGGCTTTCAGACTGCGCTGATGAATCAGTGTGAGCGGGAAATGCCTGAACTGGAACCGGATTCGGCCATCATATTCTTCAAGTATTTGCTTGACGACTTCATTCACCTTCGCACAATCCTCATTTTCATATTCCCCAAATTCAATCAGGGTAACCGGGGCGTCTTTTTTCCCCACGAACATTTCCTTCGGTTCGATGATAATGATATCCTCTTTCTTTAATGCCATTTTTGTTTCTTCTTTTTATGGATCAGACCCGGCTGCGGGCCTTTTACCTTATAACAAATTTTCAGCCATCTGGTTGACCACAAAGCAGTTATGCCATATAGTCAGCCCCTTGAATCGAATGAAGATAGGGGATTTTTTTTCCCGGCCAAATCCGTCTGACATTAATTTACCAATTAAGTAACCCTGACCGGTATATCCTGTGAATAACAGCAGGATCCTGCTGCTCATTTCATGACGCTTTCCGTTGATTCCCGCTAAGTATATTCCATTAGCAGGCCGCGGCAAAGCTCTTTTAAGGACTGTTTTACCGGTTGGCTGTCTGTAAAACCAGGGAGTAAATCAGCTGATACTAAATAATTTACACGCGGATGGGGGTTATTGGGCATGACGGATCAGGAAGAAAGCGGTTTTGCAGCATCCAATCCCCCGGTCTACTTTTACATCATCAAAGCAGCCTACTGCTAAAGGAGCCAATCGATGCTCCGGAAATCAATCCACTTGCCAATATTGTTTGCCAACAGCTAAAGCCGAACTGCTTGCCCGGTCGCTTCCATCAAATTTTTTTAAACCAGCATATTATTTGTTTAACCTAAACCCTTTTATCATGAAAAAGATCTTCCGTAACACATCACTGATCGCCGTAGCTTTTCTGACCATTTTTTCAGTAGCTGCCAAGGCCGCCCCAGTTGATCCCACTAACCCTGTTGTACCAGCTGCCCTGAAATATGCCGGCATGCTGAAAGAAAACCCTGTATTTGAACTGAGCGTGGATGGCCAGTCTGATGATTATACCATCAGCATTGCCGATATCAATGGCAACAGGCTCTATTCAGAAAAAATCAGGGGAGACAAATTCACCAAAAGATTTCTGTTGAATGCAGAAGAACTGGGTGATGACAAACTGTATTTCACTGTGTATAGCAGGAACAGCAACAAGTCTGCCGTTTATGAAATCAGCAGCAATACCCGCTATATCAGCGAAACAACAGTGAACCTGGTAAAGCAGAATTAAAAAGTTAGATATCCCTTCCCGTTAGGAGGCTGTCTTAGAAGCTGGCAAAACTGTCACATTGAGCTTGTCGAAATGAAACAGTTTTGCTTCCCCCTTTATCATATTTCGATAAACTCAATATGACAAAGGGGATGCTCCTAAGACAGCCTCATTTTTATACTTCCGTAAAGTCAAGGTCCTTTCCCCAGGTTTCCTTCAGCTGTAATGCCGATACTATTCCAAGCAATAAAATAATGATCCCGGTTACCCAGGCCCCGGTGATATAATTGTTCAATACCCCGGCACTGCGCAACCATTGAAACAACAGAAGGATCAGGGGCAGGAAACCACGCACCAGGTTGGGAATTGAAATGGCAGCCGAGGCACGCAGGTTGGTGCCAAATGATTCTGCACTCATGGTGATGTATAAAACAGAGATGCCGGATCCAAATCCCAGTCCCATACAAAGCAGGTACATATTAAAGGCATTGCCGCCACCGCGCAGGACAAAGAATAAAATCAGAAAGACAATGGTGATCGAGTAAAAAATCAGCAGGGTCTTTTTTCTGCTCCTGAGATAATTGCTGAGAAAGCCGGCCGTCATATCTCCAAATGCCAATGCCACATACTGCAGCATCAGGGCCGTTGGCTGATCAAACCCGGTGATACCAAACTGCCTGGCAAATTCATCACTGAAGCTGATCAGTACGCCGATGATATACCAGACCGGGAGCCCGATAAAAATTCCCCGGAGATAACGGCCCAGTCTTTCTCTCTTTGTAAAGAAGAGCAGGAAATTACCCATTTGCGGTTTTAGTTTTTTTACCTGATCGTACATAGAACTCTCCAGCACTTTCACCCTTAAAAAAAGAAGGGCCAGTCCCATCCCTCCACCGATAAAATAACAAAGCCGCCAGTTTTCCCCGCTGAGCGAATGAACAATATAAGCCGCAATAGTGCCCATCACTCCGCTGGTGGCAATGATGGCGGCAGCGATCCCTCTTTTTTCTTTGGGTAATAACTCACTGGTCAATGTGATGCTGGCACCGAGTTCTCCGGCCAGGCCCAGTCCGGCAATGAAGCGCAGCCAGGTATATTGTTCCGTTGTTTGTGCAAAGCCATTGGCGATGGTGGCGAGGGAATACAATAAGATGGAACCAAAGAGTACACTTTTTCTTCCCTTCTTGTCTCCCATCATGCCCCAGAGAATCCCACCAATGGTCAAACCAATCATTTGCCAGCTGATGATGGATTCACCAACGCTTTTCATCTGTTCTTTCGTTACTCCGAGTTCTGTAAAACTGGAGATCCGCACAATATTGAATAAGAGAAGATCATAGATATCTACAAAAAAGCCAAGCGCTCCCACGATCACGGGAAGCGAAAAAAGGCCATACTGTCTGGCAGGCTGCATATCCGTTTTTCAGGGGAAGATAATTGATTCCTTTATTTTTTTATTTCCCGGGTTTAAGGATAATCGGAAAATCCATTCCTCTGGAGAAAGATTGGGGGAACTGCTGTACCCCTTTGTATTTTTCGGATAGAACCGGAATGATCTCGTTGAGGTAAAGTTCAATTTCTTTGACAGTGATCTTGCCATCCTTCATCAGATCGGCATCGCCCTCCAGCCCCTTCAGCAACGCATAGGTAAAGATACCATGCTTCAGTTCATTGAGCTCGGCGGCAGATTGTTCCTGGTTAGTAGATGCCAGTACGGTAAAGCCGGTACTTCTGGCCAGCTGACTGATGGCGGCTTCTTCACCTGCTCCTCTTGTAAAAACATTCATGGCACCGCCGGAATTACAGGCATCAAAAATCACCAGTTGTTTTTGGGCGGGAATCTCAACTAAGAGTTCACGGAGACCCCTGGCAGGAAGTCCGTTCTTATGGAGCATCTCTTCATTGCCGACCATTTGTACCACCGGATGCAGTACAAGGTAAAAGTCGGGCTTGCTTCCTGCGGCGGGTTCATTCATGATCCCATGACCGGCGTAATAAAAAAGGAAAACATCTTCGGGCCGGATTGTTGATTTGAGGGTATTGATCCGCTCTGTTATATTGGCAATGGTCGCCTGTTCATCAAACAGTGAATCAATCGTCACCGATTTAAATATGCGGCCGGCCGATAGCTGCAAAAGTGTACTGATCCCCCGGGCATCTGCTCTTGCATAATTAAGATTGTAGCGGCTGTTCCGGTATTTATCGATGCCCACTGCTAAAATATACAGTGAACTGGTAGCCTGCACACCGGTATAGTTGATCCGGAATTGTATGGGACTGGTCTCCACTTTGTTTTTATTCAGCAGGGAAGCGGTAAAAATATTGTCCCCAGCCACCAGCTCCACGCCGATAGAACGATCTCCGGTAACAGCACCCCGGAGCGCTTCTGTATTGACGGGTACTCTTTTTCCATTATGAAAAAGCAGGAACTCGCTGATGAACTCCGGATGCTCTGTATCAAATGATAGCCTTAGATTTTTCTGGGTCACTGTGGCAGGTAATACCGGACTGCGTAACCGAAGCACCGGCATATTGCTGACCTGTTTGGAAACGGACATTTCTGTTTCCGGTTGTTTGAATTGCTGAAGAATGGCAGCCGTACTTTCAGTTGACTGAATCAGTGCATTGACAATATCAGGCCTGTAATACGTATCGTATAATTTATCTGCCGTATAGAATTCGGCATTATTGTCTTCGCCCTTGTAAATGTACCAGCCGATATAGGCGGCTCCGCCGGGAGATGCTTTGAAATAACCTTTGTTATTCCAGATCACCCATTCGTTATTGCGCGCAATAAACATATTCAGCCGGGGCTCCAGCATCTGGGGTTTGATGAGATAAGCTGCATTTCCACCGTCTCCGTTAGCAATCATCTGCTGGTACATTTTCTCCATCCCTCCGGGCTGACCGGCATTAATACCCGGATAATTGATTTTAAAGTACTGGGCCCATGTTATATCCATTTCTGACAGGGCTTTGAATATTTTTTTCTCCGTAATTTCTCTCAGATCCCAAACCCGGGTGGTCTGGTCAACCCCGGTCGAATACAGAAAATGACCGTCTGCTGTTTCGCTGATGCCGGAGATATTGCCTTCATGGCCGATCAGGGAAGCCCTGATATTTCCAAGTGTATCATAAATATCCAGAAAGCCAGCATTGGCACCTGAAACGATCAGCGATTGTCGGGTAATGGTTACACTGTTGTGCCCATAGCCACTGCCTCCGTCTCTGATTACAGTACCTGTTTTTCTGTTACCAGACCAGATGGACAATTCAGTGCCGCTATTATCTATTTCTACCCTGATCCCGTTTCGTTCTGTCGGATGCAGCGTGAAAAGGGAAAGATCAGCCTGATTAAACCTTGTGAGCTTTCCGGCTTCCGGGTAAAAAACATGTGTAAACTGAACGCTGCTGTCACTGATATCGTGTAAGGCAATTTTATTGTCTGCTACTGAAATCTGATTGAATATATGTCCGGCCTGGCCCAAAACCGTATCAGACTGAATCACTGTATTTCCATTCAGTTCTTTCAGGTTGTAGAACTGCAGCAGGTTACTGTAACCGCCCGAAGCAAAAAAATCCTGCCCTGACAGGAACCCGGTACCCAGTATTAAATTTCCCCCCTCAAAAAGGGTGCTGCCTTCCTGTACAAAACTGTCCTTGCTCTTTTTTAAAAGCAGCAGGCTGCTATTGTCACCTTCGATTAAAATCATTTTGCCGTCAGGAGAAATAGCTACCGTATTTGAATTGACATCCAGTTTTACAATTTGCTTTTGTTGCAAAAGGGTATCCATGATAATCAGTTCCAATTGATTGCTGACGGCAGCCACGAGATTTGCTTTCTGATGGACCGCCATAATCAGTATGGAGCCGCTAAATTTTTTGCTTTCGGTTTGTTTGAGGAATCCCGGAACCGTGTATTTCACCACCCGTTTACCTTCTGTTACATAGGCTGATTGACCGGCTACCCGTATATCTTCCTGGTACCAATCGTTCTTCAATATTTTTTTTACCCTTGTGAAAAAAGGTTTTCCGGCCTTCACTTCAGTTTTCCAGCAGATGAGGGTACTATCAATACCGCCGGAGATAAGGTATTTTCCATCAGCAGAAAAACGGAGCGCGGTCACCACATTCTGGTGTGCCGGAAATCGTAAAACCTGTTTGCGGGTGTCAAAATCATAGATGCGGATCTGACCGGCCAGGTCTCCGTCGGTTTCCGTACCAATGGCAAGGAAACCACCTACAGCGAGCCATTTATTATCGGGTGAAATCGCCAGCGAAAACATTTTGCCCTGGTTGAACGGACCCTTGGCAGGCCTGATCTGCTCCTGTAGTTTTCGGCTGGCCACATCCCAGATGCAAATTGTTTTATCCGTACTAACGGTGATAATATAGCGGCCATCTGTGGTGAAAACTGATTCAGAAACCTGGGATAAATGAGAACCTGTATTGATTTGTAAAACCGCGTCCCCGATTTTAGGCTGGGCATACAAGCTAACCAGGTTAAAAAAGAAACTTAGTATTAACCCGGGAATCAGCCGGGTACAGATGGTTTGCATTGCTGGTTACTGTAAATGGGTCTTTACAAATCTACCACAGAACTTCCATACCGGGATACCCATTAAAAGGTATTTAGCGGCATGTATCAATGGGTAGACCGGCCCTTTAAATTTCAGGGCCTGACCATTTATGCTACTGATGCAAATAAAAAGTAATTTAATGCCGGCAGGGATCCTCATTCGCTGATGATGACAACTTTTCCCAGTGTAAGATCATAACAGGCCCCGTGTATTTGCAGTTTACCTTCCCTGATTTTTTCAGTAATCATTGCAGATTCCTTTTTCAACTGATGGATGCCGTGCAGGATATTGGCCTGTATACAATCATTGAGCAGGTTTTTATCATTGCCCGGAACTTGTTTGATTTCCTGTTCGGCACGGATACTATCCACGATATCCCTGATATGACCGGGAGTTGCTCCTCCCTGGATAAAGGCTTTCACAGCACCACACTCCCGGTGTCCCATCACCAGTATCTCTTTTACTCCCAGGTGTTCCACCGCATATTCAATACTGCCGATTTCGAGTCCGCCCAGCAAATTCCCCGCAGTCCTTACCACAAACATATCTCCCAGACCCTGGTCAAAAATAATTTCCGGCGGCACCCTTGAATCAGAACAACAAATCACAGCGATCGGCGGATGTTGTCCTGCTTCCAGGGATTTCATTCTTTCTCCGGAACTGTGCGGATGGGTGGCATGATGGGAAGCAAAGCGCTTGTTTCCTTCCAGCAAATCTGTAAGGGGCTCTTCTTTCGTATTTGGAGAGGAAGATTGTGGATGCCTGCAGGCAGAGACAACCAAAAGATAAGAAGCAGATAATATGATCAATAAAGCAGAACGCATAGCGATCTTTTACCGGACACGAAACTAGCAGCTCTCCCTACCCCTGAACATGAAATGCCTCAGGTACTTGCTTGAGTTTGGTCATATAGCAGTGAAGTCAGATTACCGGCCCCTGGGAGCAACAAAATCATCTTATATTTAAAAAG
>Ga0116177_10004409_pt1 | contig 10267 bp, 8 predicted proteins | sample AD_STIC10_MetaG_FD_89750 | JGI IMG/M metagenome (GOLD analysis project Ga0116177, IMG submission 89750) | Active sludge microbial communities of municipal wastewater-treating anaerobic digesters from USA - AD_STIC10_MetaG | ecosystem: Engineered > Bioreactor > Anaerobic > Digestate | place: USA...
CCTACAAACTGGTGGTTCTGCCATCCCTGGAAATCGCTGTACACACAAAGGCGTGGGAACCACTGTGTCATGGTATACAGGTCATTTCCATCTTCGGGAAAATTCTCAAAGCCGCCGCGGCCGCCGTATTTGGTTCTTTCAATGATGTTATAGTTCCAGTCAACTTTAAATACAAAACTCTGACCTGGTTTCAGTGGCGTTGGCAATTCAACCCTCATCATGGTTTTGTTGATGGTATATGTAAGCAGTTTACCTGCCGCATCTGCCACCCGCTGGATATTAACGCCGTACTCCCGGTCTTTATCGATCTTGCCGCCGTATCTTGAAATATCGGCTTCGGTAATGGTACGGGGCATTCCATTGCTTCCCTGGTAACCGGAGTTATTGGTATTGCTGTGTTCATTCTCATCCAGCTGAAGCCAGAGGTAGGTGAGCACATCGGGAGAATTATTAAAATAAGTAACGGTTTCTTTACCTAACAAACGGCGGTTGGGTTCGTCCAGTTCGCAGGTTATGTCGTAATCGCAACGTTGCTGCCAGTATTTAGGACCGGGGGCACCGCTTGCAGTACGGTATTCGTTAGGTGTGGGAAGAATGGTACCCAGTTGTTCAAAACGGTTACCGTGGTTACTGCCCGGGTTGTTCTTAATGTCCTGGGCATTTGTGCAGATGCTTACGAACAACAGAAGCACAATGGCTGATACTTGTTTCATTTTATACTATTGAGGTTTTGATTTGTTTTAAATTCAAGATGCGGGGTAGTGTTCCCACGCTATCAATATTCCTTTTATCAACCCAATGGCCGATAATCCCCATACCCACCATTTCCGTTTAAGCCCCGCCACATTCACCGCCAGATAGCCCAGTATTAATATCCCCGTTACCACTACGATCTGCCCCGCTTCGAGCCCGATATTGAATCCAAATAAACTCCAGCCCATGCTTTCGTCCTTTACCATCATGAACCGGATATAATTTGCAAACCCAAGACCATGGATCAACCCAAAGAACAAAGCTAAAAAATAATTGAGCCTGAGTGACCTGGGTTCGTAATCTTTCTGCAGGAAATTAAAGAGCGCTGTTATAATAATGGTGCAGGGAATTAAGAACTCCACCCATTTACCGTCAACCCGGATGATATCATACACACTCAATGCCAGTGTGAGTGAATGGCCGATGGTAAAGGCCGTTACCAGGACCAGTACCTGCTTCCAGTTCCCGATCAGATAGATCGCACTCAGTGCCAGCACAAACAGCAAATGATCCCAGGCATCGGTTGAAATGATATGACTCCAGCCTAAATCAAAATAAAAACCCAAATTCCTCATTAACCTGTTTACAATTAAATGTTTGTATTAGTTTTGCTGTTCAAATATCTTTAAAGAAACGATTTTTTACCAATCTCTTTGCTAAATGGCAGGTATTTTATTTAAATGGTTGATGGTTGGCGGTTTTTTACTCCCCAATCCAACCCCGGCAGAACAGGTTCTTCATCCCATCTATGTAAGTGTTACAGAAATTGAGCACAACAGCAAGGATAAAACCCTGGAGATAAGCTGCAAGATATTCACCGATGACTTTGAAAAAGCGCTGAGGCAGCAATTCAATACCCATGTAGATCTGTTGAACCCAAAAGAAAAAGCAGCGATGGAGAAACTGGTGAGTACTTACGTATTAAAACATCTCTTAGTAAGGGCGGATGGCAAACCGCTTGCCCTGCAATACCTCGGTTACGAGCAGCAGGAAGAAGGCATTGTTAGTTTTTACCAGGCAACAAATATTCCTTCGGTAAAAAAGATAGAGGTAACTGATAATATCCTGTTCGAATACAAGAAAGAACAGATCAGTCTTCTGCACGTTATTGTAAATGGGAACCGAAAAAGCACCAAACTTGTAAACCCGGAGGAGAAGGCGGGGTTTGAGTTTTGAGAAGGTTTCGGGTTTGAGGTTTGTGGTTTGAAGTTTGAGGTTTGAGGTTGAAAAGAGTAAAATGAATTTAACAGTTTCTCAAACGGCATACACCCAACTTCAAACTACAAACCTCAAACTACTTCAAACACTAATTATCTTCCATCTCTTCCTTGATCTCTTCCGATATCTTCACCAGCAGTTTATCGATCCGCTGCCCATCCATATCAATGATCTCGAAGTTGAACCCGTTCCATTCGAAGGTTTCGCCGGTGACGGGAATATGTTTCAGCTCATGCAGTACAAAACCTGCCAGGGTATCAAAATCGTGTTCGCCTTCATTCATCCATTCGGTCTTTTCAAAATGACTTAAAAAATCATAGAAGGGGATCTGGGCATCTACCAGGAAAGTCCCGTCCTGCCTGGTTACGATCTCATATTCTTCCTGGCCTGTTTGCGGCACATCGCCCACAATGGCTTCCAGTATGTCATTAAGGGTGATCATGCCTTCTAACGTACCATACTCGTTTACGATAAAGCAACTGTGTATCTTGGTGGATTTAAATTTTTCCAGCAACTGGTAGGGACTGTTATTTTCCGGAACGAAGATCGCCTGTTTGGCCAGGTCTTTAAGCAGGGTGGATGGCGAAGCTTTGATGATGTCTTTCACAAACACCACCCCGGTAATATCATCCACCTGTTTATCGCAGATGGGGTAAGTGGAATAGGTAAGCGTATCAAATTTGTCTTTAAATGTCTGCACGCTGTCCATCTGGTCGAACCAGATAATATCGGTACGATGGGTCATCAGCGATGTAATGTTTCGGTCGCCCAGGTGAAAGATCCGTTCAATGATATCTTTTTCTTCTTCTTCGATGGCCCCATGTTCGCTGCCTTCGCTGATCATGGCCTTTATCTCCTCTTCCGTTACCTGGTTGTCTTTCACCTTCAGGTTAAAGAGTTTCATGATCAGGTGGGTAGATGTGGTGAGTAACCAGATAAAAGGAAAAGTGATCCTGCTCAGCCAGCTCATGGGCCGGGCTAAATTCTTGGAAATATATTCCGGCCGGGCCAGCCCGATCCTTTTTGGAACCAGTTCGCCCAATACCAGGGAGAAATAAGTAAGCACCACCACTATTATGGCTGTGGCTATCCCTTCACTGTAATGCTTCGACCATTCGAAACGGCTGAAATACTCCGCAATGGGTGTCTTTAATTTTTCGCCGGAAAAGATACCGGTCAGCAACCCGATGAGCGTGATGCCTACCTGCACCGTGGAAAGAAACACATCCGGGTGATTGGCGAGTTTGAGTGCGGCTTTTGCCTTCTCGTCGCCTTTATTTGCCTGCGCTTCCAGCCTCGCCTTACGGGATGATACCAGGGCAATTTCTGCCATGGAAAATATCCCGTTAAGCAGTATAAGCCCGAATATGATCAATATCTCTGTCATGTATTATTGTAAACCGTAGGTTCTGTTAAACGATCTGCCCGACAAATATCCGATAAGTATTCCAATCAGGGCCCCGCAGGTTATATCCAGCGGGTAATGCACGCCCACATATACCTGTGCAAAGGATATGCTGAATGCCCAAAGGAGGAACAGCCCCGGCCAGTATTTAAAGTGGTTTTTCAGCGTGATATATAAGAACATGGCAATGCTGAAGTGATTGGCGGCATGCGATGAAGTGAAACTGGAGCTCTGGGGCCTGTACCCCACCAATACATGTACCCAGCCCGCAATATCCGGTTCGTTGCAGGGCCGCAGGCGGATGATATTTTCTTTGATGATCTTACTGCTTACAAAATCGCTCATTATCACCGTACCGGCGGCGAATAAGACCAGCCACCAGCCATTTTTGCGGAAGTTGATGAGTATAAACAGAAGTAAAAAAAGATACAGGGGCAACCACATGGTGGAATTACGCAGCCAGGGCATCAGCCAGTCGAAGAAAATATTACTCCACTGGTTGTTCACGATCCTGAATAAATGCCGGTCGTAGGCAAGAAGTTGTTCTGTCATTCCGGGTGCAGCCTTAAAGAAGCCGCAACCAAAAATAATTAAACTAATTTTGTTCACTCATTAAATATTGTGCATGCTTTTTCTGCAAAGGATCCCAAGGCTTTTACGCTGGATATTTTCGGTACTGCTGTTGTTGCTGCTGGTGATGACGCTTGCCCGCTTCATTGTGTTCTGGAAATTCAACCCGCCGGGCAAGGCTTTCTCCGGCTCAGCCTTTATCATGGGCTTTCGTTTTGATGCCCGGGTATTGGCCATCATTGGCCTGCTGATGTTGCTGCTTTGCGCCCTTCCTTTTTTAAATCCTTTTAAAAATGGCAATGCCCGCAGGTTCTGGAACATTTTGTTACCGGTTATTTTCCTGCTGATGCTGTTTGTGTTTGCCATCGACTTTTATCACTTCGATTACCTGCACCAGCGGCTGAACGCCACCGTGCTCAATTACCTGCAGGACGCCGGCATCTCCTTCAACATGATGTGGCAGAGTTATCCGCTGCTGAAAATAAGTATTGCACTGATCCTGGTTTTTGTTCTGGCAAGATTCATATTTGGCAGGCTGCTTGCCCGTTACCAGCAACAGGATAGCTTTTACAAACGGAAAGGGATCGTTGTATACGTCATTTCTATTCTTATCCTTGGTGGTTTCATCTTCGGGAAACTGGGTCAGTTTCCATTACGCTGGAGCGATGCCTACACATTAAGCGATGATTTTAAAGCCAACCTGGCGCTGAATCCTTTCCAGAGTTTTTTAAGTACGCTTAGTTTCAGGAACTCATCTTACGACATAAAAAAAGTGAGAGAAGCTTACCCCATGATGGCAACATATCTTGGTGTGAACAAGATGGACAGCAGTGTCTTGAATTATGAGCGGAATATTCCGGCAACACAGCCAGGTAACAACAAACCCAATATCGTACTCGTGATCTGCGAAAGTTTCAGTGCGTACAAAAGCAGTATGTACAATAACCCGCTCAACACTACGCCTTATTTTGCTGAGCTGTGTAAGAACGGTGTTTTCTTCGACCGTTGTTTTACGCCCGCCTATGGCACGGCCCGTGGCGTATGGGCCACCATCACCGGTATACCCGATGTGGAAAGTCCGAAAACGGCCAGCCGCAACCCCAATGCCGTTGACCAGAATACCATCATCAATGAGTTCAGGGACTATAACAATTTTTATTTCCTGGGCGGCAGCGCCACCTGGGCCAATATACGTGGCGTGCTCACCAACAATATCCGAAACCTGAAATTATATGAGCAGGACGATTACCAGGCAAAGAAGATAGACGTTTGGGGCATCAGCGACAAGAACCTTTTCCTGGAAGCGAATAGAATTTTAAAGCAGCAAACCCATCCTTTCTTTGCCGTTATTCAAACGGCCGATAACCACCGGCCCTATACCATTCCCGAAGAAGACAAGGGAGAATTTAACATGTTGTCTTTTTCGGCCGACTCGTTAAAACGGTTTGGTTTTGAAAGCAACGAAGAGATGAACGCCTTCCGCTATACCGATTTTGGTTACCGGAAATTCATGGAAGCGGCAAAGAAAGAAGCGTACTTTGATAATACCCTTTTTGTTTTTGTAGGCGATCACGGCATCCGTTACAACGGCACGCTGGAGTATTTTCCTAAAAGCTGGACCGAGCAGGGCCTCACCTGTGAACATGTACCGCTGTTGTTTTATGCACCAAAACTGCTGCAGGCAAAAAGGATCAGTGATGTTTGTTCGCAGGTTGATATCTTACCCAGCATTGCATCTGCCGTTGGTATTGCGTACAACAACAATTCAATGGGAAGGAATTTGTTTGACAGCACATCCATGCAATACAGAACGGCGCCGCCTGCAGAAAGATTTGCTTTTGTGATAGACCATGATGTAAAGACGGTTGGCCTTGCCGGCAATAAATATTATTACCTGAAGAACTTTAAAACGGGTAAGGAAGAACTGGTTTCTATGACGGGCAATGAACCCATCCCGCTGAATGCCGAAACCGACAGCATCAAAAGATCGCTGCAGCGTCTCACCGATGCGTATTACGAAACAGCTAAATACCTGCTGCTTAACAACAAAAAAAAGCAATAGACCCTTCCGCTCATATCCGTATTTATCGGTGTCATCCGTGTTTCTATCCCTGCTTTCGTTAATTTCGCTTTCTTTGTTCAGGCTTAAGAAAACAAACAGGCATGCTCATCAACTGGCGGGTTCCTAAAACAATTCAATGGATAGTGAAGCTGTTCTTCATTTACCTGTTCATATTTACGGCATTCCGTATTGCCACGGTTATATTCTTCAAACCCAAATCAACCGGTGTTTTTGAACTGATCCCTGCGTTCTGGCTCGGACTTAAATACGATCTGCGCTGGATCGCCATCATCTTATCACCCATTGCCCTGTTCTCTTTATACCCTCGCCTGTCGCCCTTTTACAGCGAATACGGAAAAAGAAGATGGACCGTCTACCTGGGCATCATCACCTTACTGGTTTTGTTTTTTTACGGCGCCGATTTTGGCCAGTTCGCTTACATCAATGCCCGGCTCAATGCCGATGCGCTGATCTTTGCCGAGGACCCCCGGGAAAGCCTGCAAATGGTTTGGCAGAGTTATCCCGTGGTTTGGATACTGATAGGCCTGGCAGGCGCCGTGATCATGATGACCTGGATGTTTCGCCGGATGCATGTGGATGTGGAAGAAAAGAACCTGAACATTCACAGGTTTACCTACCGGCGAAGGTGGCATGCAGCCGCCCTGCTGCTGATGGGCTGGTTCATTTACGGTTTTCTTACCTTAACACCGCTTGATTTTTTTCGTGCCTTCAACTTAAATGATGAATTCAAAAGCAACCTGGCACTGAACCCCCTGCAGAATTTTTTTACCACCCTCCGTTTCCGGAAACCCGATCACAACAATCATGCAAAAGAATATTATCCGCAGGTATCCCGTTTCCTGAATTTGGATAAATACAACCTGCCCCAGCAAAGTTACAGCCGGCTGGTGCAGCCCGGCAACAGGGCCTTTGAAAGCCGGCCCAATGTGGTGCTGGTGATCTGCGAAAGCTTCAGCATGTACAAAAGCAGCATGAGCGGCAATCCACTAAACAGTACACCTTACTTTAATGAAATGTGTAAGCAGGGCATCTTTTTCGATCGTTGCTTTACGCCCAGCTTTGGTACGGCCCGGGGCATTTTTGCCACCATCACCGGTATACCCGATGTACAGCTTTCGCAATTTGCCACCCGCAACCCCGAGTCGGTGAACCAGCGCACCATCATCAATGACTTTGAAGGCTATGAAAAATTCTATTTTATCGGGGGAAGAAGCCAGTTCAATAATTTCGGCGGGCTTATCTCCAACATAAAAGACGTGCAGGTATACGAAGAAGGAAAGTACAAGGCAAAGAATATAAATGTATGGGGCATCAGCGATAAGAATCTTTTTTTGGAAGCCGATGAAGTGTTGTCGAAACGGGAACGGCCTTTCTTCGCCATCATTCAAACAGCCGATAACCACCGGCCTTATAACATACCGGTGGAAGACAGTGATTTTGTAAAACCGGTGATCGCAGACGATACCCTGCAGAAATACGGTTTTGAATCGCTGAAAGAATACCATGCATTTGCTTACACCGATTACTGCATTAAAAAATTCATGGAGAAGGCAAAAACGCAGCCATATTTCGACAATACCATTTTCATCTTCACCGGCGACCATGGCGTGGAAGGCAATGCGGAAGCCATTTATCCCAAAGCCTGGACCGAGCAACGACTGAGTGATGAGCATGTTCCGCTGCTGTTTTATTCACCCTGCCTTATTTCACCGCAACTGAGAAAGGAAACGGCATCGCAGGTGGATATACTGCCTACCATTGCCGGTATGCTCGAACAACCATATTTGAATACAACACTTGGGCGAGACCTGCTGGATAAAGACAAAAAAGAAAACGCTGCCTTTATCATCTACCATGCCCCCGGCTGGATCGGTGTGGTTACAGATGATTTTTTTTACCGCAAGAACATCCGCATTAAAAAAGAGGAACTGGTTCCGGTTCGTTCAGGTACGCCTTTATTAACCCCGCAGCAACAGGATTCTGTGAAGAGACATTTATCACAACTTACTTCTGCGATCTATGAAACATCGAGGTGGATGCTGCTCAACAATAAGAACAAATAACTCACTGCAAATTGAAATGATCTTAGCGCCCCCGCGTCTTTGCGGTAAAATAAAGGTTCTCAGGCTTTGATCTTTTTAGCAATCATCACCATCCTTGGTGATTTTTTCACATCATAATTGGAGAAAGAATAATCGCCGAACACTTCCTGTATCTGCAATCCCTGGTAGGCAAACATTTCTGTAAAATCACCTAAGGAGAATTTAGCAACCTTTTCGGTATAGATAAGCGGTTCGTCTTTGCTTTCATCTTCCACAATGATCTTCTTGTAAAAATGGGTCTCATCATACCACTTGGTGATGATGAAGTTGATACCATCGATCTCCTTTTCAGTCTGGTGCACCAGGTGATCTTCGGCATAATGTACATTCAGAAAATCCATAACGAAGGTGCCGTTTGTTTTAATGGCCTGTGCAATGGTGCGGATGGCATCGTCGTGTTCACGCCGGGTTCTGAAGTAACCAAAGCTGGTGAAAAAATTAAAAGCGTAATCAAAATAATTTATCCAGAAGGGCAGGCGCATGTCGTGCTTGTAAAAATGCAGGGTTTCACGTTCCGATTGCAGGGCTTCATTGATGCTGTCGTCACTCAGGTCGATACCCGTTACATCAAATCCTTTTCCGGCCAGCTGAACCGAATGTCTTCCTTTGCCGCAGGCAACATCCAGCATCCTGCTTGCAGGCGGCGGTTTCAGGTAATTGATCAGTTTATCAATAAACGCCGCGGCTTCCCGGTCATCCCTGTTAAAATAGAGCATGTGGTAGTAAGGAGAATTGAACCAGTCTTTGAACCAGGTTTGCTGCATGAGGCAAAGTTAATCGTTAATTGTTAATGGTTCGCAGAAGAGTATTACAGATCGATGAGACCATGAATCATGAACTATTAACTATGAACTATGAACAGCCGACTTTTCTTATCTTTGCTCTCCCTAAACAGAGTAAGAATGGCATTGATAAAGAGTATTTCGGGTATCAGGGGAACCATTGGCGGAAAAACCAGCGATAACCTTACCCCGGTTGATATTGTGAAGTTTGCAGCGGCATACGGAAGCTGGCTTTTACAGCAAGGCAGCAATACCAAAGTGGTAATAGGCCGGGATGGCCGCATGAGTGGTGAAATGGTGAGCAGCCTGGTGGTGAACACCCTCATCGGACTGGGACTTGATGTGGTTGACCTGGGACTAAGTACCACCCCTACCGTAGAAATGGCGGTGAAATTTGAGAACGCTGCCGGAGGCATTATTCTCACTGCAAGTCATAATCCCAAAGAATGGAACGCTTTAAAGCTGCTGAACAGCAAAGGTGAATTCATCAGTGGCGACGAGGGCAAGCTGATATTGAAGTCGGCAGAGAAAGAAGACTTCCTATTCGCTCATATTGATAAGCTGGGTGTTTACACAAAAGACGAAAGCTTATTAAAAAAACATATTGATGCGGTAGCAGGCTATGAGCTGGTAGACGCCGGGCTGATAAAAAAACAGAATTTTAAAGTGGTGGTGGATGCAGTGAACAGCACCGGCGCCATTGCCGTTCCGGCCATGCTGAAAGCGCTGGGTGTTACTGATGTGATCGTACTGAATGGGGATGTGACCGGCAATTTTGCCCATAACCCCGAGCCATTACCCGAACATCTTACTGACCTGAGCAACGAGGTAATAAAACACAATGCCCATTTGGGTATTGCCGTTGACCCGGATGTTGACCGGCTTTGTTTTGTTTGTGAAGACGGCAGCATGTTTGGTGAAGAATACACATTAGTGGCCGTAGCCGATTATGTACTCAGCAGGCGGAAAGGGAATACGGTTTCAAACATGTCATCTACCAAAGCATTAAAAGATGTAACCCTGAAACACGGCGGTGAATATTTTCCCAGCATGGTGGGTGAAGTGAACGTGGTTAACCGCATGAAGGAAGTGAATGCCGTGATCGGTGGTGAAGGAAACGGCGGCATCATTGTTCCCGACCTGCACTATGGCAGGGATGCACTGATCGGCATTGCCCTTTTCTTAACGCACCTTGCGCAAAGCAAAAAAAGCATCAAGCAGTTACGGAATACGTATCCCGACTATTTCATCAGCAAGAATAAGATCACGCTGGAGAACGGCATTAATGTAAAAGACATTTTTAAGAAGATAAAGGAGAAGTATAAGAACCAGCCCATAAATTCGGAGGATGGAC
>Ga0116177_10004411_pt1 | contig 10262 bp, 12 predicted proteins | sample AD_STIC10_MetaG_FD_89750 | JGI IMG/M metagenome (GOLD analysis project Ga0116177, IMG submission 89750) | Active sludge microbial communities of municipal wastewater-treating anaerobic digesters from USA - AD_STIC10_MetaG | ecosystem: Engineered > Bioreactor > Anaerobic > Digestate | place: USA...
AGGGCATGGGCATGGGCATGCCTCGCCCCGACCACGGATAGACCGGCGCCATACTCCCGCCAGGCAAGCAGGCAACTGCGTGCACATGCCCTTCAGTCATCGGCCAAATTTGCCGAAGACCCAAGGCCGCAGCTGCGGGATCACCGCCTGTCTCGACACAGACGAGATAGTCGATGCCAATCCAAGGACAACCGAGTCACCGCACCCGAACGCTCCGTGATGCACCAGCGAAGAGCGCACGCGCCGGCATGGTGCGATCTTGGCGGCACTTGCGCGGCTCAGAACTCCCTTTCCAGCCCTACGATGTCCTGCGGCCTTTCCTTCGCTACGGCTATCCAATCCTGCATCGCCGGCATCAACTTGATGGTCCGGCAGTAGGCGGCGCACGCCTCGTCGAGCGCCTCGTCGCAGGTCAGAAAACGGGTCACGACCGGCGCATACATTGCGTCGGCAAGGATAGGCGTCGCGCCGATGAGGCGAGCAGCAGCAGTTCCGGAAGCGCGCTGGCATCGTCCTGTTCGACCATCTTCCCGGCAAGATCGAAGTCCCGCTCGGCGCACCACCAACCAGCCGCCCAGGGAGCAGGACGTGTAATTCTTGGTGCTCAGGGTCAGGGTTGCGACGGGCATCGGATTCGCTCTCCACAAGATTGGCCAGGCGGCTCGAATGATGACGGATCGCCTTAGCGCCAAACCACATGCCAGGTGTCCGCCGCCCGTAGGCACGCCTATTGCTTGTAACGACCGTCGTCGCCCACGATCTGTGCAGCAAGCTCGAACCCTACCGCAAGCAACACCATCTGCAGGCGGCCGTCAGCCATTGCGGCGTCTTCAACGGGAACCGCTGGGATCGGCAGATCTTCCCGCGGCTCCGCGATTTCATCCATGCCTTTGACGAGTAAAACGCAGCAGATTTCAGTACCGCGAAACCATCTTTTTTGAGGACAAGACACCATGACGACAAAACGCAAGGCAACTTTGAACATTGACGGGATGGCTCCTGTCGATTTTCCGATCATGATCCCGACGCACGGCAATGACTGCATCGACATCCGGACGCTGGGGGCCAAGACCGGGCTTTTCACCTACGACTCGGGTTTTATGTCCACCGCCAGTTGCAAGTCGCGAATCACCTTCATTGACGGCGACGTCGGCCAGTTACTGTATCGCGGCTACCCGATCGAACAACTCGCCGAGAACTGCAACTTTCTCGAAGTCACCTATCTGCTGAAGAACGGCGAACTGCCGAATGCCGCGCAAAAGAACGAATTCGAAGCCACCATCAGCAAACATACGATGGTGCATGAGCAGCTCTCCAAGTTCTATTCGGGCTTCCGGCGCGATGCCCACCCGATGGCCGTCATGACCGGCGTCGTCGGTGCATTGTCCGCCTTCTACCACGACGCCATGGACTTCTCGGACGTCGAGACCCGCAATCGAAGCTTCAATACCCTGATTGCCAAAATGCCGACCATCGTCGCCATGGCGCACAAGTACAACATCGGCGCGCCGTTCATGTATCCGGACAACGATCTGGACTACACCGCCAACTTCATGCGCCTGATGTTCGGCACGCCGTGCGAGAAGTACAAGCCGAACCCGGTGCTGGTCAATGCCCTGGATACCATCTTCACGCTGCATGCCGATCACGAGCAGAACGCCTCGACCTCGACGGTGCGTCTTGCCGGCTCGTCCGGCGCCAACCCGTTCGCCTGCATCGCCGCCGGCATCGCCTGCCTGTGGGGCCCGGCGCACGGTGGCGCCAACGAAGCCTGCCTGGAGATGCTGGAAGAGATCGGTGACGTTTCCCGTGTCGGCGAATACATCAAGCGTGCCAAGGACAAGAATGACTCGTTCAAGCTGATGGGCTTCGGCCACCGCGTGTACAAGAACTTCGACCCGCGTGCCAAGCTGATGCGCAAGGTCTGCGGTGAGGTGCTGAGCGAACTCGGCCTGCAGAACGACCGTCTGTTCAAGCTCGCCATGGAACTGGAAAAGATCGCCCTGGAAGACGACTACTTCGTCGAGAAGAAGCTCTACCCGAACGTCGACTTTTACTCCGGCATCGTGCAGAAGGCGATCGGCATTCCGACCGAGATGTTCACCTGTATCTTCGCGCTCGCGCGTACCGTCGGCTGGATGACGCAGTGGGAAGAAATGATCACCGATCCGGAATACAAGATCGGACGTCCGCGTCAGCTCTACATCGGCGCCGCCAAACGCGACGTCGTGCCACTGGCCCAGCGCGGCTGAGACGACTGTTTCGCAATGCCCGCCTAGAGGTCACTCCAGGCGGGATCCGGTAATTCCGCGAAACCCTGCCGCAGGTGATGACCCCACTGCTTGCGGATTTGCCCGTAGTAGGCGCTTTCTTGAGTGATATTGACGTGCCGTTTGACCTTGAGCGCATCGCGCTCGTAAATCACCAGATCTAGCGGCATGCCCACCGAGAGATTGGAACGGATCGTCGAATCCATCGAGATCAACGCGCATTTGGCCGCCTCGTCAAGCGAAGTCTTCGGGCTGACCACGCGATCGATGATGGGCTTGCCATACTTCGATTCGCCAATCTGGAAATAGGGCGTCTCACCGGTCGCCTCGATGAAGTTTCCGGCTGCGTAAATGCTGAAGACGCGCTGCTCTTCGCCCTTGATCTGTCCGCCAAGAATCAGCGACGACGTGAAATTGACGCCAAATTTTTCCAGCGCTGCCGCATCCCGGCCATGCACTTCCCGCAGGCAGTCACCGACATGCTTGGCTGCCTCGAACATGTTCCTGACCTTGTTGAGGTTTGCTCCTCGCGTCAGGTCCATCTTCTCGCGCAGCGTGTTGACCACCGACTGACTGATCGACAGATTGCCCGACGTCATCAACACCAGAACCCGCTCGCCTTCCGTCTCGAAGACGTGCATCTTGCGGAAGGTATTAATGTGATCGACCCCGGCGTTGGTTCGCGAGTCGGAGAGGAATACCAGCCCTGCGTCGAGACGCATGGCAACGCAATACGTCACGCGGCCTCCGCCATCGGCACCAGGAAATTCTTGCTGATGCCGTCGCCGAGCATGTAGATGCCATCCATGAAGTCGGTCAGATACTCATGCAGGCCACGCTCCAGAATATCCTCGATCCGGGCGTAGTGCAGTTGGGCATGCAACAGGCCGGCCTGACGCTGGGTTTCTCCCGATTGGCGATTGGCGATCAGTTCCAGGTTCTTGACGACGCCGTTCAAGCAAAAATGCAGCGAGCGCGGCATGTCGTTGCGTAAAATCAGCAGTTCGGCGACACGCTCCGGGGTGATAACGTCGCGATAAGCCTTGCGATAGACCTCGAAAGCCGAAACCGACCGCAGCAACGCGCCCCATTGGTAGAAATCAGTGGCGCCTTCATCGCCGTGCGGGCGCAGGACGTGATATTTCACGTCGAGGATACGCGCCGTGTTGTCCGCGCGCTCGAGCAGGGTACCGAGTCGGATGAAATGATAGGCCTCGTCTTGCAACAGGGTGCCCAAGGTCGTGCCGCGCGACAGCGAGGAGCGCATCTTGACCCAGTCGAAGAACTCGCCAACACCGGCATTTGCGATCTGCTCGAAGCTCCTCTCGCGCGCTTCCAGCCAGGTGGAATTCATCGTCTCCCACATTTCAGAAGTTATCGTGCCACGCACGGCGTGGGCGTTTTCGCGCGTGAGGCGCAGGCAACTGACGATCGACGCGTGGTTGCCGGTGTCGCCGACCATGAAACGCAGCACATTTTCAGCGTTGACCGCAGAATAGCGGGCGGCAAACTCTTCTTCGAGGCTGTTCAGGGCGATGATGGCGTTCCAGTTCTGGTTCGCCGCTTCCAGCGATTGCGGGACCAGCGACATCTGCCAGGTGACGTCGAGAAGACGGGCAAGACTCTCCGCCCGCTCAATGTAGCGGGACATCCAGAACAGGTGGTCCGCGGTACGGGAAAGCATGATCAGTCCTCCAGAATCCAAGTGTCCTTGGTGCCGCCGCCCTGCGACGAATTGACGACCAGCGAACCCTCGGTCAGCGCGACGCGCGTGAGCCCCCCCGGCACCATGTTCACGCACTCACCCGACGACAGCACGAAAGGTCGCAGATCGAGGTGGCGCGGCGCGATGCCTTGTTCGACGAAAGTGGGGCAGTTGGAAAGGGCCAGCGTCGGCTGGGCGATATAGCCATCCGGCCTGGCAACCAGCAATTGGTGGAAACGTTCGATCTCAGCCTTGCTTGCCGCCGGACCGACCAGCATGCCGTAGCCGCCCGAGCCATGCACTTCCTTGACCACCAGTTCCGCCAGGTGATCGAGCACATAGGCAAGATCGTCAGGCTTCCGGCACATCCAGGTCGGCACGTTGTTGAGCTTCGGCTCTTCGTCGAGGTAAAAGCGGATCATGTCCGGCACGTACGGGTAGATTGACTTGTCGTCAGCGACACCGGTGCCGATCGCATTGGCCAGTGTCACGTTCCCCGCCTGATAGGCCTTCATGATGCCCGGTACGCCGAGCGCCGAATCGGCACGAAAGGCCAGTGGGTCGAGGAAATCGTCGTCGATCCGGCGGTAGATCACATCCACACGCTGCGGCCCCTGCGTCGTACGCATGAAGACCTCGTCATCCTTGACGAACAGATCGCGCCCCTCGACCAGTTCGACACCCATCTGCTGGGCGAGGAACGTGTGCTCGAAATAGGCGCTGTTGTAGGCTCCCGGCGTCAGAACGACAACGGTCGGATTGTTGACGCCCTTCGGTGAGACCGCGCGCAGCTTCTCCAGCAGCATGTCCGGATAGTGCTGAACCGGCGCCACCTTGTGTTTCGCAAAGAGTTCTGGAAATAGCCGCATCATCATCTTGCGGTCTTCCAGCATGTATGAAACACCCGACGGCACGCGCAGGTTGTCCTCCAGCACATAGAACTCGCCGGCCCCAGCGCGCACAATATCGACCCCGGCAATGTGCGCGTAGATTCCGCCCGGCACATCGACGCCCTGCATCACGGGCCGGAACTGCGCGTTGTTCAGCACCTGCCCTGCCGGGACTATGCCCGCCTTGAGGATCTTCTGGTCGTGATAGACATCGTGCAGGAACATGTTCAGCGCCGTAACCCGCTGGCGCAGGCCCGCCTCCAACACCCGCCACTCCGTCCCCGGAATGATGCGCGGGATAATGTCGAAGGGAATCAGGCGCTCCTTGCCCGCCTCCTCGCCGTAAACGGCAAAGGTGATGCCGACGCGATGGAACGCGAGGTCGGCTTCGGCGCGTTTGCGAGCGATGCGCTCGAGCGGCGTCTCCCTGAGCCATCGGTCGTAGCCCTGGTAGTGAGCACGGATGCCGCCGTTGTCATCGATCATTTCGTTATAGAAGTTCATGTCCGACTCATCGCTGAAGATGCTCTAGGCTGAGAGTTCAGCAGTTTTCATGCCACAGTTGGAAAGCGAAGGAAATCATGGAACCGAAGCTTCGACCAAGAACTTGGTGCAACTTGTTGGTGCATAGGATCTCAAAGTGGTGCAAAAAAAACCCGCCGGATCGCTCCGGCGGGTTTGATCAATGAGATTGCCGAAGCGATCAGGCGCGTTCGAAGATGCACGCGATGCCCTGCCCCCCGCCGATACACATCGTGACGAGACAGTACTTGCCGCCGACACGCTCCAACTCATACAGGGCCTTGGTCGCGATGAAAGCGCCAGAGCAACCGATCGGGTGGCCAAGGGCGATCGCGCCGCCGTTGGGGTTGGTCTTGGCGGGATCAAGGCCGAGCACCTTGGAGACGGACAGCGCCTGCGCCGCGAAAGCTTCGTTGGACTCGATTACATCCATCTGATCCAGGGTCAGGCCGGCCTTCTTGAGAGCCAACTTGGTTGCGGGAATCGGACCTTCGCCCATGATATCGTTCGGCACGCCGGCAACAGCATAGGAAACCAGACGGGCCATCGCCTTCTGACCCGCCTTGGCGGCCACATCGGCGGCAGCAAGCACGAAGAAGGCGGCGCCGTCATTGATCCCGGAGGCGTTGCCTGCGGTGACCGTCCCGTCCTTCTTGAAGGCCGGCCTCATCTTGGCCAGCGATTCCAGCGTCGTGTTGGCCTTGACGTGCTCGTCGGTATCGAACACCACGTCGCCCTTCCGGGTCTGCTTGACGACAGCAACGATCTGCGACTTGAAGCGCCCTTCGGCGATCGCAGCCGCCGCACGACGTTGCGATTCGACCGCGAAGGCATCCTGCGCTTCGCGGGTAATACCGTGTTTGACTGCCAGGTTCTCGGCAGTGATGCCCATGTGACCGACGCCAAATGGATCGGTCAGCGTAGCGACCATGGAGTCGATCGCCGTGGTATCACCCATGCGCGCACCAGAACGCAGCGCCGGCAGCATGTAGGCCGCCTTGGACATGACTTCAACGCCGCCGCCAATACCGTAGTCGGCATCGCCCAGCATGATGTTCTGAGCCGTGGTGACGATACCCTGCAAACCGGAGGAACACAGACGGCTCACCTGCATGGCAACGGATTCCATCGGCAGACCAGCCTGGATTGAAGCCACGCGTGACACATAAGCGAAACGGGAGTCGGTCGGCAAACAGGTCCCGACCGTAACGTAGCTGATTTGCTGGGGATCGACACCGGAACGAGCCACAGATTCCTTCATGACAATACCAGCCAGTTCGCTGGAGTCAAAATCGGCAAGGGCGCCACCAAAAGTACCTATAGCGGAACGGACTGCACTCAGAACGACTACTTCTCTGCTCATGTCTAAACCTCCTGTTAAAAATTATTCAGCCCACCAAGCTGGCAAGCTCCAACAAAAACAGCAACAGCATCCACAATACCGTGGCGCGCCAGACAAGTCCTACAGCACTCTGCATGGTATCGGCATCGGCCGGGTCACCGAGGCCCAGTTCCAGGCCACCGGCCACCTCAACCCCTTCAGCGACCGGCGCGCCAAGCTGGACACCAAGCGCTCCGGCGCCACTGGCCAGCACGATGCTGAGATCACGATCCCGCCACTGACTGGCCTGGGTCCGCCAGCAATAGACAGCATCCTCGAAATCGCCGACGATGGCAAAGGCCGAGGCCGTAGCTCGCGATGGCAACCAGTCGATGATACCGAAAACTTGCCGGGAAAACGTCGAAAAATTGTTTTCCATCATGGCGCCTTCGCGCTTCCAGCGCTTTTGGATAATCTGTCCCAGGCGATAGAGCAGGGCGCCGGAGGGACCAGGCAGCAATACGAAGCACAGGATCACGCCGAAAACGTGGTGATGCGAAGCCACCATTGCCGCCTCAATCGACTGGCGGGCGATCTCTTGCGAACCCATTCCCTCGGCCGGATGCCCCAGCCATGCGCTAAACACCTGCCGAGCGCGTGGCAAGTCGCCCAACTGCAAGGCACCCTGAATTTCAGAGAAATAATGGCTGAACTGGCGAAAACCCATGGTCAGGAAGAGAACGCCGACATTGAGTAGCCAGCCGAGAAGTGGGCTGAGCGAATAAAGAAAGCCATAGGCCAGCGCAACCAGGATCACCGGCATCAAAACGGCGACGCACCAGGCAATCACGCCATGCCGGTATTCGCCGTCATCAAAGCGGCTTTCGATGAAGTCGGCCCAGGCCAGCAACGGCCTTTCCACGACGCGGCGGTAATTCAGCGGCTGCAGTTGCTCGATGAGAAACACTGCGATCAGCGAGAGAAGGCTCATGGGGACCCAAGAATCACCGTGCCCGGCGGTTGGTCTTGAACAAGGAGCCACCATACCACAAGCTCAGGCCGCTTGGAGATCAAGCCGCTCGCTCAGCGAGCGGATCATTCCGGCGGTGGCGCCCCAGATAAAATACTCGCCGTAGGGCATCGCGAAGAAGTGACGCAAGACGCCACGGTAGTGCACCGAATGGCGCTGATGATTGGCCGGGTCGAGCAGGAAGGCAAGCGGCACCTCGAAGACTTCCGCAACCTCGAACGGATCGGGCGCCAGTTCGAAAGGCGGGATCACCAAGGCAACTACCGGGGTCACCCGGAAGCCGGTTCCGGTGTAGAACTCTGGCAGAAAGCCAAGAATCTCGACATGATCGCGGGCGAGGCCGATTTCCTCCTCGGTCTCGCGCAATGCGGTATGAACCGGCGACGGATCGTCAGTCTCGACACGGCCACCGGGGAAACTGATCTGCCCGGCATGGTCCCGCAGATGGGCCGTGCGTTGGGTCAGCAGCACCGTCTGGCCGCCAGCACGCTGGACAATCGGAAAAAGAACCGCGGCGGGTGTCGGTTCCGTGAATTCGTTACCTGCTTCCCGGACAAATTGGCCGCTCGCAGGCTCGCTCAGCAGACTGGCTCGCAGCCGGTCAAGGTCATGAATCATCCCGTTTCGGCGTCACCCTCGATTTCGGCATGAACTGCTGCCAGGGCGTCCTGCAAAGTCTCCTCGGAAAGGTCGTTGAGCGACGTCGCGACCATGTCGGCGGCCTCGACGGCGCCTGCCGGAAGTTGCTTGCTGTCGAGGCTGGCGATCAGCGCCGCTGAAGCACCCGCCACACGCAGGATTGCCTGGCGCTCCCCCATCAGCATTTCGACTTCGCGGCGCAACATGGCAATTTCCTGATCACGCTTGGGCATCCTGTTCTCCTAGAATCGTCTCTTGAGCGTCATGGTACTGCCATCACGCTGCATTTCCATCCGGTTAAGAAAACTCATGCCAAGCAGGGCCACGGGCATTTCTGTCTGGTGAATCACTGCATCCACGTTGTGCAAGGTCACATCGCCGATCCGCACGGTATCCAGCTGAACCTTGCTCACGACGCTCTGGCCGTTGGCGGTCTGCGTCATGCCTTTCTGGCCACGGTTGAAATCGACACCGACCCGGCGCGCATCGCTGGCGCCCAAGGAGATCATCGTCGCGCCGGTGTCCACCAGAAAGCGCACGGCAACGCCATTCACGCTTCCGGTCGTAACAAAGTGCCCCTGATTATCAGCCGTCATGACAATCCTGCCCGAGCCGTCCGCCGCCGCGGTGCCAATCGCATGCTGACCGACGCGCAGCGGGCGTTTCTTGCCGCCGATCTCGACGACGACCTGATCGCCCTGAACCGAAACCACCTTGACGCCCGCGAGCGACTGCCCGATGGCAACCGCCTGCGGTTCGGCGCCGTCGATCATCAGCAGCGCCCTGCTACCCATGACGCCCGCGAGACCGACATCCTGCGCGGCGCCACCCCCAGAAACCAGGACCAGGCACAGCGCCAGCGCAAGAAGCGTAGAATGGCGCGTCGATTTTCCGGGCATTTCTCCAGTCATGCTACCTGTTGCCATCTTTCGCCACGCTCCCGTTGAAGGTCCGGGCTATTTTGCCATATTCCTCGAGCAGCACGGGATCCCCTGGCGTCTGATCGCCATCGACGCTGGCGAAACGGTGCCGGTTACGGTCGACGGGTTTTCCGGCCTCTGTTTCATGGGCGGTCCGATGAGCGTCAATGACCCGCTGCCGTGGATCGAGCCCGTCTGTGCCCTGATCCGCAACGCCGTCGCCCGGGATGTGCCGGTGGTCGGCCACTGCCTCGGCGGGCAGTTGATGAGCAAGGCGCTCGGCGGCGAGGTGACACGGAATCCGGTCAGGGAAATCGGCTGGGGCTCAGCCGGCGGCGTGGACGGTGCAATCGCCCACCACTGGCTCGGCAGCTTCGCCGGCAACCCGTGCACAGTTTTCCACTGGCACGGCGAAACCTTCAGCATCCCGCCCGGCGCCACCCGCCTGCTCGCCAGCACACATTGCGCCAACCAGATGTTCGCCCTTGGCATCCACCTTGCCATGCAGTGCCATGTCGAGATGACGCCGGAAATGATCACCGCCTGGTGCGCACAATGGGGCGACGAAGTCCCTGTACGGACTGATCGCCCGAGCGTGCAGTCGCCCGAAATGATGCAGCAGGAAATCCCCGAACGCCTGCCGGAAATGCGCCAGTTGTCGGAGCAGCTTTACTCGGTCTGGATCCAGGGCCTTGCCCGCTGAAAACGCATCAGGGCAGCCGCGACCGCCCTGATTTTTGCCCGTTTTCCGCAGTTGACCGCGGCAATACGCTCAATCGCGGAAATTGCCCGCGCGGATCGGAAAATCGACGATTTCCTTGCGGATCAAGGCGATGCACTCTTGCAGGTCATCGCGCTTGGCGCCCTGCACCCGCACCGCGTCTCCCTGGATCGAGGCCTGCACCTTGAGCTTGCCATCCTTGATCAGCTTGACGATTTTCTTGGCCATCTCGGTTTCGATGCCC
>Ga0116177_10004413_pt1 | contig 10257 bp, 8 predicted proteins | sample AD_STIC10_MetaG_FD_89750 | JGI IMG/M metagenome (GOLD analysis project Ga0116177, IMG submission 89750) | Active sludge microbial communities of municipal wastewater-treating anaerobic digesters from USA - AD_STIC10_MetaG | ecosystem: Engineered > Bioreactor > Anaerobic > Digestate | place: USA...
AACCGACCACCAGACCCGACACCGCCCAGTACAGCGGCTGCATGATCGCGCTCAGCACATCCTTGAACGCATTGAAGAACAGGAACATGGGGACGAGAGCCATCAGGCGTCACCTCGAGTTGTTGCGGTGGAAGACCCGGCGAAGGCCGGGGAGTCATGGTGGGAGTGGGGTTCAGCGACCCCGGACGCCTGCTCGGCGATCCAGTCGCGGTGGGCCTGCGTCCCGGGAACGGGGTCGTAGCCACCCAGGGACCAGGGATTGCAGCGCACCAGCCGGCGGACGATCAGCCAGCTCCCCTTCACAGCACCGTGCACCCGCAGCGCCTCCAACCCGTAGGCGGAGCAGCTGGGGTGGTACTTGCAGACGTCGCCGTACAGGGGGGAGATCAGCGCACGCCAGACACGCACGAACGCGATCATCAGGTACTTCATGCGTCCCCCCTTGTCAGCTGGGTGATCGGGGTCAGGTGCGTGAGCGGGACCAGATGGGGCAGTGCGGACGCGGCCGTCATCGGGCCAACAGGGCCAGGGCGCGCGTCCAGGCGGCGTCGAGGTCGCCGGCCAGGCGTCCGACCTCGGACGCGGACGCCGGCAACGCCCGGACCACCACGTGGGTGCCCGAGGGTGTGACGGGAAGATGGGCCGCCGCGAGGTGTCGAAGGCGACGCTTCACGCGATTCCGCGTGACTGCGTTGCCCACCCCTTTGGTCACGACGAAGCCCACCCGCGTGTCGTGCCCGGTAGCCCGGGCATGCACGACCACCGTCGGGCGACCCGCCCGGACGCCTCCGCGCACGCAGGCGCGGAAGTCTTCCGAGGAGCGCATCCGCGTGATGGCCGGCAGCACGGGCGTGGCTCGAACTGACTCAGGCCGAGAGCTCGGAACGGCCCTTGCGGCGGCGAGCCGACAGGATCGAGCGGCCGGCGCGCGTCTGCATGCGGGCGCGGAAGCCGTGGGTGCGGCTACGACGGCGGTTTGAGGGCTGAAAAGTACGCTTCGTCACGGGGATGACCTCGTCGATAGTGTGAAGGAAACCGGGCCCTGTGGGGCACGGCGGAACGCTCCGCTGACAGTCAGCGACTGGTCAACGATACGCGGTGCTGACCAGAGGCGGCAAACCGACGTCTCGCCCTTGCGGGCACCCAAAAGGACGCGGAGGCCCGCGTCCACGCGACACGCCGCAGACCCTGACGATTTCCTCGGACGGGTTGCGAGTCGACCCGGCTCGTTGTTACGGTCGGGGACGTGTGGCCGGCGGTTGGCCGCTGCATCCGAACCGGGTCCCGTCAAGGCTCCCGGACCGTGGTGCACACCTGTGGACAACCGTGTGGACATTGCACTCCACGACTCGCCGGGGGACTGGTCGTCCCTCAACGTGTCGTCGGACACACCCCTGCCGGAAGCACCCAGCGGGCGCTCAGTTGGTCGGGTAGGAAGGGACGCCGAAGTGGACACCGCAGGACCCGAGGACCGTCCTCCCACCGCCGAAGCCGCCTGGGCGACCGTCACCAAGGACGTGGACGTCCCCACCCGGGCCTGGCTGAAGAGCACCAAAGCGCTGACCATGCACGAGTCGACGGTCGTCGTGGCCGTGTCGAGCGAGTTCGCCCGGGAACGCATCGAGACGCGTCTGCGCGTCCAGCTCGAGGAACGCCTGTCCGACATCTTCCACCGGCCGATGCGGCTCGCCATCACGATCGAGCCCGACCTCGAGCTGAACCTGGGTGCGCCTGACCCCGTGCTCGACGACGAACTCGAAGGTGAGCAGATCGACCTGACGCCCGCGCCGCGTCCCGAGCCGTCTCGTGGGCCGTCGGCGGCGACGGCCTCGCGCGGCGGCGACCGACTCAATCCCAAGTACACCTTCGAGACCTTCGTCATCGGCGACTCGAACCGATTCGCCCACGCGGCAGCCGCCGCGGTCGCCGAACAGCCCGGCAAGAGCTACAACCCCCTCGTCATCTACGGCGACTCCGGTCTGGGGAAGACGCACCTGCTGCACGCCATCGGCCACTACGTCCGCAACTACTACGAGCGGGCCCGCGTCCGGTACGTGTCGACCGAAGAACTCACCAACGACTTCATCAACGCGATCTCCGAGAACCGCACGGCCCAGTTCCGGCGGACCTACCGCGACGTGGACGTGCTGCTGATCGACGACATCCAGTTCCTGGAGTCGAAGATCCAGACGCAGGAGGAGTTCTTCCACACGTTCAACACCCTGCACAACGCGCAGAAGCAGATCGTCATGACGTCGGACCGGCCGCCGAAGCTGCTGGAGGCACTGGAACCCCGCTTGCGCAGCCGGTTCGAATGGGGTCTGCTCACCGACGTCCAGCCGCCCGACCTCGAGACCCGCATCGCGATCCTGCTCAACAAGGCCACCGCCGAGCGCCTCACCGTTCCCGCGGACGTCCTGGAGTTCATCGCGTCACGGATCCAGACGAACATCCGCGAGCTGGAGGGTGCGCTGATCCGGGTGACCGCGTTCGCGTCCCTCAACCGACAGGACGTCGACCTGGCCCTCACCGAGGTCGTCCTCAAGGACCTCATTCCCGACGGTTCGGACGCCCCGGTCACGCCCGGGCTCATCATGACCGAGACCGCCGCCTACTTCGGCATCTCGATGGACGAGTTGACTGGCCAGTCCCGGACGCACTTGCTCGTCACGGCACGCCAGATCGCCATGTATCTGTGCCGCGAACTGACCGACCTGAGCCTGCCCAAGATCGGCCAGCAGTTCGGCGGCAAGGACCACACCACCGTCATGCACGCCGACAAGAAGATCCGGGGAATGCTGCCCGAACGCCGCAGCGTCTACAACCAGGTCACCGAACTGACCAACCGGATCCGCCAGAAGGCCGCGACCGGGGGCTGAGTCGTGCGTCCGGTCAGACCAGGTCGGCGATCGGACGCACGCACCACGCGTCCGTCACTTCTCGGACGAGCCGTGCCATGGGCACGGTCGGGTCGTAGAGCCACTGCACCTGGAGTCCGTCCATGAGGGCGACGAGCAGTCGCGCCGCGTCGTCAGGCTCGACACCGGGACGCAACAGTCCGCGCTCACGCAGGTTCGCGAACATCGCCCTGTGGCCGGCCACGGCACGCTGGTAGCGGTCAAGGAAGAAAGCGTGGGCGGGATGGGACGCGTCGGTCGCCTCGCTCGACAGGGTGGCGAAGAGCTGGACCTCGACGCGGGTCGTCTGGTTGAACTCGACGAGTTCCATGAGCGACTGGAGTCGCACCACCGCGTCCGTCTCGGCACCCACGCCGACCCGGTCGATCTCGCGCGCCTCGCGCCGCTCCAGGACCTCCTGCAGCAGGTGCTCCTTGCTCCGGAAGTGGTACAGCAGGCCGGGATGGGTGATGCCGGCTCTGGTCGCCACATCACGCAGCGACGTGCCCCCGTAACCGACGTCACCGAAGAGGCCGAGAGCCGCATCGAGGATCTGGTTACGTCGACGCTCGCCCTTGGCGCTGAGTTCATGCGTGTCGTGCGTGCCCATTCGGGCCTCCTGGGTCGGGCCTCCCGCGTCGGGACGACGCTGCCGAAACTACCATCCCGACCCCTGATTTCCCTGTGGACAACTCACCCCCATTGGGGACAGCGCTGGGGGCAGGGTGGGGATGGCGCTGGTCGTGACCCCGGCGCGCTCCTCCCCTCCACAGGGCGACCGCCCGGACCACATCGGCGTCCACATCGTCACCCGCAGGGCAATCGACGGTTGGCAAGCAGCGATGGTGGGTTGTCCCCAGATCCACAGCAGTGATGACCATGACTGATCTCTACATACATGGATGCTCTTCACATTCACCGTTGTGCCCAGGTGTGGACGCACACATCCAACAATGCAGGCGTCGTGATCGACACCCGGTCGTCGCCACTTCGCGGCCGCCGACAACGACGCCCGACGAGCACCCCGGCGTCCTGCGTCGGGACCCCCTGCGTGGGTATGATGCCCAAGACCGCACCTCGCGGCGTCGTCGTCGACCCCAGAGGTGCACCCATCAACGCCGTGAGCGAGGAACCCCCGTGAAGATCCGTCTGGAACGCGATGTCATGGCCGAGGCGGTCGCCTGGGCGGCACGCAGCCTGCCGACCCGACCGAGCGTCCCGATTCTTGCCGGCCTGCTCATCAAGGCGACCTTCGACGGCGTGACGATGTCGAGCTTCGACTACGAGACATCGGCGCAGATCACGGTCAAGGCCGAGGTGACCGAGGAGGGCGAGGCCCTCGTCTCCGGACGCCTGCTCGCCGACATCGCGCGCGCGTTGCCGAACAAGCCGGTCGACCTGACGTCCGATTCGAGCCGTGTCGAACTCGTCTGCGGGTCGGCCCGCTTCACCCTGCAGACCCTGCCCGTCGCCGACTACCCCGCGCTGCCGACCATGCCGGCCGCGACGGGAACCGTCGTCAGCGACGACTTCGCGCGCGCCGTCGCGCAGGTGGTCGTGGCTGCGGGACGCGACGAGCTCCTGCCCGTGTTCACCGGCGTCCGGGTCGAGATCGAGGGTGAGACCCTCAGCCTGCTGGCCACCGACCGTTACCGGATGGCGCTGAAGGAACTGTCCTGGCGTCCGGCCGCGCCGCAGGCGTCCGGGGCTGCCCTGGTGCCGGCGAAGGTGCTGTCGGAGACGGCGAAGTCGATGGTCTCGGGTGAGGTCGTGACGGTCAGCCTGTCGAACGCCGCGTCCGGTGACGGACTCATCGGTTTCGAGGGTGACGGTTCGGGTGGCACGCGGCAGATCACGACGCGCCTGCTCGACGGGGAATTCCCCAAGGTTCGGCACCTGATGACCGTGAACGCGTCGGTCAGCGTCCGCTGCAACACGAGCGACATCATCGCCTCGGTGCGTCGCGTGGCCCTGGTGGCCGAGCGCAACACTCCTCTCCGCATGATCATCGGCGACGACCAGGTCGCGCTCGAGGCTGCGACGGGTGACCAGGCCCAGGCGTCCGAGGCGGTCGAGGCCGTGGTCGAGAACCACGCGGGCGGCGACCTCGCCATCACGGCGGCGGGCTTCAACCCCCACTACCTGCTGGACGCGCTGTCGGCGCTGGATGCCCCGTACGTCCACTTCGCGTTCACGGCGGCGGGGAAGCCCTGCCTCGTGACCGGGTTGGCGTCCATGGACGGCGAGCCCCTCGGCGACTACCGCCACGTCATCATGCTGATGCGCCTGCCCGTCTGAGGTTCCCGGCGCCGCGCGACCCCTGACGGGACGCGGACTCGCGGCTAGGGTGAGTGCCATGCAGATCGGACTCGTGGGACTCGGCAAGATGGGCGGCAACATGCGCGAGCGCATCCGCCGCGCAGGACACCTCGTCGTCGGATATGACCGCAACCCCGACATCTCGGACGCCAGCGACCTGGCCGACATGGTGTCCCAGCTCGACCAGACGCCGCGTGTCGTGTGGGTGATGCTGCCGGTGCAGGTGGTGGACGCGACGGTGGCTGAGCTGGCGGGGCTGCTGAGCCCGGGAGACATCATCATCGACGGCGGCAACTCGAAGTGGACCAACGACGCAAGGCATGCGTCCGAGTTGGCGACGTCGGGGATCGGGTTCCTCGACTGCGGCGTCTCCGGTGGCGTGTGGGGCCTCGACAACGGCTACGCGCTGATGGTGGGGGGCGAGGCGTCCGACGTGGCGGTGGCGCAGCCGATCTTCGACGCCCTCAAGCCGGCCGGGGAGTTCGGGTTCGTCCACGCCGGGAAGCACGGCGCCGGTCACTTCGCGAAGATGGTCCACAACGGCATCGAGTACGCCATGATGCAGGCCTACGCCGAGGGGTGGGAACTCCTGGAATCGGCCGGGGAGGTCACCGACGTGCCGGCGATCTTCACGTCCTGGCGTGAGGGAACGGTCATCCGGTCGTGGCTGCTCGACCTGATGGTGCAGGCACTGGACGCCGACCCGCACCTCGAGCGCATCGACGACATCGCGGAGGATTCCGGCGAAGGACGCTGGACAGTCAACGCCGCGGTCGACCTCGGCGTGCCCGTGCCGACCATTGCGGCGTCCCTGTTCGCGCGGTTCGTGAGCCAGCAGGAAGACAAGCCGGCGATGAAGATGATCGCGGCCATGCGCAACCAGTTCGGTGGTCACGCCGTGGTCGTCGCCCAGCCGGACGCCGTGATGAAGCCCGGCGAGGGCGGGAATCCGGCCGGGCACTGACTGCTCGGGGCCGGGTGGAGTAGAAATCTGGTCAGATGTGGGGAACTTGGGCCGATGGAACGTTTCAGCGGGCTCGGAGGCCCGTGGACACACACATCCGGCCGGCACAGGCCGTCGTCGCGCCTGCCCTACGATCGGGGGGTGTTCGTCGACCACCTGAGCCTCACCGACTTCCGCTGCTACGGCAGTGTCGAGGTCGACCTGTCGCCGGGTGTGAGCGTGTTCGTCGGGTCGAACGGGCAGGGCAAGACCAACCTGGTCGAGGCGGTCGAGTACCTGTCGAGCCTGTCGAGCCACCGCGTGTCCGCTGACGGGCCGCTGGTGAGGATGGGAGCCGAACAGGCGATCGTCCGGGGGCGCGTGCGGGCCGGCGGAGGGGACAACCGGGCCCTCCTGCTGGAGGTCGAGATCAATCCCGGACGCGCGAATCGCGCCCGGATCAACCGTTCCCCCTTGCCACGGACGCGCGAGATCGTCGGTGCGCTGCGCACCGTGGTCTTCTCCCCTGACGACCTGGCCATCGTGAAGGGTGACCCCTCTGACCGGCGGGCGTGGATCGACTCGCTGGTCGTGACCCGCTGGCCGCGGATGGCCGGCGTCCGGGCCGACTACGACCGGGTGCTCAGGCAGCGCAACACACTCCTCAAGAGCCTGTCGGGACGCGCAGGTCGCGTGGCGTCGCCGGAATCGGCGTCCACCCTCGATGTGTGGGACACCCACCTCGCCACGGTCGGCGCCGAACTGCTGGCTGCACGTCTCGACACACTGGCCGAGGTGATGCCGCGCGTCGGGGAGGCGTATGCGTCCATCGCGCCGGTGAACAACACCGCAACCGCTGAGTACGTGAGCGCCACCGACGTCACGGACGCCGATCGCGAAACCCTCGCGGAGCGGATGCTGGCGCTGATGCTGGACCGGCGGGCCGATGAGATCGTCCGCGGTGTGAGCCTCGTGGGGCCGCACCGCGACGACATCCGGTTGTCGATCGGGCCGATGCCGGCCAAGGGGTACGCCAGCCACGGTGAGTCCTGGAGCCTCGCCCTGTCGCTGAAGTTGGGGGGATTCGCCCTGCTCAGGGCTGACGGCATCGAGGCCGTGCTCGTGCTCGACGACGTGTTCGCCGAACTCGACACCGAGCGCCGGGCGCGACTGGCGGCCGGGGTGGTGGACGCGGAGCAGGTTCTGGTGACGGCCGCTGTGGCAGGTGACGTGCCCGAGGTGCTCGTCGGACGCCGCTATCGGGTGGCGGACGGCACGGTGCTGGCGGAAGGGGACGATGAACCAGGGGATGAGATCGAGATCCCCCCTGCTGTGACCTTGACAGACGGGCTGGACCTCACCACCCGAGCGGGGGGATCCTCGACCTTTCCACCTGTGGACAACGATGTGGATGAGGCCCGCGACACGCGGGGGACCCCTGTGGATGACGCGCTCGAGGTGGGGACCCAGGTGGGGATCCAGGTGGAGCAGGGTGCCCATGAGCGGCCCTGATGCCCCCGAGCCCGACTGGGTCGACCCTGACGGGATCGACCACGACCGCGGCGATCCCCCGCCGCCCGAACACGACCCCCTGGGTCTCGACCTCGCCAGCCAGGTCGCCCACCGCGCCCGGTCGGTGCTGCCACCGCCACGCAAGAACACTCCTGCCAAGGCCCCGAAGCGTCGCCCCGTCGACCCCGACACGCGGTCGGGCGCGCGTCCCGATCCGCGTGATCCCCAACTGCTGGGGGCCGCCCTGGGACGCGTGATGGACGAACGTGGGTGGACGCGCGAGGTCAACCTGCGCACGGTGCTGGCGAAGTGGGCGTCCGTCGTGGGTGCTGATGTGGCGGCACACTCGCAACCCACGGCCTACGCCGACGGCGTCCTGACGATCGGCGCCGAGTCGACGACGTGGGCGTCCGCGCTCCGCCAGCTCGCGCCCCGGCTGGTGGCGCAGCTGAACGAGAACCTCGGTGACGGCACGGTCGTCCGCGTGGTGGTCAACGGTCCGACCGCGCCGTCCTGGAAGCACGGACCGAGGTCGGTGCGCGACGGTCGGGGCCCGCGCGACACCTATGGGTAGGAGTTCCCACCGAGTTGAGCACGAATGACCGGGCCCACGTCTGCAGGAACCCTCGCGCCACAGGGCCGCTGACGGCCCCCTGGGTGTTATAGGGGGTAGGTCGGCGGCCTATGGGGCGGCGAAAACCGCCTCAGCGGCCCGCCACGGCCATTCGGGCCCGCGCCACCCCCCCGGGAAATGTGGATTTCGCCCCATTGTTGGTAGACTTGGGGAGTTGACGAGCTGCCGCCGGTACGCCACGTGAGAACTCCTTGGGCGTCCGGCGGTTCGCGTGCGAGAAGGAGCCTTGTTCGGTGACTGAACCAACCACCCCCGCGTCCGACGAGATGATCGATGACGACAACGTCGGACGTCTGGAGGGCCTGACCGAATCAAGTGATCACTCCGTCGCGGCCGGCAACTACGGTGCCGACCAGATCCAGGTGCTCGAAGGCCTCGAGGCGGTGCGCAAGCGTCCCGGCATGTACATCGGATCCACGGGCGAACGCGGCCTGCACCACCTGGTCTACGAAATCGTCGACAACGCCGTCGATGAAGCCCTCGCCGGCTACTGCGACCACATCACCATCGAACTCCTCGACAACGGCGGCTGCCGCGTCGTCGACAACGGGCGCGGGATTCCTGTCGAGGAACACCCCATCGAGAAGATTCCCGCCGTGACGCTGGTGCTGACCGTCCTGCACGCGGGCGGCAAATTCGGCAACGGTGGCTACAAGGTGTCCGGCGGCCTGCACGGTGTCGGATCGTCCGTCGTCAACGCGCTGTCGGCGCACTTCACGGTCGAGGTCAAGCGCGACGGCTACCGCTGGGAGCAGTCGTTCACCCTCGGCGTCCCGGACGCACCGCTGGCCCAGCACGAGGCCACCGACGACACCGGGACGACCATCACCTTCTTCCCGAGCATGGACATCTTCGAGACGAACGTCTACTCCTACGAGACGCTCGCCACGCGTTTCCGCGAGTACGCCTTCCTCAACAAGGGCCTGTCGCTCGAGCTCATCGACCGTCGCACCGGCCACGTCGACGACGAGGGCGAACCCAACCGGGACGCGTTCAAGTACGACGCCGGGCTCATCGACTACGTCAAGTACCTCAACGGCAGCCGTGAGCCGATCCACCCGACGGTGATCGACGTCGAGGCCCACCTGCCCGAGAAGGGCATGGGTGTCGAGATCGCGCTGCAGTGGAACTCGTCGTTCACCGTGTCGGTGCACACCTTCGCCAACACGATCAACACGATCGAGGGCGGGACGCACGAGGAGGGCTTCCGGGCTGCGTTGACCAACACGGTCAACAAGTGGGGCGAGGCCTGGGGCATGATCAAGAAACGCGAGGACCGGGTGTCGGGTGACGACATCCGCGAGGGCCTCACCGCGATCGTGTCGATCAAGCTCGCCGAACCACAGTTCGAGGGGCAGACCAAGACCAAGCTGGGCAACACCGACGCGCGCTCGTTCGTCCAGCGCGTGGTCAACGACCGGCTCGGCGACTGGTTCGAGCGCAATCCTGCCGAGGGCAAGGACATCGTCCGCAAGTCGCAGGCCGCCGCGATGGCCCGCATCGCCGCCCGCAAGGCCCGCGACATGGCCCGCAGCCGAAAGGGCCTCCTGGGTCAGGGAAGCCTGCCCGGCAAGCTGCGCGACTGCTCCTCACCCAACCCCGAGGAGTGCGAGGTCTTCATCGTCGAGGGCGACTCCGCCGGCGGTTCCGCCGTCGGTGGACGCGATCCCCGGACGCAGGCGATCCTGCCCATCCGCGGCAAGATCCTGAACGTCGAAAAGGCCCGCCTCGACAAGATCCTCCAGAACAAGGAGGTCGAGGCGATCATCAACGCGGTCGGCACGGGCGTCCACGAGGACTTCGACATGGACCGGCTGCGCTATCACAAGATCGTCCTGATGGCCGACGCCGACGTTGACGGCCAACACATCTCGACGCTGCTGCTGACCCTGCTGTTCCGCTTCATGCGTCCGCTGATCGAGCACGGCCACGTGTTCCTGGCGCAGCCGCCG
>Ga0116177_10004415_pt1 | contig 10256 bp, 5 predicted proteins | sample AD_STIC10_MetaG_FD_89750 | JGI IMG/M metagenome (GOLD analysis project Ga0116177, IMG submission 89750) | Active sludge microbial communities of municipal wastewater-treating anaerobic digesters from USA - AD_STIC10_MetaG | ecosystem: Engineered > Bioreactor > Anaerobic > Digestate | place: USA...
GGTCTCGCCGTGGTTGCCGGAATTGGACTGGCCGAAGACCAGGGCCACCATGGTCTTCCCGCCTTTGACATCACCGCAGGGAACTTCTTTCCGGCCCGCGGTATCGCGGAAGCCTATGGTATCCGGCATGAGGTGCTCCTTCAGGTACATGAACTGGGGAAAGGGAGGCAGCCGGTGCTTGTGGGATATCAGGCCGTAGAAATAGGAGAGGGTGATTGTGGTCAGGGCCAGTACCGTTATGAAAAATTTTTTCATTTAAATTGCAGACCCCCCTCACCCCCTGAGGGGGCATGTGATAGAAAGCGCGGTCACGTGACCGCGCCCGCGCTATGGCCGCGCGCGCCCCCTCCTGAGGACGGGGGCATAACATAAGAACGCGGATTACTCTATCCGCTTCGCCCTGCGCTTCTTCATGGGGAGAACGATGTCGTTCGAGTCGATGGAATCGAGGTCGGACGCCCGCTGCGGCGCGGCGAAGCATACCAGGGTATCGGACTCCTTCACCGTGAAGACGATCCTTTTTTTCAGCTTGTCGCCGGCGCCCGGCCGGTTCACGAACTTGTAAACGACGAGCTTCTCGCCCTCGTCAACGCCGTCGAAGAGACCCATGTTCGTGACGATGCCGTCCTCCTTCAGCTTGAGGACGCGGCCCTTGAAGGGGATCATGTCATATACGCGCTTGGCCGCGCGGAGCGCGAGCTGGGGCAGGCTCTCCTTGCCGGACTCGGTGACCGTGAACTGGCCGATGATGAACCCCTTCTGGTAGTCCATGACCTGGCACTCGAGGGTGATATGGGAGCCGCTCTCATGATAGCCGCCGTAGATCACGTAGTCCACGGGATCGAGGGCACCGTCCTTGACCTTCGCTTCCACGTCCTCAAGGGTCTGGTTCAGGTGGCCGCTCCCGCACATGAGTCCGCAGGTCACGGCGGCCCTCTTCCGGATGCCGATGGGCTTCATCCTGCCGAACTGGCCCAGGACGAAGGTCAGGTGGCTGGCGATCACTTCTCCCGCGTCCGGGTGGGCGCTGATCTTGCCGACGGGGTCGAAGTTGAGCACCAGGACCGACGGCATGTCACGCGGCGGCTCTTCCGAGGAATAGCCTTCACGGTGGTAGAGCAGGTCGCGGCGCTTCATGACGGCGAGTGAAAGCTTCTCCTGCCAGCCGCGGTCGGGGTTGAGCCGGAGGATCTCCTTCATTTCGTCGATGTAGAAGTTGTCGTATCCTTCGGTCCTGTAGTAGTCCATGAGGAGCTCCCGCGCCTCAATGTTCATCGGGTTCAGCATGAGGGCGCGCCGCAGGTACATGACGGTCTGGTCCGGGAAGTTCTTTTTTTCCCTGCTGATGGCAAGGTCATACTGCTCGCGGTTGAGCATCACCCGCGCCGGATGGCCGATCTTGAAGTCGCGGAACACGAGAAAGTCCTCCACCCTGCTGCGGAGTATGGAATCGGACGGGTCCTTCTTGAGCGCCTTGAGGAATTCTTCCAGGGCGTCTTCCCGGCTGCCGGCCCGGTCATGGGCCACCGCCAGGCTGTAGAGGAGCGTCCCGGAGCCCAGGTCGGATATGGCGGTGTTGAAGTACCTGACCGCCTCGGGATATTTTTTTTCCATGAGGGCTATGTAGCCGAGGGTCCGGTTGGCCTGGTACGCCGACGGCTGAATGGAGACGGCGTTGGCAAGGGCGTCCTTCGCCTCGTCCAGGAAGTCGTCATCCTCGCTGTTGAGGAACTGCCGGAGGAGGATCTCGCCGTAGAGGGTGTATCCCCGCGACGACTCGCTGTTGGTGTCTATGGCCTTTTCCACGAACTTGCGCGATTCCTTGTACCGGTTCTCGGCGCTCTTGATGTCCGCCATCAGGAGGAGCGAATCGTAATGATACGGATCGATGCGGAGGATGGTCTCCAGGGTGCGCCTGGCCCATATCCTTTTGCCAAGGGCGGTGTACACGGTGGCGATGCCGAAGCGGGCGTCGAGGTTCTGCTCGGAAAGCTTCAGCGCCCGGTCGAAGAACTGTATCGCCTCGCTGTAGCGTCCCATGGCGGTCAGGGCCCGGCCCATGCCGACGAGGGAGTCCGTCGACCTCTTGTCCAGGGCCAGGGCTGAGCTGAACTGGTCATAGGCCTGTTCGTAGGCTTCCACTTCCAGGAACGCCTTGCCCTGGCCTATGAGGGCATCCTTGTATTTCGGGTTTTCGTGGAGAGCGTTCCTGAAGCTGATGATGGCCTTCTTGTAATTCTCCTTCTTGAGATAGTTCCATCCGTCCTTGTTGTACCCGATGGCGTTCTTGTCCGCGCCATGCCCCTCGGTGAAGGAAACGGCTGCGGCTACGACCAGGGCCAGGATGGCCGCGGCTGCTTTATGGAATGATGATCGTGGCTCTTTTATCATAATCATTTTATTGTATTGCCCACCGCAATTGGGGGAGACTATATTGTTGACTGCTGCAAATCTCTTTTTTCCCGGGGTTAAGGGGCGGAGCCCCTTACAAGCCCCCCGCAGGGGCTTTGCTGAGAGTGCGAGACGCAGTTTCGCAACGAGCCTCTTTCATACAAACCAAAACAATTTCTCCCGAAAAGTCAAGTGAAATATGTCTCATTATAATAGTAAGGATAGTTATCGGTCACGGGGACGGTAATTAAAATTCGATAAAAAACTGTTGCAATAATCAAACAGGATCGGGGAATATCAATCTGCAGGGATCCATTGCACAACCGCGGGGAGGGGGATGCCGTGAAGATCACGTCCAACATATTCCTGGTAGGGGGCTCGAACAAGTCGGATTCAGCCGACGCCGCCATCTACCTGATACGGTCCGGCTCCGAGGCGGCGCTGGTGGACGCCGGGACCGGCGGCGGGACAGATCGCGTGCTGAAAAATATACAGGGCGCCGGCATCGAGCCGCGCGCCGTCAAATACCTTTTCCTCACCCATTGCCATTACGACCACACCGGCGGCGCCGCCGCCATAAAGAGCGCCACCGGCTGCAAGATCGTGGCCCATGACCTCGACGCCGCCTTCCTCGAGGCCGGTGATTCTGAGGTGACCGCCGCGTCCTGGTACGGGTCCTGGATGGAGCCGCTGAAGGTGGACATAAAGGTGACCGACAGGGAGAAGTTCTTCACCGTGGGAGAGCTGGAGGTGGCCTTTTACCACGCGCCGGGCCATTCGCCCGGTTCGGCCGTGCTCACGACCGTGTCGGACGGCAGGCTGGTCCTCTTCGGCCAGGACGTGCACGGTCCCCTGAACGACGCCCTCCGCTCGGTCCGGAGCGATTACGAGAAATCGCTGGAATTCATGCTCTCACTGGATGCGGACATCCTGTGCGAGGGCCACTTCGGCGTGTACGTGGGCAAGGAAAAGGTCCGCGATTTCATAGAGTCCTTCCTGTAAAAGGTCACCACCCTGCAATGGCGGATAAAATAATACAGACACAGAAGCGTGAAGCGAGGAGCCCCGGCGCGGCCTTCGTCCTCTCCCTTTTTTTCACCGGCCTGGGGCAGATGTACAACGGCGACCTGGCGAAGGGCGCGGTGTTCCTGCTTCTGCGGACGGCGGCGCTCCTGGCGGCGCCGGCGGCCATGGTGACGCGGGATCCCCTGTCCGGCATCATCCCCGTCATATGCCTCGGGGCGGCGGCACTGGCGACAGCTATCGCCTCCCCGGTCGAGGCCATGGCGCGGGCCAAAACCCATCGGGAACTGCCGGTACGCGGCTATAATTCCATTGCTGCCCATGGCGGGTTCGCCTTTTTTGCAACGATCCTCACCGCCGTCGTGGCCCTGACGCTGGCGGTATTTTTCAACACCGGCAAGGTGACGGACAGCCGCGGGGAACCCCTCCTGGAGCGGGGTGACATCGTGCTCATATACCGTTACGCGCCGAACGGTTACCGGCGGGGGGACCTGGTCTTTCTCCGGGACGGTTCCATCGGACGGGTCATGGCCCTGCCCGGTGACATGGTCAGGTATGATAAGAATATTTTTTACGTTAACGGCAGAATCCTTCCCCTCGGGTATCTTGCCGATGACGCCATCGGGCGTTTTTCAAAGAACCGGTCCGATGTCCTGTCTGAGACGAACGATCTGCGGAAATACCCGGTGCGGTTCAGGCAGTCTCCGGAGGTGACCCTGCGGATCATGCCCCTGCTTGTGGCCAGGGGTAATCTCCTGATTGCCGCGGATTCCAGGCTGAAAAAGGATTTCGCGCGGACCGTCATGACCGATGATGTCTACGGCCGCATCGAGGGGATCCTCTACTCCCCGTATTTGAGAAGGATAGGGAAGAACGCCTGCGGGAATCTTAAATGATAGATGTCTGCCGATAACTATCGGGTCTTAACGCCAGATATCTCCCTGTTGCTCTGACCCCGGACAATTTATATCCGGCATTTGTCATCTGAACGCATGTTCACCGATAACTATCGGTTCCATTTCATCTTTTGTCCGCATTTTACTCTGACACCGGATTACGCGCTGAAGGGAAACACGATGAAAACCGCGATGTCCCATACGGTATGGCTCACCATGTTGATGAGCGGCGACCTGAAGCGGAAATAAAGGAGCCCCCAGAAGATGCCGCAGACCATGGCGGCCAGGACCAGCATGAGGTTCCCGCTGGCAAGATGGACCGCCGTGTAGAGGGCCGTTGCCGCGGCAAAGCCGGCCCACCTTCCGAGGTGCCGCGACAGTCGCCGCTGGAGAAAGGCGCGCCAGAACAATTCCTCACCCGGACCGATAACTATCGCCATGAGCAGCGTGATCCGCAGGGGCGATGCGCCGCCGCGGAATCCGTAAACCGCATCGATGTTCCTGCCGGCAAAATCGAACAGGTACCGAGACGCAATATTCCCGACTCCGAAGAGGATATACAGGGCAAGGGCCGCGGCAAGACCCAGGCCGATTTTCCGCGCCGGGTTTTCGGCCAGGTCTCCCCGCAGGCCGTCACGGTAGTCCCGGTCCAGAACCGCGCCGGCGGTTATCAGTACCATCAACGACGCGCTCATCCACCACCAGAAATCGAGGGGCCCGGCTCCGCGGGTTATAAAAAGCGGTATAAAAAATATCGATGCAGCCAGGGCGAAGAGGGACGTCAGGATTGATTGGCGTGTTTCATTATTGTTGAACGTCATGGATGGCTCCCGGGATCGCAAGAGATGTTCTGCTGGTACCGTCACAGGACGGGGTCCGGGTGTCAAGACTATTAAACGAAGTACCGATAACTATCGGGTCTTCATATCATGAATTCTCCTGTTGCTCTGACCCCGGACTGCCGGAGCGGCAAATCCTTGATTAATAATCCTTCATTGGCAAAAATTTTGTCTTTTTTTCCGGCACAACGCTACTCCCCCTATAGCCGGGCGGTTCGATGAAACGCCGGCTTGCCATCGTTCGGTAACGACATAGAGCTTTTTCTATCAATTAACCATTGTTCATGGAAGGGCACGCCATGGCGTATCCCCCCATGGGCTCAACATGTACGGATAATGCGGAACAGATTCATCATTATAATCATCTCCATGGCCGCGGCGGTACTGGCCTCCTGCGGAAACATAGATTATCTGAAGGATGACCGGATGCTGCGGCAGATGGCATTTCCCGCAGCCGGCCCTGACGGCGATGATGCACTGTCGGCCACCACGAACATGAGCGACAGGGACGACATCAAGACACCGAAGCTCAACGCCTACGAGGGCGCGGTCTACGTGAAACCGCCGCAGATCAACAACTACGGCACCGTGTCCCTGGCCTATGCCATTGACGTGCCGCCGGGACGCAGGGGTATGCAGCCGTCGGTGTCGCTCTCCTATTCATCGTCCGGCGGGGACGGCCTTGCGGGGATCGGGTGGAGCCTCTCCACGGGACTGGGGGTGATATCGCGGGCCACGAAAAACGGCCAGCTCTACTACGACCACCGGGACACCTTCACCTATAACGGCCAGCGCCTGGTCAGGACCGAGGGCCCGGCCGGATCGGAGAACGGCGTGTACCGCCTGGAGATCGAGTCCGGTTTTTCGAAGTTCATCCTGTCCAACGCGGAGAGCGGCGGCGTGTGGCGCGTCATCGACAAGGCGGGCACGGTGACGACCTTCGGCGAAACGGGCGCGAGCAGGATCTATCATCCCGATGACGCGCGCAAGACCTACATCTGGAACTTCTGCAAGAGCGTCGACCTGAACGGCAATTTCATGACCGCGGAATACGACGATTCGTCCTACAGTGAAAATCATATCCTCTACCTGAAAGAGATACGCTATACCGGGAACGACCGAGAGGGGATGCCGGCGCGGCAGTACGTGCGCTTCGCATACCGCGACCGCGACGAGGCCTACGTGTCAAAGGCGCCGGGCTTCATCATGCGGATGGACCGCCTCCTGGACCGGGTCACCGTCGGGTGGGACGACCCGGCCGGCCTCATGGAAACGGAGCTCTGGAGCTACCGGCCGGTATACGGGACGTCAGCGGACTCGGGGCGGCCGGTACTCGTCACCGTGGAGAGCGAGCGGCATACCACGAAGCCGGAATTTATATACCAGGAGGCGCTCCACAGCTTCAGCTGGGCTGTGGTGGGCAATGAACATTTCAATGATCCGGAGGAGAACCCGGACACTGTGAAATACTTCGAGGGAGATTTTAACGGCGACGGCATATCTGACATGGTCTTCTTTAATCCCGCCGCCGGCGACTGGCGCGCCATGGAGGGGAACCGCAACGGCGGCTACTTCGAGCGCTATTACGGGAAGAAGTTCCAGGGCTTAGATGGGCCGGACAAGGTCCAGTGGTTCAAGGGGAACGTGACCGGCGACTATAACGGCGACGGGCGGAGCGATATCGCCTTCTACCTGCCGCAGACCGGGGAATTCTGGGTGGCGGAGCACAACGGCAGGACCTTCGATTTCCGCTGTTACGGCACCTTGTATGTCGATATTGACATCTTTAAGTGCGAATGGTTCACCGGCGATTATGACGGGAACGGCCTGTCGGACGCGGTCCTCTTCAACGAGCCCACCGGCGAGTGGTACCTCATGGCCAACAGGGGCGGCCGCTTCGACTTCGTGAAATTCTCGGAGGGATTCAGGAACCTCTTCCGGTGCGACTACGAGGCGGACAACAACAGGGACAGCGGCTTCACCGCGGACCGGTCGGAGCAGGGCAAGGACCGCGATAAGATTTTCTTCCTCTCCGGCGACTACAACGGCGACGGCCGCACCGACATCTCCTTCTACGACGCCCGGTCCGGGAAATGGTGGGTGGCCGAGAACTACCGCGACGACGCCATCGGGTTCAGGCTTGAGTGGCGGGTGTACAGGGAGTTCACCGAAGGGGAGAAGCGGCTCTTCGCCCCGGGTGCGGACTCCCTTACGGCCAACGACCGCTTCAGCGGCGATTTCAACGGCGACGGCTTCTCGGACTTTCTCATCTTCCACCGCGACCGGGGCGAGTGGGTCCTCGGCGAGACTGGCAACGGCGCCATATCCTTCCGTGTCTTTTCGCGCTCCCCGGAGTTCAGGGAGATCACCCGGTGGCTCCAGGGCGACTTCAACGGCGACGGCAGGACTGACGTGGGATTCTTCTCGAATACAGACAACAATTTCTGGGTGGGGGAGGCGACCGCGGACGGATTCCGCTACCGGGTCTACTCCAATCTCTCCGGCGGGCCGGAACCGGACCGGGTCCTGGCATCGGCGCCGCTCCCCCGGGACGAGATACAGGTCCGCGATGCCCGGGCCGTCATAACCGGTAGCGCGGCCACTGCCATTGTCGATTACCAGTATGACGCGAACTGCCATGCCGGGAGCGGCGAAAAGGCCTTTGCCGGGTATTTCACCTCGTCCCTGCCGGAACTCCTCATCTACAATAAGAAAGAGAAGCGCCTGTACCTGAAGCAGGGCGCGGCCGAGCCCGCGCCGAAGCTTGACGCGGACCTCGAGGGTGACGGCGCCCTCATCCTGAACGGAGAAAAGCCCGACCGCTACCGCGACGGACGCGGCGGCATCATGTATTATAAAAAAGAATCGTCCTTTGGAGGCGTCACGCACCGCTTTAACATCATCCATTATAACGGCTCGGCCTTTGAGGATTCGCCCGCGGCGGCCTTCGACAGCGCGTCTGTGACGGACTTTGACATATTAAAAAGTTTTTATCTTGTGGATGCCTTCAGGGCCGGGGACAGCGGCAAATACATTCTGGTCCTTGACGATAAGGCCGAGACGCCGCGCTTTGTCCTCTTCACCGGGACCGGGACCGCGACGGTCCTGACCGTGGGCGGCGTCGGCGCGTCGCTCTTCGCGAACCTCCGGGAACGCCGGAGCGGATACCGCTTTTTCAGCGGCCAGTTCACGGACACGAAGGCCCAGGTCCTTCTCGCGGACATGACCGGCGCGGGCCACCGCTGGTACCTGGGCACCATTGCCGGGGGGAGCATCAGCTTTAAGCTCCTCGGCGGCAATCCCCGCTTCGCCGCCGCCGGCTTCGTCGATGCGTACCGGGTGAAGGTCGCGGCTGCCGGCGCGGACCTGGCGTACGGCACGGTGGAGGATGGGGCGGTCGTGTTTCACAGGCTCACCGTGGGAAGATCATCAATCGCCCAGGCGGATTATCCGCCCCTGTCGCGGGGATATTCCTTCAGGGGCGAGTTCGACCACGATGGCAACCCGGCGGTGCACGGGGAGGGCCGCGTGAAGAGGGTCATCCTCGGTTCGACGTGCACGCTGGAAGACCCGGGCGCGCCGCTTGCCTCCATGAAGCGCCCGGAACTGGTCAGGGCCGTGTATCCCTTCCAGTGGATCCAGGGCGACTACAACGGCGACGGCAAGACCGATATCGGCATCTTCCACCTGAAGGAGCGCCACTGGTATTTCGCCCTCACCAACGGCACGGTGCCGGATCTCCTCTCCGTGGTGAAGAACGGCATCGGCGGCATCTACCGCATGACCTACGAAAACTCCACGCGCTTCGATAACACCGATGACGACGGCATCCCGCGACTTCCCATGAATTACAAGGTGTGCGTGAAGCTGACCGTGGGGGACGGCCTGGGCCGCGACGTCGCCACGGAATACGAGTACGCGGGGGGATACGCCTTCTCCGCCTTCATCGACGGGGAAAAGGAGACGGATTTCTTCGGCTTCAGCCGCTTCACCGCGGTGGACGCCGCCGGGCGCCGCACCGAGAGTGAGTTCAACACCGTGCCCTATGACGACTACCGGAAGAACCGCGCCCTGGCCGGGGCGGTGAAACGGGTGACCGCGTACGGGTCGGACCACGCCGAGTACAGCCGCACCGAGCACGAGTACACGGTGCGGGAGATAGCCCAGGCCGGCGCGCCAGCGACGCCCCGGGGAAACGCGGCCGTGAGTTATCTCATTGAGCCCACGGCGGTGCGGAAATACGTGAAGAACATCCTTACAGAAACCCGCACATCATCCATTGAACTCGCACAGGACCGGTACGAGATGACGGCCAGGACCGAGGGCGTCACGGACCATTACAGCGACGGCGCTCACCGGCCGGTGACTGTGTCGAACTACACGCGCTTCGAGAACATCGACGCCACCAACGAGATGCGCGTGGATTACGCAAGGGGCTTTGCCGATTCCTCCCACGAGGCCACCACCTCGTACGAATACGACAGCCGGGGCAACGTGATCCGGGAGACCGTGAAATACACCGGCGCGGGCCTCGCTGCGGCAGCGGACCGCGTCATGGAATACGCCTATGACGGATACGGGAACCGCGTCAGGAGCGCCAACGCCAGCGGCTCCCCGGCCCGGGTCACGGAAACGGCCTTCGACCGGCGCCTGCGCCAGTTCGTGACGGAAGAGCGCGCCCTCGGCGACATCACCCTGGTGACGAAGCACGAGATCAACTACCGGTCCGCCTTCGGCGGCATAGACAGGACTACGGACCCCAACGGCAATTCCATCTATTTCGAGTTTGACGATAAGGGCCGCCTGGCGAAGGAGCGCATCGACGCTGACGCCGGCACCGAAACCCTGCAGGCCTACGAGTACGGCACTGAGTTTCCCCTGTCGGCGAAGGTGACGCAGTATGACGGATCGCCGGCCCTCTACTCCGGCGGCGCCATCGAGACGAGGGTCTACGGCGACGGCATGGGCCGGCGTAACCACACAGTGCGGAGCGCCGCGGGCTGGCCGGGCCCCTGGAGCCCATCGAGCCGGCCGAGAGCTTCCGCCTGAAGCGCAGCGAGGAGTCCCTCGCCGACGCGCGCAAGGTGGCCGAGGGCAACAGCGGCGA
>Ga0116177_10004429_pt1 | contig 10244 bp, 16 predicted proteins | sample AD_STIC10_MetaG_FD_89750 | JGI IMG/M metagenome (GOLD analysis project Ga0116177, IMG submission 89750) | Active sludge microbial communities of municipal wastewater-treating anaerobic digesters from USA - AD_STIC10_MetaG | ecosystem: Engineered > Bioreactor > Anaerobic > Digestate | place: USA...
GAACAAAGAAGAAGACAAGGACTTGCATAAAAGCAAGTCCCTTTTTTCATTTATGCAAGTGTCGTAAAACAAGTTAAACTTAAATATCAACAAATAAAACAAAACTAATTATGGAAGATATAAAAGAAGAATTAAGTCAAGCCAAATATGTAATAAAAATACTTTCTAATAAACTAAAAGACCGAGACCACCAACTTGAAATACTAATGCAAGAGATAATACTCTTAAAGAACAAATAAAACAACTACAACCCCCTAACTATATTACACTAATTAATACAAGAAACAAAAAAAGAAATAAGAATATACTAATTAACAAGTGCTAAACAATATACTAAACAAAAAAAAATAGGTGTATTATAATATAATATACTTAAAGCCACGTGAACGTAACACACACAAAAACCCCACTAACATAATTAATTATAGCCAACTATTCTAAGTATAAAAAAAGTAACCTTAACACAAACAAATATAATGTTTTCCAAACTAAAAGCCCCACTATTAAATTATACACACTAATAAACACACTTGAAAAGAACAGATCAAGAAATAAAAAAAGTATTTTATTCCAAACAACAAAACAACAAACCTACAATAAAAAAGTTTCAAACAAGTTATTGACTTAATTAGTACGACTTAACCAAACAAACAAACCAATAAAAACAAAACAAAAAATAAAACAACAAATAAACAAACACACAACAACCCACCAACAAACACCACAACAAAAAAATGTACTCCTCTATTATAATATAAAATATATGAGACAACACCCTATCGCCAAACAAAAACCACTGCACACAATTACATTAATGTAAACCTCAAAACCAAATAAAAAATATTGTAAAAATTAACCAAACAACAAAGAGTATTAAACAAAATATTAAACAAGTATTATACTTGAAAAGTCAAATTAACAATATGCCCCAATAAAAAGTTGTCCTGTCTGTCCATTTTGTCCAAAAATGTCCAGTGTTGTCCAAACTTGTCCAAAACACTAAAACACTTCAAATAAACAAAATAAACAAATATAATAATACTAATGGACAAAAAAGACAAAAAAGACAAGTTTTAATTTTCAATTATTTAATTTCAAGGTATTCTAATAGTTTTTTGTTTTGTAAGTAAAAGTAAGGTTCGTTTTCGTCCCCTGTAATTTCTAAACCGAATTTCTTTAATATCCCGTTTGTTTTTCCCATATTGTTAGTTGCTCTTTCTTTCACTCTATTTTTTGAATAAGTTGTATTGTCAAAGTAAAAACTAACTTCTTCAAAACTTGGTTTGTCTTTTTCAGGTGTTACTTTTGAATATTCAATAACCGCTTTTATTATTATTTTTAGGTGTTCGGGTAAACCTTCAAAAGCTGTTCTAATAAAAACCGCTTGGGTTTTTTCGTTCTTTGAAACCCCTATTAAGTTACTTAATGAATTAATATTTTCTGTTTCTATTTGATTAACATATTTTTCCGCTTTGTTTAATAGTTCTTCTTTGTTTAGTGTATTGTTCATTAAATCAAGTGCATAATCCACACACGCCAACTTAAACGCCTTTCCTCTTAGGTGTGAGTTTGCTAACTCTCGGTGTCCTTTAATAAAATCTTTAATTGGTTGTAATGGCGCTTCTTCTTCTATTTGTTCCAAAGTTTCTTTGTATTCTTTTGAACAAGGTTTGTTTAACCAGTTTGTTATTGTTTGATCATAATAAAGGTCAGAAAAATTATTTCTTGCTTCATTAAGTATTGTTTTTACTATCGCTTCGTTTATTTCTAATTCTTTTAAACTTAGTGAGTTTTCTGTTTCAAATTCTTCTTTACTAATTAAATCGGTTCTAAATACAATTAATGCTATTCTTCCCCCGAACGCTTCATTATTTCTTGAAATAATCCTAAGGCAATCAACAAAGTGTTGGTATAGTTTTTCTTTATCTTCCCAGTCGCTTAAATTATTGTTTTTGTTTTGTTTTTCTGTTTCCAAGTTTATTTTTGGGTTTCCTTGAAAACGCATACCTGCAAATCCTCGTACTTTTACTATTGCTTTTCCTTTTCGGGTTTCTGCTTCCCCAAATTCTAAATAATTGCTTAGTAATGAAAATAATTCTTCCCCGTTGTCTTCTTGAAGTTCGTCAATAGTTATTTGTTGAGTTTCATTATTTAGAGAACCTTCAATTTTTTCGTTTGCTGTTGCAAAACCTAATAGGTTGCTTAATCTTGCGCTGTTAAGTAATTTTCCTGTTTTTTGTGCTGTGCTTGTTTTTGTTGTTTTTGAATTAGTAAATACAAGTTCGTGTGCATTTTTAGGTTGGTATAATCTTGCGTGGATCAATTTTTCAGGGTTGGGTTGTATCAAGTCACTTTTGTAAATTAAAGTTATTAGTGGATCTTTGTTTATTCCTTCATTAATGAAGTCGTTTATTATTTGTTCCCACTGGTTGTTTGTAAGGTTTTGTATTTTCTTTTTTGCTATTGTTGAAGTTTCTTTATAAAAAATTTCTTCTTCTTTGTGTTTTTCAATTACTTTTTGTAATAGTTCTTCGTAAGTTGCTTCTCTTGTTGTTCCTTTTTCTTCGTCCACTATAATTTTAGTGCTTATTTTTTGTTCTTTACAAATCGCTAATAAAATATTTTTTTCAGGATAACAATAACTAATGTCTTCAAGTTTTTCTTGTCCTTCTTCGTTTGTATTAAATAATAGTTTTCTTATGCAAGTTTCGTTTGTTCCTAATGCTTTTTGTTCAAATGGTTTGCTTATTACATAAAATTTTTTGTTTACACCTGTCCCAAAGGTTATTTCAAATAATTTATAATATATTTCTGGGTTAATGGTGTATCCTTCTGTTTTTCTTTGGTATCCATAACCTAAGCATTTTATTACTTCAAATTTTGCTTTTTTGTTTGTTTCTGTTATTCCAAAGTAACCTTGTTCATTTTCTTGTTTTTGTTTTCTTGGGTTTGGTTTATCTGCATAACTTTTGAAAAAGGTTTCAATTCCTTGTCTTGTTTTTATTGGATCGTAATTTTCCCATTTATTGTTTTTTGCTATGTATTCAATTATTTGTTTTTCGTTCCAGTTATTGCCTTCTTTTAATTGCATTATTAATGAACCTCTTTCTGCACTTGTTGGGTTTTTTAGTTTTAATATTTCCCAAGTGCTTAGTTTGATTTTTCTTTCTGTTAGTTCAGGGTTTGTTTGTTTCGGTTGAAGTTTAAGTAATTCTTCTAAAAATTTATTGTCTTCTTTTCTTTCAAAACTTGTTACTGGTTTTGCTAATCTGTAAGGTCTTTCAGTTGTATTGTTTCCTTTAATGCTTAAAGTCCCCATTACTTTAATTATTCGCGCCAAGTCCCCTAATTGATCTATTTTTACTTTTTCAGTTTCATATTTGTTTTTTAGGTTTTCATTAAATAATTTAACTTTATTTTCTATTTCTTGCCTGTTAGTGTCATTAATTTTTATTTTTGGAAAACTAAACCAAAGTTGTACACCATTTCCACTTAAACATTTTATTGGCGCATTAAAACCCATTTCAATAAGGTCTTTTATTATGTTATCCGCTACTTTTTCAGTTTCTTTTAGTTCTTCTTCGGTTGAAGCGTCTTTTTTATCTAATGGCGCGTTAATTCGTACTGGATCAAGGTCTATTACAATAGTTTTAACACTAATTACTTCTTTACTTGTTGTCCCTTGTGTGCTTCTTTCATTTATTCCCGCATAAATATTGTATTTCCCCGCGTAAGTTTTACACACTTGCATAAATTGGTCTTGATTTTTTACAAAGTAGTTTTGTACTGGTTGTATTCCCTTAGGGTCAATTATTCTTATGTTAGTTTCTTTTTCGTGACCTAAAAAAGTAAATGTTTGTTTTATGTATTCTTCTTCAAAATTCAAACTAAAACCCCCTTATGTATTAATCTGTAAATATATTCCTCGTAAGTTTCAGGAAAAATTAAAGTAAATCTTGGTAACTCAATTCTTTTCTTCATTTCAACGCAACCCCATAAAATTGTTTAAAGTTTCAAGTCGTTCTTTGTAACCTAACATTTGTTTTCTTTCTGCAAGTAATCGTGCATAATTTTTGTAAACAAAATAAATTTCTTCGTTTGATATTCTTTTTTTCTTTTTTTCAAAGTAAATACTTCTTATAATCATAAACGCAACAAACGTCTCGTCTTCTGTTGTGTGTAATACTTCTTCAAGTCCCGTTTCTTCGTTTGTCATATTCTTCACAACCCTGTAAAACTAAATCCTATAATTAATGCAATTATTCCTAAGAGTATCAACAAAATTTTGTTTTCTCTCAAAAATTGTTTTAATAAATTTTCTTTCATTTCAAAAACCACCAGTAAAATAAGTTTTGTTTAGATCCTGCTAATTTTGAACCAACTTTGTTTTGTGCTTCAAGAGAATTAAGTCCAGTAACAATTTCTTTTTCTGTTAAAAGAGTGTCTTTAATTAATTCGTCTATTATTGCGTACTTGGTTTCGGGTCTTGTGTATTTTTTATCCCAGTGTGTCATAAACGCTTTGTTTTTTCTTTCTTTGTTTAAACTAATTAATATTGCATTTTCAATTTCCATTTAACAACACCTCTTTTTTTTGTTTTTCAATTTCTTTTATTTCTTTCACTCTTGAATTTATGGCGGTTTCAATTTTTTCTATAAAGTCCCCGCTGTTAAGTTTTCCCAGTTCTTTGTGTGCGGTTCTTATGTCGCTGGATCTTATTGTTTTTCTTTGTTGTTTGTTTGCTTCAATTAAGGCAATTTTTAGTATTGTTTCTAAATCTTTTCTTGTTAGATCATTTAGGGTTGTGTAACAACCTGCACTAAACCAAGAATTTTTTGGTAATAGTTTTCTTAGTTGTTTTTTGTATAATATTGTTTTTTTGTCTCTTTCTCTTTCATTTGCTTGTGTTTCTGCTGTTTCCATAAACCAACACCCCTATTTTCTATTTACTTTAAGCGTCCTCTTTGCCTTGCCTTTTTTAACCTTGTTTAGTTTAAACGTTCTTTTCCTTGTTGTTTTCTTAACACCAACTCTTTTTTCGTTTGCCCTAACCCTTTCAATAGTCATAAGTTAACCCCTCTTAGTTTTGCTTCCCAAAAATCAAGGTTAGTGTCATAAAAACCAATTTTAACACTACACAATTTTGTTTTGTAAAATTGTATTAGTTCAATCAGTGCTTGGTGTTGTTTGAAGTAACTATTTCCTTTAAAGGTTGTAAACAAAGTATTGTTTTCGTTCTTTTCTTCTTTTATTTTTTCAATACCATAAAGCGCGTCACTTTCAGGTATTTGTTTTTCAGAACAAACCATAAATTCAATTACGTTTTCAGTCAAGAGTTTCACTTCCTTTTTTGAATTTTGAAACTACTTGTACTATAAATTGCGGTTTAATTTCGTTCCAGTTATTTGTCAAATACTCTTTTCGTTTTTCAATTAAGTTTAGTCGTCTTATGTCCTTGCTTCTTTTTGCTTGTAACTCTTGATCAAATAGTTTTTGTTCAAGAATTGACTTTATTTTATTTCCAAAATTTAGAAACATTATTCCAGTGTCTTCTTTGTCAGTTGAATAAACACCATACTTTATTTTTCTACAATTTTGGTTCTTTACAAATTCCCTAAACAAAACGCCTGTTTGTTTAGCAAAATATCTTTTGTCACTATCTTCTAACTTTACTATTTCCCCGTCCGTTTCAGTAACATACCTAAATTCGTCAGGAATTTTATACACTAAATTAAAATTGTTTCCCACTAATACCACCTTCCTTTTTTTCGTTTAATGGAAAATTAATTATTTTTCTTCTATTATTGACGCTTAAAATTTCTTGATGATCGTCCAAATCTATGAAAATTATTTTGTGGTTATTTTTTTTCAAAAATCCCATTTGAATAGAATATCTTTGAGTGGGATCATAATTTCCGTTAACAAACGGCTTAGGAAGTTCAATTAAGTAATAATTATTTTTCGGGTTTACTACACGTAACTTTTTGTACTCTTTTAAAAATTGAGTTAAAAGAAGTATTTCCAACTCGGCTTTAACTGGAATATTAACGTTAATTTCGTTTTTATTAGTTGAAATAGAATTATTCATTATTAACACCTGCTTTCTTAGCCGAAGGTTTGTTGTTATATTTTTCCACTGGGGTTTTTTCCCCAGTGGTTTCTTTTAATAAAAATTCTCGGTCACCAAGTGGTACGCCTTTCTCTTTACAAAGTTTCAAAACTTCTAAATATTCCTGTGGAAAATTCATTTAAGCCACCCGCCAAATTTTATTATTGCCTATTATAGAAACAGAAACTTTTTTTTCGGCTTGTAAAGAATTTAATAAAACAGAAACATATTGTCTATTGCTATTTAATTTTTTAGCAATAGTGTTTATTGTTGGATAATCAATTTCTTTTATTACTTTCAAAACTTCTTCTTTTGTTATCATTTTCAATCACTAACATACTTTGTTAGTGGGTCGTTAATGAATACTTTCAATAATGATTTTACAAACAAGGTTGTTAGTGAAAAAAAGTTTATTTTACTAACAAAAACTAACGTAATCTTGCAACACTATGTTTTGAATTACTTTTAATGTCAAGTTTCTTGTTAAATATTTTATTATATTCTAAATCAATAATTCTTTTTTCGTTATCCCTATTAGTCCAAGTTTTTTGTAAACTATTTAATTCCGACCAATCAATTAATGTACCAGTTTCTTGGTAAATCAAAATAATTTTTACATACCCTAAAAGAAAAGTTTCGGGATAATTATACTTTTTATCTTTTAATTTAGAACAACTTATCCCTTTTTCTTTTTCAAAATTGAACCTGTTATTTAAAAAGTTAGTTAATAAAGAAAAATAATCTATTCCCAAAGGTCTTTTTTCATAAATGTTTGACAAATAAGAATTTAAATTTCTTAAAGGGTTATAATATTCGTCAAAATCCTTGACTAATTTTTCCAAAAAATCTTTTCTTGTTTTCTTTTGGGTTATATCAATAACTTTTTGCATTTTATTTAATTTACTTTCAAATTCTATTTTTTTAAATATTTCTTCTTTATCAAAGTTGTTTAAACCCATTATTTTTTTTATATCATTTTGTGTTGTTTCGTCTTCTAAATCTTGTTTTAACAAATCTTCAAGTTGTTTAAACCCTTCTTTGTTTTTTTCAAAGCTGTAATTTTGTGTAAAATAATCTTCAACGTTAAAACTTCTTAACAATAAAACAAATAGTGGTTCTTTCAAATAGTATCTTTCGGGTTTATTTTCTTTTTCATTAATTCTACCTTCTTTTGTTACTTCATAAGGCAAAATTTCATTATGTTTTGGATCATAAGTTATTGGTTTTCCAAACCCTACTTTTTTTTCTATTAATGGTTTGTTTTCATTTAATAAAATGTTCAAATATTTTATAGTTGTTGAATTAGGTATCCTTCGGTCACGCCAAAGTTTAGCGTGTTCTTTGAAATATATTTTAAAATCCGCATAAGTGTTTTCTTCGGGGACGGATAACTTGTTGAAAAATTGGTATAATTCTACTTCTTGAATTCCTTTTTGTCTATCTATTAAATAAATTAATTTACACAAGGTATCGTCTTTAAACGGGTTTAATGTTTGACTTCTCAAATGTTTTGTTGCTTCTATTTCTTGTAATACTTTTGTTTGTACTTTGCTTTTTATTGTTTGTTTCATATACTTTCAACCTTGTTAGTAGTCATTACTAACACTAATATTAATGTTAGAAGTATTTATAAATAGTGTTAGAACAACAAAATCTAAATGAAAAAATGAAAAATGACATAATAATTCAAACTTTTGTTGAAGTAATAAAACGACTTTCAGAAAAAACAGGACTTCCAGAAAAAGAAGTCACAAAAGAAACATTACAATACTTAAAAGAAGAAATAGAAAAACAAATAACCCTTACAAACCACAAAAAACAAAACAACTTAGAAATAAAAAAACAACTTAAAACAAAAGACAAACAAATACAAGACCTTCAAAAAGAATTAACACAACAAAAAGAAATAAACAAAGGCATAATTAAACTAACCAAACAACAACAAGAACAACTTATTGACTTATATGAAAACAAAAAAATATCAAAAACAACTTATCAAGTATTAAAAGAAATACAAATAACCCAACAAAAAAAACTAACTCAAAAAGAAAAAGACATAATACAACTATATGAAGAACAAAATAAGTTAGCTTAGTAAAAAAACTAAGCCAACTTTTTATTTTTATATTCCTGTATCATTTTTTCCGCAAAAATTTCCGCTCTTTCATTAAGGGCTTGTTCTCTTGCAATTTTAGAATTAAAACCTTTATCAATTAATGAAAATGCTCGGGTGTTAACTTCTGCTTGTATTTGTACTGCTTCTTGTAAAAAATCGTTTTGTTTCTTTATAGCCAAAGCGCCTTGAATAGTCAAAGGGTTATAACAATTACAACAAACGTTTTGATCCGCGTCATTAATAGTGTCACAAACTTGACATTTTATTTTAGTTTCAAACTTTTCTTGTGGTTTTTGAACACCATAAACCCCTTTAATTGCTTCTTCAACTTGTTGACCGCTTAAATGAATATAAGTTCTAACTTGTTTTGATCCAATTTCCCAACCAAATATTTGACAAAGTGTTGCTTCGTTCAAACCTTTTGAAGCTAAATAACTTGCTCGTGAGTGTCTAAACAAATAAGAGTGAATATGTTTCTTTATCCCAACCCTATTTTTAATTTCCTTCAATAACTTATTTAATGAAGTGTGACTTAATGCTTGACTATTTTTTTTAACACAATTTAAAACAAATAAAGGTTCGTTAGGATCTGCATTTTCTCTTGTCTTCAAATATTCCCTTAATTCTCTAACACTTTCTATAATGAAAACTGAACGACCCCCTTTTTTCCCATAAAGGTTAAGACGTCCCTCGCCTTTATTTAATTGTACACTTTTTATTTTTAGGTTAATTATTTCCCCTGTTCTTGCGCCAGTTTCCCACATAACCCTAAATAATGCTTTGTCTCTTATTGAATAACAACCACTAATTAATTGTTCAACTTCTTGCGGTGTTATTAGTTGATCGGGTAACTTTGCGTGTTTAATTCCAACACTTGTTTTTAGTTTTCTTGTTCGGTCTGAACACTCGCCACCATTAAACCATTTATCAAATTGTTTTATTTTTTTCAAATAGTCACTTTTTGTTGTGTTACTAACATTTAGGTTCATTATTTTTGAAACAAGGTCTTCGCTTGTTGGTTTATTTCCTTTTTGTTGTGGATCATAACCATTAATGTCTTCTTTTGTTGTGTTGTCATAATCTTTGTTGATTAGTTCAAACATACGCCCAAGTACACCAAGAACAAGATTTTTTCTTGCTGGACTTATTGCGTTCTTTGTCATATAGTTGTTGTATTGTTTTAATAGTTCTCGGTTTCTTTCTGTTAGATTAAATTGGTTTCTTGTTTTTATATTCCCGTAAGAATTTCTAAGGTCGTAACCATATTCTTTTGGGTCTATTCTTTGAAGTACACGTTTAACTTGTGCTTCGTAATATCCTTTCATATGTTCAATTTCTTCGTACATATTCAACACCTTTAATTATTCCTGCGGTTCGGGTGTTTAAAAAGAAGATTAACGACAATTAGAGTTATTGAACATTTTATATCATACCCCGACCGCGTGTGTGATAATTAGTTCAAAAACACTTAGTTAATTTTCAATTAACGTTAATTTCTCTTTAATACTACTAATGAATAAACTTGTATAAATAGTTTATGGAAGTGATTTTATGCCGAAGATACAAAAAACAAAACAAGGTTTATTCGTGTACTTGCCCAAAGCGTACACTCAACTTTTAGGTTGGAATAAAGGGGACACACTCGCGGTGTTTCCAGATCGTCAAAGTAAACAAACGTTAGTGATACAAAAAACACTTGACGCAATAACACAAGAACCACAACAAAGCATTAATGCTTTAAAAGAAGCCGAACCCGTAAAGATCCAAATAGTACAACAACCAAGACCAACAAACCAAACAATAACACAACCACGTCCTATAAGTCCCATTAATAACCAACAAAGACCAACACAAACAACACCAACGTTAAGTGAAGAACGCCTAAAACAACTACTGGAACAAAGAAGAAGACAAGGACTTGCATAAAAGCAAGTCCCTTTTTTCATTTATGCAAGTGTCGTAAAACAAGTTAAACTTAAATATCAACAAATAAAACAAAACTAATTATGGAAGATATAA
>Ga0116177_10004431_pt1 | contig 10243 bp, 4 predicted proteins | sample AD_STIC10_MetaG_FD_89750 | JGI IMG/M metagenome (GOLD analysis project Ga0116177, IMG submission 89750) | Active sludge microbial communities of municipal wastewater-treating anaerobic digesters from USA - AD_STIC10_MetaG | ecosystem: Engineered > Bioreactor > Anaerobic > Digestate | place: USA...
AGATCGTCACGGTGAGCTTCCTCGGCGTCGCGCAGGCCGGGGACCCTGACCTGTGGGGCTCGATGGGGGTCCGGGCCCGCTTCGGTTACAACTCAACTTCCGGGAAGGTCACCCTGCAGGACACCGAGAGATGGACGGAAGTGGCCTCCGTCAAGAACTTCGTATCCGCCGTCGATTCCGGGGATCGAAGGACGGCGGAGCGCTACGCACCAACGAACGTGGTTGATGAACTCTTCTCGTTCAGGCCACACGCTCGCAAGATGTGGGTGCCGGATTGTCAAGGACCTTCCAGCGACTCCTGGTTCGCAGACAAGATCCCGTTCGGCGAGCGCGGCTGCGCCTTGATGATCGAATGGACGGCATCCAGCCCGGACGGGCCCTACGAGAGCGCCTACCTTCTCACGATGGGCCACCCGACCGATTCGACGGACTGGTCGAGATGGATCGTCACGTCCATGATCGGGGTCGCAGGATAGGGCGGTCCGACTCCCGCGCCGGCGGACGAGTTCAGTGGCCGCTCGCTGCAGCCGCGTCGCGAACCGCGCCCTCATCGGGCGTCGCCCCGTTGAAGATCGCGTTCAACAGCACAGCCGACACCGCCGCGAGCAGGATACCCGACTCGACGAGCGGACGCAGTTGCGCAGGCATCCACTGGTCGAAGTTCGGCGCGACGAGCGGCACCATGCCCACCCCGATCGAGATCGCCACGACCAGCGAACTGTTGCGATTCGCCGCGAAGTCGACACCCTGCAGGATCCGGATGCCCGGTGGCCGCCACCATCCCGAACATGGCCACACCCGCCCCGCCCAGCACCGACGTCGGTAGTGCCTCCACGAACGCCCCCATCTTGGGCACCAGCCCCAGCACCATCAGGATCCCGCCACCGGCGACGCACACGAACCGACTGCGGACGCCCGTCACGCCGACGAGGCCGACGTTCTGGCTGAACGACGTGTAGGGGAAGGTGTTGAAGACGCCGCCGATCAGCGTCCCCAGACCGTCGGTGCGCAGACCGGACGACAGCATCGGACGCGTGACCGGGCGTCCGGTCAACGCACCCAACGCCAGGAACATGCCGGTCGACTCGATGAGCACCACCACCATGACCAGCGACATGCTCACCACCATCACCGGGTCGAAGAGGGGCGTCCCGAAGTGGAACGGGGTCACGAACGCGAACCAGTCCGCCGACCGGACGCCCGCGAACGACACCTTGCCCGCCGCCACCGCGACGAAGCTGCCGAAGATGATGCCCAACAGGATCGAGATGTTCGCCCAGAACCCCTTGCCGAACCGGGCGATGAGAATGATCGACACCAGCACCGCCGCCGAGATGGCCAGGTCGTCGAGCCGCGCGTACGCCGGGTTGGGCACGGACGGTGCGACCGCCAACCCGTCGGGGATCGGCGGGATCGAACTGCCCTCGGTCGCGGCGAGTTCCCTGAGACGTGTCAGCCAGGCCGCGTGCGCGGGGTCGACAATCTTGGGCGCGGTCGGCCCCACCGGGTTGCCGAACACCCAGTTGATGCCGATCCTCATCAGCGAAATGCCGATGACAAGGATGATCGTGCCCGTCACCAGGGGCGGGAAGAACCGGATCATCCGGCCCACGAGCGGAGCGATGAGCATGGCGAACACGCCGGCCGCCATCACCGCCCCGAAGAGGTAGCGCGCTCCTTCGGTCCCGGGGTTCGCCACCGCGATGGCCACCATCGGCCCGACCGCGGCGAAGGTGACGCCCATCATCACCGGCAGCCGGATCCCGAACCACTGCGTCGCCCCGAGCGACTGCAGGATCGTCGCGATCCCGGCCGCGAACAGGTCGGCCGAGATGAGGAAGGCGACGTCCTTGGGCGAGAGCGCCAGTGCGCGTCCGACGATCAGCGGCACCGCGACCGCACCCGCGTACATCACCAGGACGTGCTGCACACCCAGCGCGAGGAGCTTCGGCGGCGCCGGCACCTCGTCGACCGGGTGGACGCCGACCACCCGCGCGGTCACGACCGGCTCCCGTCCGCGAGCAGCGCGGCCCGGGCGCGCCGGGCCCCGGGCGTCCGGGTGAGGTCGTCGGCCAGTGACGCCAACCGCGCAGCCGCGTCCGGGGGCAGGTCGAGCAGCCGGACGGCCGCCTCCCGCAACTCGTCGGCCGTGACCCGATTCGGGTCGAACGCCTCGCCGAAACCGGCGTCCTCGAGGGCAGCCGCACCGGCGAACTGGTCGGTCGACATGGGCACCAGCAGCAGGGGGACGCCGGCGGTGAGCGCCTCGGTGACACTGTTGTTGCCGCCGTGCGAGACCGCGAGCACCGCGTGCCGCAGCAGGGTGACCTGCGGCAGCACCGCGCGGACGAGCCACGACTGCGGGATCGGCCCGAGTTCGCTGGGAGGTGTCGACCCGGACGCGAGGGCGACCCGGACGTCGATCCCGCGCAGGGCCTCGGCGATGCGTCCCAGGAGGTCACCCCGCACCGACAGGAAGCTGCCCAGGCTCACGTACACGACGGGGGTGTCGGACGCCGCCAGCCACGCGTCGACCTCGGCGTCCGGTGCTTCGTCACGGACGGCCGAACCCAGGAACGCGTGCGGTCCGAGCAGGCGGGTCCGCGCCGGCGGGTGCAGGGCGGACGGATAGTTGAGCAACAGCACGTCACCGGTCTCGGCGAAGGCATCGACGCTCGGGGAAGCGCCCGGATCGAGGGCGGCCAACGCCTCGTTCCACTCGCCGGTGAACCGGTCGCGCACCCGTTCGCAGAGCTGCCGCAGGTCGGCGAGGGCGCCCGCGTCCGGCTGGAAGCGGCGCGGCCAGGCGGGGGGCACCCCGTACACCTCGTCACCCACCGTGAGCGCCGACGGATGCCCCAGCACGACGTCGGCGTGCCGCACCCCGGACGCCGTGAGCGCCAACCTCGCGCTGAATGCGAGGTGGTCGACCACGACGTGGGTGGGCTTCACCTCGTCGAGCACGCGTTGGACGGCGCGCGCCGCGTTGAGGGGGTCCCACAGCAGGTCGTCACCGCGCGCACCGGCCTGGAAGGCCAGGGTCTCGACCGCGCCCACCCGGGTCGCCGCGAAGAAGCCGCGCAGGGCGTCGTCCTCGCCGGTGGGTTGGTCCTCGGCGCGGATCACACCCGGGTTCGAGCCCCGTCCGAGCTGCAGATTGACCCGCTCGAAGCCGAAGCCGCGCACGAGCGCGTCCGTCGCCGGGCCGGTGGCCACCACGACTCGCTCGCCGGCGTCGGCCCAGGCGGTGGCCAGCGTGGCAAGGGGAAACAGGTGGGACGCGTAGTCGGGTGAGATGACGAGCAGGGTCACGGGGCGACCTCCTGGTAGAGGGTGGCGAGGGCTGCGGCCATGGTGTGAATGCTGAACCTCTCCGCGACCATGGCTCGGGCGTGGGCGGCGCGCTCGTCCGCGTCCGGTGCCGCTGCGAGATCAAGGGCGGACGCGACGGCACCGGCCAGCGCGTCCGCATCGGCGGTGTCGACCAGGACGCCGGTGACCCCGTCCTCGACGTAGGTCGCGGGGCCGCCGGCGTCCGGGGCGACGACGACGAGGCCCGAGCCGAGTGCCTCGACCAGGGCGATGCCGAACTCCTCCTTGAGGCTGGCGCACGCGTACACGCCACCCGGGGCCGCGAGCCGGGGGCGCCCGCCCCCCACCGCTGCCAGCCACGAGGCCACGGTGGCATTGGGACGGTGCCCAGCCAGCAGGAGCCCGCGGCCGGGGGCGTCGGCGAGCGGTACGACCGCGTCGATGAGCGCGAGTTGCCCGGCCTCGTCGGTCGACGGGTGCGCCAGGTCGCCGCCCACCACGAGCAGGTTGGCGCGCGCCGACAGGTCGGACGCCCACGCCCGCACGAGCGTCGCCATCCCTTTCACGCGGTGCAGTCGGCCGACGCTGAGCACGAGCGGAAGGTCACGGCGCTCGGGCGGCAGGGTGGCGAGCAGGGTGTCGAGCTCGTCCAGCGCGGGCGAGGACGCGTCGGCCTGGGCCAGGGCCAGTGCCTCGACGTCGATCCCTTCGGCCACGACCCGCACGTGTTCGGCCGGGTCGTCGAGGTCGAGGTGCAGGAGGTCGCGCAGATCGCGGGCCAGATCGGGGCGCGGGAACACCACCATGGCGGACGCCTGTTCGCGCAGCTCGCGCAGCAGCCGCACCCGGAAGATGAGGTGTTCGGCGAGGTCGGCGTCCCCGAAGGACGCGCGGGTGAGCGTCCCGGCCGTTTCACGGGACGCGATGAGCGCGTGGGGATCGGGTGCGAGCGTGAGCACCACCGGGATGCCGAGCTCGCGGGCGACCTGCGCGGCCGCCCAGGAGCCGACGTCCGCCATGCGCAGGTGCAGCACGTCGACGTGCCCTGCCCGCACCAGCCATCGCCGGATCCCTTGCCGCGTGGGACGTCGGAGCGGCCAGCTCTGCGCTGCGGGCGGCACGGGCCGGGGCAGGGGGACGCCGGCATAGTGGTGGCCCGGGCGGGCGAGTTCGACGGCGGATTCGTCGGCGTCCGCGTCCTCTGCCGCCCTCGACAACGTGAGGACGCGTCCGATGCCCGGTTGCGCGAGCAGCGCGTCCCCCAGGTGGACGAGCAGGGTGGCGAGACCACCGGTGTCACCCTGACCGGCGTGCCGCAGGCTGCCGTCGATCTCGGAGTGCAGGAAGAGTTGCGCGATGGTGAGACCGGGGGTGGGGGCAGATGGTGGGCCCGGCTCGACGTCCGGGTCGGGTGGCAGGTCGCCCCACTCCTCGAGCGTGGCTTCGGCGAGGGTCCCCTCGAAACCACCAGCGGAGGCCAGGGCGGCGAGCAGCGGGACGGCGTCCGGCAGGCGGGGCGCGGACGCCAACGCCCACGCCGCGTGCTCGCGCAGCAGCGGCGCCTCGCCCGTCAACAATGGCAGGAGCAGGGACGCTGCGTCCGGCCCTGCATCGGCGGCGGCGTGGACGGCAGCCAGCGCGACGAGTGGATCGACGTCCGAGAGCGCCGACCCGAGGACCCGGACGGCGTCACCGTCGGCAGCCGCGGCCGCGCCGACCAACGGGAATGCCTCGATCGCCGCCAGAATCGTGGGGGCGCTGCGCACCAACGCAAGCGCATCTTCGGTGCTCGCGATCATGCGTCAACGCTACGACACGAGCGGCCGCGCGCTCCAGCAATTCCCCCGGCAGTTCCGCTCCGCGCTCGGACCGGACATCGCGATCCCTTCCCGAATTGGCCTTGACGGATTGTCTCTTCCGGGACGAAGCTGCAGGTGGGGGAATACATGGTGGTCAGCCATTCAAGCGGGCCCATTGCAGGGGTGGGCGTACTGGGCGTCACGCATCTCGTGCGTGACGGTGTCGCGCTGCCCCTCAGCGCTGCCAAACAGCGACGCCTGCTCGCCTATCTCGCCCTCCACCGCGGACGTCCGGTCTCGATCCCGGACCTCATCGGTGCGCTGTGGGACGACAGGCCACCACCCGCCGCGCACGCCACGTTGCAGGGTTACGTGGCCGACCTGCGACGCCGCCTGGAACCGGACCGAGGGCCCCGCGACACCGCGCGCGTGCTGCGGACCGACGGCGCGTCGTACGTCCTCGACCTGCCCAGGAGCGCACTCGATGTCACGGCGTTCGCCGACACCATCGCGTCCGCCATGGGGGCCGCCAAGTTCATCCCCGACTGCCTGCGCCCATCGGTGACCGGTGATGCGGCCGAGTTGGAGGCCGCCCTCGCTGAGCTCGACGCCGCCCTCGACGCCTGGGGCGTCCCGTTCGCCGACCTGGACGACGTCCCGGAGGCGATCGTCGAACGTCATCGGCTGGACGAGCTGCGGACGCGGGCCCAGGAACACAGCGCCATGTTCAAGCTCGCCCTGGGGAAGCACGAGGCGGCCGTGGACGCCCTCGAGCGCCTCGCGTACGCCCACCCCCTGCGTGAACACGTCTGGGGCCTGCTGGCGGTGGCCCTTTACAGGGGGAACCGGCAGGCCGAGGCGCTGCTTGCACTGAAGGGTTTGCGTGACCGGCTGTCCGAGGAGCTGGGAGTCGACCCTGCCCTGTCGACACGCACCCTGTATGACGACATCCTGCGGCAGGAGGGCACCCTCGCGCCGAATGCTCCCAGCCCTGTGCATCCGTCGAAGCTGGAACTGTCCCCCCTGATCGGACGCGAACCCGAGTTCCAGCGCCTCCTCGCCCTGGTGGATGACGTGCGATCCGGGCGGGGTGGGCGAGCTGCCGGAATCCTCGGCGAGTCGGGGATCGGCAAGTCACGACTGGCCCGGGCGGTCGCGGACGAGGCGGAACGCCTCGGTTTCGTGGTGGTGCGGGGGGCAGCGCTCGAGGACGACAGTGCACCCCCGCTGTGGCCACTGCACCAGGCCCTCGAGCAGTTGGCGAGGCGCACCCACACCCGGCTCGAGGTGCAGGGCGACCCCGGCCAAGAGACCAGGGAGTCCGGCACGTTCCAGCTTCGCGAGCACCTGCGTGAGTTCCTCGTGACTGCAAGCCGAAGCGCACCGGTGGCCCTGGTGCTGGAGGACGTCCACTGGGCCGATCTGGCCACGCTCCACGCACTGCGCCATCTGGTCGACCGGGTGGAGTCGATGCCGGTCCTGATTCTCGTCACCCGACTCCCCGGCACCTTCGACGCGGTGACTCGCAGCGGGCTCTCGTCCGCCATCGCCCGCGTGGGTGTGCGAATCCACCTGGACGGCCTGTCGGCCCCGGCCCTGCAGGGTGTGGTCATCAACGCCGCGGGTGTCGACCTCGACGACGCCGAGGCGGGACGCCTGCACGACCGCACCGGCGGCAACCCCTTCTTCGCCATCCTCCTCGCCCGGTCGGGAGACCTCACCGGCGACCACCTGCCCGGCCAACTCCTCGATGTGCTCGACCACCAGCTCGCCAAGCTCCCGGCGGCCACTCTGGAGACGCTCAGGATCGCCGCCCTGCTGGGGGACGAGTTCGACCCGGCCATGGTCGCCGAGGTCGGCGGGGACGACCCCTGGTCGAGTCTCGATCGGCTCGCCGACGCGCTGGCTGTGGGAGTCGTGGTCGAGCACGGCGGTGTCCTCGACTTTGCCCACCCCCTGCTGCGTGAGGCCGTGATCGCCATCACGCCCGTCGCAGTCCGGGCGCAGCTGCACGCGCGCATCGCCCGGGCGCTCGAGGCACGCAGCCAGACCACCACCGCCACGCGAACCCGCGCCGCACACCACTGGCGTCTGGCCGGACCTGCCTTCGCCAGACAGGCGTGGCGGGCGACGACCAGGGCGGCGGACGCAGCGCATGACGTGTTCGCCCATGACGAGGAGGCCGACCTGCTCGAGCAGGCACTGGCGTCCCTCGAACTCGACCCCGGCGCGCCTGCGGGGTCGCGTTTCGAACTGCTCGAGCGGCAGGGACTGGCCCTCCGCTGGGCCGGGCGTCCGGAAGCCGCCGCAAGGGTTCAGGGGGAGGCGTTCGCGGCTGCGGAGGCCACCGGTGATCGCGATCTCATCCTGCGTGCCGTGAGGGCGGGCGGTCAGGGGGTGCTCTGGGACGCGATCCGCTACGCAGAGCCCGACGGTGAGTACTCCCTCGCGTTGGCACGGCTGCTGCGACGGCTCGGCGACGAGGAGAGCGCCCTGCGCGCCCTCACCCTCGCGTCGCTGGCCTGCGAGACCTACTACCTGGCGCCCCCGGACAGGATCGACGGATGGGCCGCGGAAGCCCTCGCCCTCGCCGAGCGGCTCGGGGACGAGGACTTGAAGCGCGACGTTCAGGGCCGAGCGCTGGGGGCGCGGTGGCGGCCGGACACGGCCATCGAGCGCCACGCGGTCGCCACCGCGATGGCCGAATCTGCGCGCGGGTCACGGGACGTGAGATCGCGGGCGCTCGCCGGGTGCTGGGAGCTCATCCTCGAGACCGAACTGGGGAACATCGACGCGGCCCGCAGCCTGTACCGCCCCCTCCGCCACCTGGTCGATGACAACCATCTGTCGGCACTGTCCCCCTCCCTCGACCTCTTCGAGGCATCCTGGGCAGCCCAGGCAGGCCAGCACGACGTCGCCCGACGGGCACTCACCCGCGTTCAGGACCATGCCCGCGCCGCGAGCAGCTCGCACCTGGCCCGGGCCACCAGCGCGCTGGGCGTCGTCAACGCCGCACTGGCCGGGGACGCGGACACGGTGATGGCGACGTACGGCGCACTCGGTGGGATTCGCCGGGAGGTGCCCGGCCACACGGCCGCAGCAGGGCTCCTGCTCCGGGTCGGCGAGATCGACAAGGCCCGCGACATCTTCACCACGCACGGCGCGGAGGTCGGGCGTCCGATCTACGTCGCCCTCTTCAACAGTGCCCTGGCGGCCGAGTTGGCTCTCGCGTTCGACGACACGGCGACGGCAGCGCACGCCTACGACTACCTGCGTCCCTTCGCGGGACGCCCGGCCTCGTCGGGTGCCATGGGCTACATCGGCCCGGTGGACGCCTACCTCGCCCTCGCGTCGCAGGCACTCGGACGCCCGGCCGAGGCGTCCGCCCATGCGGACGCGGCGCTCGCCCTGTGCTCGGCGTGGGAGATCCCTGCGGTAGCCGACTGGCTGCTCGGGTGGCGCGATCGGGCCGGGTTCTAGCGGCGCACCAGTCGCGCCCCGGTGCGGCCCCAGTCGCGTGGGCATCGTGACCTCAGGGCCGCGCACTGTGCGCGGGCCACTCGATCACAACGAGGTACGTCGATGAAAACCGGTTCCCGCATTCTCGTCGCAGCCGCCCTGGTCTCGCTCTCGCTGCCCCTGGTGAACACCTCGGCCCTCGGGGCCCTGCCCAGCGGCGCGACGGACGCCACGGTGGTTCCCCACTACTTCGGGCCCTGGCCCAACTGGGCGCTCAGCCCACTCACCCTGACGACTGCAGCGGTGTCGATCGACGGTGCAGGCAAGGATGCTGCAGCCGTCGCCCAGGTCGACCCTGTCACCGGAGGCATTGCCAGCATCTCCGTCACCTCCCCCGGGCACGACTACGTTCAGGGGACCACGACGGTGACCATCGCCGGGAGCACCGGGACGGCGGCCACCGCCGCGGCCACCGTGAGCGCGTCCGGCGTGGTCATCGGGTTCACCGACGTGGTGACAGGTGCGGGCTACACGTCCTTCGACGTGGGGCTGGCAGGAGGCGGAGGAACCGGGGCGACCGCGATCGGGTCGGGCGGGGTGGACGCCATCGCCATCACCGACGGCGGCTCGGGCTACGTCATGCCCACCGTCGACGTCGACCTGCCTGATGACCCGAACGGCGTCCAGGCGCGTGCGCACATCCCGATGATCGCCAACGGCGACAGCGTCGACGGCATGGACGGCAACGGCACGATCACCGAGATCGTCATCGACGAACCCGGCTCCGGCTACACCACGGCGCCCGCCCTCTCGATCCGCAACGGCACCCAGTTCGACCCGATCAACTTCCCGGACGGCGGAGGGCCCGCAGCGGCAAAGACCACGCTGAAGCTCACGGCGGTCAACGTCGTCGACTTCGGGACGGGATACACCAGCGCACCGAGCGTGACCATCACCGATCCGGTCGGCACGGGCGACGGTGCAAGCGCGGCGGCGCTGACGGACGTGGGCGTGATCACCGAGATCGCGGTCAACAACCCTGGTGACGGATACATCACGCCGGGGATGAAGAAGTTCGTCGACGACCTGCCCGTCACGTGCACGCCGCCCGCGTGCCCGACGACCGGCAAGTTCATCCCGAACGCCGTCCCTGCGTCCAAGAAGTACAACGGCGTCGAGGCCGACGAGTACGTCATCGGTCTCGTCCAGTACCGGACCAACTTCTCATCCAGCCTGCCCAACGGGACGCTCGTCCGCGGCTACGTGCAGCTCGAGACCGCGGCCAACGCGGGCATCAGCCAGCACGTCGCCCTCACCAACGAGTTGCTGGACGGCACCAAGGTGCCGGTCGCCGGCGGATATCTGGGCGTCACGGCACCCCAGTACCTCGGCCCGTTCATCGGCGCCACCAAGGACAAGCCCGTCCGCATCGTGTTCCGCAATCTGCTGCCCACCGGGGCCAATGGTGACCTGTTCCTCCCGGCCGACTCCAGCATGATGGGCTCCGGGATGGTCCCGATGGACATGATGGCTCCCACGAACGCCAACTCGGTCACCGACGAGGTCCGCAACCCTGCCTGCACCCAGGACCCCAAGCCCAACGGCTGCTTCGATGACAACCGCGCCACCCTGCACCTTCACGGCGGTATCACCCCGTGGATCAGCGACGGCAC
>Ga0116177_10004432_pt1 | contig 10242 bp, 5 predicted proteins | sample AD_STIC10_MetaG_FD_89750 | JGI IMG/M metagenome (GOLD analysis project Ga0116177, IMG submission 89750) | Active sludge microbial communities of municipal wastewater-treating anaerobic digesters from USA - AD_STIC10_MetaG | ecosystem: Engineered > Bioreactor > Anaerobic > Digestate | place: USA...
ACCGGATTCAGATTTGAATTGATGATCGTGAAATCGGTATTATTAATTACGTTATCCTGATTCACATCACCACTATAGAGTGCGGTTTTTAGATCAGGGAATACAACCTGATTACTTCCATATGCTTTGTTCGCAGCAGTTGAAAAATCATAACTCCCGAAAGTACTTGTCAGACTTACAGGAGCAGCACTCCATGTTTGTAAAGCATTTCTGTGTTTCACTACAACGTAATAACTATTTCCGGCAACTGATAATGGAAATAAAAACGTTCCGACTCCTGAAATTGTCAATGTTCCTTTTACGGTGTGAGCAATTGCATAAGGTGCAGTTGAATTTGCAAGCTGCACTTCAATTGTATCGCACACGCCGGGAAAAGAAGTAGGATTTGCAACTGCACGCATTGTACTGCTGCCAATATAATATCCTTCTATGAATGCTTTAACCTGGAGACTAAAATTCGTAATTACAGTAAACTGAGACGGAGAATTAACATTTCCACAATTTGTCGTGACATTTATAAATCCGTTTGTTGCTCCTACCGGAACAGTAGCTGTAATCTGAGTCGCTGAATTTACAGTATATGATACAGAATTGACGCCATTGAATTTTACTGAAGTTACGTTTACAAAATTGGTTCCTGTTATGACTACACTTGAACCCACGATTCCGGCTCCCGGTAAAAATGACGTTACGGTTGGCAATCCAACAACCAGCACTGCAGTTATTGAAGACGTGCTGCTACACGTTCCTGAAGTAACCTGAACTGTATAATTTCCGGTTGCATTCGCTGTAAATGTTGAAGCTGTTGCTCCTGCAATTGTACCACCATTCAATGACCATTGATAACCTGTTACTGCAATACTCGGATTTGCTGTCAGCAAAACATTTCCACCTGTACAGAAAGTAGTCGGACCACCGGCAGTTATTGTAACTGTCGGTGTTGTACATAACGTACTGAACAAAGTTGATGCGGTAAATGATGATGTTCCTGATGCGCATACAGTTTGTACCTGCCATTCATAATTGCTTAGAGCAGTTAATCCAGTTGCAGGAAAAGAATTTGTTGCTGCCGTTCCTGTCGTCCATGATGGTGCTCCTACAATCCTGTATTGTACATTATAACTTGTTGCACCCGATACAGCTGCCCAGTTGAATGTTGCAGTAGTATTTGTGATCAAAGATGTCGTTAATGTTCCCGGTGTTGCACAAGTTACAACCGGTGTTGTACCAACAAAAAGGTTATAACAACTTGATGTATTGAACACACCTTGATATCCAAAGATTCTGAATACATACGTTCCTGCCGGCTGATTATTAAGCGTGATAGATTCACTAGTGGTTCCACCATTTGCACTTGAGCCTAATAATGTACCACCCGCATTGTACATTTGAATATCATAATCCAATGGCAGATTCGTTAATGTAACAAGGAAATTGACAACACCTGTAGTTGTAACTTTGAAATAATCAATGTCGGTTGAAGTATTTATACCTGCAGATACTGTTGTATTCTCACTCACCAGAACAGCGGTTGCAAGTGTTTCATTAGGTTCGTATGCCGTAACACACGCCGGACTTGTTGTAAACTGCGCCTGAGTATATGCACTGTTACCTGAAGCACAATTGGAGCGGATCCGGTAATCATAAAGTAAACCAGCTGTCAATCCTGTGAGATTATAAGAAGTAGTAGCATGGGTTGAACTTGCAACGATCCATGTACCTGAAGAATTTAATTTGTATTCTACATTATAAGTTAAAGCACTTCCTACTCCACCCCAGCTAATTGTTGCTGTAGTTCCTGTTATACTACTTGCTGCTAATCCTGTCGGTGCAATACAACCGGCAGTTGCTGTTACTGCTACATTCAGATCGTAACAATCAATATTACTGTTTGCTCCGCCATAACCGTAAACAAAAAAGTAATATGTACCGGCAGCAAGAGAAGTTAAAGAAATGGTTTCAGTGGTAGTACCACCATTTTCACTTAATCCTATTGAGGTTCCTGCAGGATTGTACATTTCAAGATCATAATCGTCGGGCAAACTTGAAAGTGTTACAACGATATCAGATGTTACTGCAGTAGTCAATTTGTAATAGTCAAGATCACTCGCACTTCCGATAGTAGCAGAGATAACTGTATTCGCAGGGATTGTTGCACCGGTCAGACGGGTTTCATTTGGTTCATAGTTACTGTTACATGCAGCTGGTGTAATTGTTGTAAACTGCCCCTGAAAATATGTACTGCTTCCACCGCTACAATTTGTTTTGATCCTGTAATCATATAAACTTGCACTTGTAAGTCCTGCCAGATAATATGAATTTGTATTACTGATCGTTGACGAAGCAACTATCCACGTACCTGAACTGTTCAATTTATATTCCAACGCATACGTCACTGCACCAACCACTGCTGTCCAGTTTATTGTTGCATAGGTTACACCGATTGAAGTTACGTTGACTCCTGTTGGTGTATTACAGGTAACAGGACAAGTTGGACATGATCCACCACCACAATCAATTCCTGTTTCAGTGCCATTCATAAATCCATCGGAACAACTTGTGAATCCGCAAACGTCAAGACAAGCTGCATTCAATACAGTGTTTCGAATTACATTTCCGGGTTGAGGTCCGAAGCCAAGACTGAAATTCATTCCTACTCCCTGAAGATGACAATAGCTCATGATCGTTCCACCACCTGCCGGATTTCCGGGAAGCGCACAACCACCTTCTGTAGCACCGGAACAGCCATCGATCGCAGTACTGTTACCATTCCATACACAGGCATGTGTATGTCGTGATCCGATCAAGTGACCCATTTCATGAGTGACAACATTCACCGGCCATGAATAAGTTGGAACATTTGAATACGTAGAATAAATTTTACTTACACATTTACTCTCGTCAACATTGGAATTACAGATTCCTGAAAATCCTGCAGCTTGTCCTCCACCACCTTTGTAGGTAATAAGATGAGAAAGGTCGCCGTTAAAAGTTCCTGTGTTCGCCTGATATGCACTCAATAATGCAGATGTAGTAGTGATTGATGCATAAGGAGAAGTAGTTGTCCAGCAAAGTATCTGTGTAATTGCCATTGATAATGTTTCATTGGCATACAACACAAATGACTGATTGAATAAACCGGTAACATAGTTAGTTGCATTCACTGCACCACCTTTATCTATGACAACATCGTTATCAATTTCAATATAAATGTTGATGCAATCTCCTAAGCTGGAAGTTGTATTACCACCGTTACGTTGTAATTGGTTTGGCGGATACGATCTTCCATCATCTTCCGTAGAACATTCAAATGGATTTGGTACCTGAAGATCGTTATCATTGTATAAGATATGGGTATCAGTATTATCGTCCTGAATTTTTCCGATAACTTTATTTCCATGTCTGTTTGAAATCATTGCGACAATTTCATTTTCAAAGAAACTAAATGCAACAATTGAACTCTGATCATTTTGAATTACTCCTTTATAATGTACTCCACCTTTGTATGAAATTGGAGAATTCGGTTCTTTATTTTCCGAAACAAAAAATCCTTCAGCAAAGATCTGATGTTTTAACAAGTCAACTTTAATATTGGAAGTCGGAGAAACAGGAATTATAAGCGTCACAAATTCCGGCTGATTTTGCAAGATGTCTGTCAGCGCCTTGGTATTTATTTTAAGCAAAATACCTTCCTGTAAAACTTCAGGATCTACTTTTTCAGTCCTGAGATCAGAAGAAAGAAATTTAAAAACTGAAATTTCCTTGAATTGCCTTCCATTTTCTTTTGCCTTTTTTACATCGTTGTAAACTGCCATTTGCGAGAAAACAGAAAATGGCAATAGCATTAGCAAAATCAGTAATTGCTTTAATTTCATAACTTTTGAATTGTGTATATAAATCCAGTTCATTACGAGAGTAAAAAACGGATTGTGTGGGTTTAATAAATTCAAAGATAAATTATTTCCCGGCATTCAGGAAAAAATGCTAGGCGTAAAATCCAAGAAAACAATGGATAGAATTGATATTAATTTTATATAATTAATTTCCTTTCCCTCTAAATTAAATTTTTAAGCATACATAATTAACCGAATTAATTACCATAGAAGGCAAAAATCCCATTATTTAAGAGATTCTTTAAATAATTGAAAGCAATATTTACCAACATAAAAGGCACATTGACATAAAATGACATTTCTAAGAATCAGAATATCTTATATTCGTTAGTTGGCAGCTTATCGAAGGCTGAGAGCGGTAATCCTGATAACTTAAATGAAAAACAGCCTGATTTTTATAATCACTTTTTACTTACTCGCATTTGGGTTTTCAGCAAATGCCCAAGTTTACAATATGACTGCCGGAACAATAAATTCCTGTAGTGGAAATTTTTATGATCCGGGCGGTTCAGGGGCAAATTATGGAAACAATGTGAACATCACAGAAACTTTTTGTTCAAATTCTTCTAATTGTATAATTGTAACATTTACAGCTTTCAATACACAGGCAGGAAATGATATCCTGACAATCTATGATGGACCATCAACAGCTTCACCCGTAATTGGAACATTTTCCGGCAATACATCTCCCGGCGCAATCATTTCTTCATCCGGTTGCATTACTTTTCGATTTGTATCAAATGGAAGTAATACTAAACCGGGATGGGCAGCGACTATTTCCTGCGGATCATGTGGATCTTCTTATTTGATGAATAATACATCAGTAGCAACTTGCTCAGGATTATTTTTTGATAGTGGTGGAAGTGCAAGTAATTACGGCAACAATGAAAACTTCACAAAAACATTTTGTTCTTCTGCAGGAAGTTGTTTGCAAATTCAATTTACTGCATTCAATATTAAATCAGGCGACAACCTGATAGTTTACGATGGGCCTACAGTTGCTTCGCCGCAGATAGGAACGTATTCAGGAACAACAATACCACCAACTATGTTATCAAGTACCGGTTGTTTAACAGTCAGATTTACTTCAAATGGCGCTTCAAACGGAGCGGGCTGGGAAGCAGTTGTCTCCTGTGAACAATGTCCATCAACTCCCGCCGGAACTGCTACATACACTCAACCCGTCCTTGGATTACAAAATACTTATGTGGGAACAAATATGGTTTCCACTTGCGGTGGTACTTTTACTGATGATGGTGGAGTTGGCGGAAATTATTCAAATAACATCAATGAAGTCTACCGAACTTTTTGTCCTGCAACTGCAGGAAATTGTCTGCGCGCAACATTTTGGTCGTTTGATGTTGAATCGGTTTTTGATTACCTGACTATCAGAAATGGCCCAACACAATTTAGTCCACAATTTGGTGCCGGCTCTACCTGGTATGGAACTGCTTCTACTTATCAGGCATGTCTCGCTTCAGGATTGGGTCCATATACTTCGACCGATCAAAGTGGATGTCTGACATTTGCATTCAATTCTGATGCATCGATTGCACAAGGTGGATGGGTTGTTACATTTGATTGCCTTCCTTGTTCAAATGGACCAAATGGAACTGATAACAGTGACTGTAAATCACCGACAGCAGTATGCGGAAATCAAAGTATAACAGATGCCAGTACAGGGCCCGGTATAATATCTGATGGTGGTGGTGGATGTGTCCTTGCAGAAAATTTTTCAAATTGGTACAAGATACTCATCAGTACTTCCGGAACATTAGGATTAACTATCGCTCCAAATGTAACTGCAGATGATTATGATTTTGCACTTTACTCAGCATCTGCATGTGCAAGTCTGGGAACCCCTGTTCGATGCTCTTATGCTGCAAATACCGGGAATACAGGAATGAACAATGCACTGAATCTTTCTACAAATTCACTAACCTGTGGCCTTCCGAATAATGGATCAGATCTTTCCGAAGATGTTTGTGGAAATGCCTGGGTAAATGAACTGCCGGTCCTTACAGGCCAGTCTTACTATCTTCTGGTAAACAAATGGTCGCCCGGTGGAAGTGGATTTACACTGAACTGGAATCTGACCGGTGGAGCATCATTGAATTGCTCGGTACTACCTGTGGAATTAATAAATTTCGAAGCTACTCCTATAAAAGATAACGTAGTAATCAGATGGAGTACTGCAAGTGAAACAAATAATAATTTTTTTACAGTTGAACGAAGTAGCGATGGAATTAAATTTGAAGTAATTCAGATTTTACAAGGTGCCGGTAGTAGTACTATCAGGAATGATTATACAACTGTTGACGATTCTCCTTATAAAGGAATTTCCTATTATCGTCTGAAGCAAATCGATTTCGACGGTACAATTTCTTATTCAAACATTGTCCCTGTAAAGATCGATGCTAATAATGTGTTTTATATTGTTCCAAATCCTGCAACAGAAAAAGCAGAATTGATTTTTGGCTCAAGTGATAATAGTCAAATGCAATTAAAGATCTTTAACATGCACGGAAATCAAGTAGCATTTGAAAATATTGATCCGGTTCAAGGACTAAATCATCACACTCTGAATCTGGAGAATCTGGATAAAGGGATATACTATCTGATCCTTGAAAATAAATTTACAAGTCTTAAAACACGACTTGTAAAATTATAATAGCCGATCAATTATCAAACTTGAATTAATTTCCATTTTCCTTTCCTGAAATAATACCAGGCTACCAATGCAATCAATGTTTCCGCAATAGGAACAGCCATAAATGCACCTGTTGTTTTGAGATCCAAAGTCTTTGCAAGAAAATATGCCAACGGAATCTGAAAAAGCCAGAAGCATACAAAGTTAATCAATGTAGGAGTCTTCGTATCTCCTGCCCCATTCAAAGCTTGCGTCATTACCATACTTATACCATAGAAAATATAAGCACTTCCAATTATTTGTAAAGCCTGAACACCATAAGCAATTACTGCTTCATCAGAAGTATAAAAACGAATGATCGGTCCTGAACAAAAAATAAAAAGTACCATAACAAAACTCATAAATACTGCATTATACTTCGCCGTAAGCATTACACTTTTCACTGCACGATCGACTTGCTTTGCGCCAAGGTTCTGTCCAACTAATGTAGCAGCAGCATTACTCAGTCCCCATGCAGGCAAAATAAAGAAAACTACATTCCGGATCGCTATCTGATATCCGGCAGATGCTGTTGTTCCGCCCGTTTCTGCAACCAATCTTGCCAGTATGATCCAGCTACCGCTTGCTATGATGAACTGAAATGTAGCCGGCCAGCCGATATTCACAATTGATTTTATTATTGGACTATCCAGAGTAAAATGACGTTTATAGAATTTCAGAATTCCACTTCCTTTGAATAAATGATAACACTGATAGACCACTCCTGAAAATCGTCCGATTACAGTTGCAATTGCTGCACCCTTCAGACCTAAATAGTGTATAAGAATCGGGCAAAGAATAATATTGATAACACTTGCCAGCCATAAGCTTTTCATTGCCATTGCAGCATCTCCTGCTCCACGGAATATTCCGTTTATCAGAAATAGAAAGATCACGCCCGCACTTCCTGCAAACATTATTCTTGTGAAGACCGTTCCTTCTTCTACAACTTCATTACTTGCTCCCATCAGCCGCAGGATGTCTGAAGCGAAAATTGCTCCGACAATACTTAAGATAACTGTAATTAACAATGCAATAATGATTGCCTGTGCTCCGGCATGTGCTGCAGCTTCCGGATTTTTCTCGCCTATCCTTCTCGCAACGATGGCAGTTGCTGCTGTACTTAATCCAATTGCTATTGAATATACAATTGTAATTACAGATTCAGTTAACCCAACAGTTGCAATAGCATTCTGTCCTAGCTTGCTTACAAAAAACATATCTACAATTGCAAATACACTTTCCAGACTCAATTCAAGAATCATTGGAATTGCCAGAAGAAATACTGCTTTTGAAATACTACCTTGTGTATAATCCTTTTGTTCTCCATTCAAAGACAACCGGATAATTTTAAATGCACGAACAAGAAAACTCTTCTTTATTAATTCTGTCATTCTGCCAAAATAAATGATATGTTTTTAAATTCCAATAAGATTACTGCATAAATCTGCGTCAAATCTGCGCGATTTGCGAGATCTGCGGGAAAAAATTTTAGCACTATTAATTTCCCGCAGATCTCGCAAATCGCGCAGATTTAGCGCAGATCTTTTCAATTCAAAAAACCTTGCTCAATAAAATCTTTTATCGCTCAATGTTGCACTGTTTTTAAATGAAACAATTTTATCAGGTAAAATTTCTGCTTTAAAATTATTGTAATTCATCATCTGAATTATTCTTTCAATTTGTATTTCATTAGAATCTGTTTCAACTCTCAAAATCCTGTCACAATCTTCCAGATCAAAATTTACAGAATACGCAGGGAAGAAATTTTCAATCTCTCTCACCAGCAATTCTGCATCCATCAGATAATTTACATTCGTTTTAAAAACCTCTACTTTCATTTTTATAATAAGCATACCTCACTACAAAACTATTGTAAACGTTCAACTAAAAAAGCCTCAAAAACGACCAATTCAGGGGTTGATTACGACAATTCTGATGACTATATTTACAATCAAAACCAGCTCTGTTAACATGAAGCATATCTCTATCCTGGTACCGAAAGGTGCTATCCTTGGAAGTGTTGAAGGCCCACGTTTGCTTCTATCGCAGGTGAATAATCTTCTTTCATCGAAAGGTATCTCACCCTTGTTTAAAATAGAATTAATTGGTCTGACAAAAGAAACGCCATTGAGCGGTGGATTATTCACTGCTCATAGTGATCATACCATAGATGAAATCCGTAAAACTGATCTGATCATTATTCCAGCAATTGATGGTGATCTGAAAAATGCTATCGAAGAAAATAAAGCATTTATTCCATGGATCACAGACAGGTACAAACAAGGGTCTGAAATAGCAAGTCTATGCCTTGGCGCTTTTCTTCTTGCTTCTACCGGACTACTCAACGGAAAAAAATGTGCGACACACTGGGCCTTCGAAAATCAATTCAGGGAAATGTTTCCCGATATAAATCTTGTTCCTGAAAAAGTAATCATTGATGAAAAAAGTATCTATTCAAGTGGTGGTGCATATTCTTATCTGAATCTCATTTTATATCTAATTGAAAAATATGCCGGTCGGGAACTGGCAATTCTATGCTCTAAGATCTTTGCCATCGAAATAGAAAGAAACAGTCAATCTGCTTTTAATATTTTCCAGGGACAAAAAGAGCATGGCGACGAACCAATTAAAACTGCACAGGAATTCATTGAAAGTAATTTCAGTGAAAAGATTACAGTTGATCAACTCGCATCTCGTCTTGCCTTAGGCAGAAGAAACATGGAACGGCGATTTAAAAAAGCAACATCAAATACTGTTGTCGAATATATCCAACGCGTAAAAGTCGAAGCTACTAAAAAAGGTTTTGAAACCAGCAGAAAAAATATTAATGAAGTGATGATGGACGTTGGCTATTCTGATATCAAAGCTTTCCGGACAGTGTTTAAAAGGATTACCGGGCTTTCGCCGGTGGAGTATAAAAACAAATACAACTATAACTAAAAGTGAAAAACGGGTATCAAGAAAGTAATTGCTTTCCGGATACTCGTTTTTCACTTTTCACTTTTCACTTTTCACTTTTAGTTTTATTGCAGTTTTTCTTCTGTTCTGAAATAAACCCCGGACAATCATACATCTTCCTGAATACAAGTTTATTTTTCATTCTTCCTGTCTTCGGGCGCCAGCCGAAAATGTTTGTGGTTCCTGTTGTTCCTTTTTGAATACTGAAACATTTTTCAACTATACCGGATTTTGTTTTGAATTTCACACCAATGATTGACCAACCGGGATAGATCATGATCTTGTTCTGACATTTATCCTGAAAGGCATCTTCTACGCATGGCAAACCTTTGAACCATTGTGTCAGACTTTCGATATTTTCGTCCATATTTGGTTCAGACGAATTTTTTTCGATGTAGTCCCGGGATTCAGGGATTTTCCGGATCATCCGTTTTATTTTTCGTTCAACTTTGCAGAATTTTTCATTCTGTACTGCTTTACAAAAAGATGAATTATCCTGTCCAAAGCTGAAGTGAATGCAAAAAACAAAAAGTAAAAGCAAAAAATATTTCATTGTTTTGGTAAATGCTCCTTCCATTTCTTCATAACTGAGAGATAATTTGTTTCATTCTTATACCAGGTATACACATATTTGCCTGAAGTTAATTTTTCGTTTGTCAACAGATCAATATTCCAGGCAATGTTTGAAATATAATTTCC
>Ga0116177_10004439_pt1 | contig 10225 bp, 8 predicted proteins | sample AD_STIC10_MetaG_FD_89750 | JGI IMG/M metagenome (GOLD analysis project Ga0116177, IMG submission 89750) | Active sludge microbial communities of municipal wastewater-treating anaerobic digesters from USA - AD_STIC10_MetaG | ecosystem: Engineered > Bioreactor > Anaerobic > Digestate | place: USA...
CGACGACGGCATCGCCGCCCAGCCCTCGCAGAGCCGTGGCGCCGACGACCTGCTGCTCGAGCAGCGTCGCGGTCGCGGTACCGACGATGTCAAGGGTGCGCCGCGCCGCGCCCGGGGGGCCGACGATGCGCGCACCGACGAGCGCCGCGGCCGGGGCAGCGACGACATCTACCTGGGCTGATCGGGCCAGCGGCCCGGGCGGGCGGGCTCAGGCCGAGGGTTCGCTCAGGCGGCGCGAGTTGACCGGGTCGCGGAACACCAAGGGGTGCTCCGCGACCTTGGGCCGGGCGGCTTCGGCCACCGCGGCCTGCACCAGCGCGTGCTGCGGGCTGAAGCGGCACACCGGGTCGGCCGCCTCGGCGTCGTGGGCCAGCATGTAGGCCTGGCACCGGCAGCCGCCGAGGTCTTCTTCCTTGTGCGCGCAGCTCGCGCAGGGCTCCTTCATCCAGCCCGTGCCGCGGTAGCGGTTGAAACCTTCGGAGTCGAACCAGGCTGCGCGCAGGCTCGTCTCGCGCACGTTCGGGAAGCTCAGCCCGGGCAGCATGCGGGCCGTGTGGCAGGGCAGCACGCCGCCGTCCGGCGCGATGGTCATGAAGGTGCTGCCCCAGCCGTTCACGCAGCGCTTGGCCTTGCCCTCGTGGTAGTCGGGCGCGACGAAGAACAGGCGCATCGCGTCGCCGAGCTTGGCGCGCCAGGCATCGGTGACCGCCTCGGCATGGCGCAGCTGCTCGTGCGTGGGCAGCAGCTGCTCGCGGTTCACGTAGGCCCACGAGTAGTACTGCGTGTTCGCGAGCTCGAGGTATTCGGCGCCCATCTCGTGGGCCATGCCGATGATGCGGTCGATGTGGTCGATGTTCAGGCGGTGGATGACGACGTTCATCACCATCGGCCAGCCCTGGTCCTTGATGAGCTTGGCGACCTTGTTCTTCAGCTCGAAGGTCTTGGTGTGCGAGAGGAAGTCGTTCATCTCGCGCGTCGAGTCCTGGAACGACAGCTGCACGTGGTCGAGGCCGGCCTCCTTCAGCGTCGCGGCGCGCGCGGCCGTGAGCCCGACGCCCGAGGTCAGCAGGTTGCTGTAGTAGCCCAGGCGCCGCGCCTCGGCGACGATGATCTCGAGGTCGTCGCGCAGCAGCGGTTCGCCGCCCGACAGGCCGAGCTGCACGGCGCCGAGTTCGCGGCCCTCGCGCAGCACGCGCAGCCAGTCGTCGGTCGAGAGCTCGTCTTCCTGCCGCGCGAAGTCGACCGGGTTGTAGCAGAACACGCAGTGCAGCGGGCACCGGTAGGTCAGCTCGGCCAGCAGCCACAGCGGCGGGCCGGGGCGGTGTGCGACGGGGGCGTTCATCGCGTCAGGCCCAGGCCAGCCAGCGCTGCTGGCCCGCCATCTTCAGGAACGCCAGCACGTCGGGCTCGAGCCCGGTGGTCGAGAACGCGGCCTCCAGTTCGGCGACGATCGCGGCGACGTCGCGCTGGCCGTCGCAGCGCTTCAGGATCTCGCCGGCGCTGCCGTTGAGCTTGACCATGCCTTCGGGGTAGAGCAGCACGTGGCAGTCCTGCGCCGGTTCCCACTGCAGGCGGAAGCCCGCGCCGATGCGCGGCACGGTCCCGGGGGTCGGCGGGTTCACGTGCTCACCCCGTACTTCAGCGCCATCGCGTCGTTCATCGCCCACAGGATGTCGAGCTTGAACTGCAGCACTTCGAGCGCGCGCTCCTGCAAGGCCCGTGTCGTGAAGTGGTCCAGCGTCACCGCCAGGCCCTGTTCGACGTCGCGCCGCGCCTGGCTGACGCGGTTGCGGAAGTACATCAGCCCGTCGTTCTCGATCCACGGGTAATGCTCGGGCCAGGTCGCCAGGCGCTGCTTGTGGATCTCGGGTGCGAACAGTTCGGTCAGCGACGAGCACACCGCCTCCTGCCAGGGCGCCTTGCGCGCGAAATTGACGTAGGCGTCGACCGCGAAGCGCACCGCCGGCACGACGTGGCGCAGGTCCTGCACCTCCTCCCGTGTCAGGCCCACGGCCTGCGCCAGGCGCAGCCAGGCCTCGATGCCGCCTTCGTCCTTGATGCCGCCGAGCTCGAAGCCGTCGTGGTCGAGGATGCGCTGCACCCAGCCGCGGCGCACCGCGCTGTCGGGGCAGTTGGCGAGCACCGCGCCGTCCTTGATCGGGATCGCGATCTGGTAGTAGAAGCGGTTCGCCACCCAGCCGCGGATCTGCTCCGGCGTCGCCTTGCCGGTGTTCAGCATCACGTTGAACGGGTGGTGGATGTGGTAGCTGCGGCCGCGCTCGCGCAGTTGCGCCTCGAACGCCTCGCGGCTCCACGGCGCACCGCCCGCGGCGGGGTGGCGCATCTCCTGCAGCATGTCGGCACGCATCGTCACAGTGAAATCTCCATGCGGTCTTCGGTCACCTCGATGCCGGCCGCGGCGAGCGCGGCGCGTTCGGGCGAATCCTCGTCCAGGATCGGGTTGGTGTTGTTGATGTGGATGAGCGCCTTGCGCGTCGTGGCCGGCAGCCGGGCCATCCATTCGATCATGCCGCCCGGGCCCGATTGCGGCAGGTGGCCGATGTCGCGCGCGGTCTTGCGGCTCAGGCCCAGGCGGATCATCTCGTCGTTCGTCCAGAAGGTGCCGTCGACCATCACCAGGTCGGCGCCCGCCATCGCTTCGAACACCGCCGGCTCGATCGCGCCCAGGCCGGGCGCGTAGAACAGCGACCGGCCGCTGCGCGAGTCGGTGACGGTCATGCCGATGTTGTCACCGGGCACCGGGGCGTCGCGGTGCGGCGAATACGGCGCGGCCTTGCTCTGCAGCGGCAGCGCCCGGAAGCTCAGGTCCTCGACGCCGGGCACCGTGAAGGTCGAGCCGTCGAGCGCGATGCGCTCGCGCTGCACGCCGCAGAAGTGGCCGAGCACGCGCAGCACCGGGTTGCCCTGCGTCAGGTCGTCGTGGACCGGATCGGTGCACCACAGCGGCAGCGGGCTGCCGCGCTCGCGCAGCATGAACAGGCCCGTGGAGTGGTCGACCTGGCCGTCCATCAGCACGACGCCGGCGATGGCCGTGTCGCGCACGCGGCGCCCCGGCTGCAGCGTGGCGCTGGCGCGGATCTGCTCGAGGATGTCGGGCGAGGCGTTGAACAGCACGCCGTCGGCGCCGTCGTCGGGGCGCACGAAGATCGACGACTGCGTGCGGGGCGTCGCGCGCACGGTGCCGGCGCGCACGCCGGCGCAGTTGGAACAGTTGCAGTTCCACTGCGGAAAGCCGCCACCGGCGGCGGCGCCGAGGATCGTGATGCGCATGGCGAAGCGGGGAATTCGGGGCCCGGGAAGGACAACGCCCTGGGGTGAGCCAGGGCGTTGCGTCGTACGAAGGGGCTCAGCGGGCCGCGATGTACATCGTGATTTCGAAGCCGAAGCGGAAGTCAGCGGCGGTGGGGGTCTGCCATTGCATGTGAAGGTCTCCAATCGGTGGCGCCGCACCGGCTGGCACGACGGGGACGTCACTCGTCCCGTGCCGTATGGTGCGGCCGTGCGGCGGCGCGGCACAGGGTGCCCGCCATGAATCGGGCCTCATGATTTTCATGAAAGGCCGCCGGGCTTGCGCCGTCGCAGGGCCTACCATGCGCGCCGTGCCGCCCCGCCCCGCCGCCCCGCCCGTGTTGCAGCCCGACCGCCCGCCCGCACGCAGCGGCCGGCTGGCGGTGCGCGGCGGCCACGAACTGGCCTGGTACGAATGGGGTGCGCCCGAGGGCGAGCCGGTGCTGCTGCTGCACGGCGGGCCGGGCTCGGGCTGCGGCACGCTGCTCGCGCGCTTCTTCGACCCGCTGCGCTGGCGCGTGATCGGCTTCGACCAGCGCGGCTGCGCGCGCAGCCACCCGGCCGGCGGCACCGCGGCGAACACCACTGGCGACCTGCTCGACGACATCCGCGCGCTGCGGCGCGATCGCGGCGTGCCGCGCTGCCGCGTCGTCGGCGGCTCCTGGGGGGCGACGCTCGCGCTGCTGCACGCGGCCGACCAGCCCGAGGCGGTGTCGGGCCTGCTGTTGCGCGGCGTCTTCCTGGCGCGGCGCATCGACGTGGACCGCTTCTTCGACGCCGCCGCGCAGGGCGGGCCCGACGCCTGGGCGCCATGGCGCGACCGCGCGGGTGCCGAGGGCGTGGACCTGGCCACGGTGCTGGACCGGGTGCTGAACCACGAGGCCGACGCCGCGGCACAGGACCGGCTGGTCGAGACCTGGTGGCGCTGGGAGCAATGGCTCGACGGCCTCGATGCCGGACCGGTAGCCGCCGACACGCGCCCGGCGCTTTTGCAGCGCTACCGCGTGCAGGCGCACTACCTGCGCCACGGCTGCTTCCTCGACGAGGTCCCGCTGCTCGACCGGCTGGCCGCGGTGCCTGCGGTGCCGACGCTGCTGCTGCACGGCACGCACGACCGTATCTGCCCGGTCGACGGCGCACGCCGCGTGCACGCGGGCCTGCCGGCGAGCACCCTGCGCGAGGTCGCCGGCGCCGGGCATGCCCCCACGCACCCGGCGATGGCCGCGGCGATGCTCGCGGCGCTGCACGACGCGCCGGCGATCGAAGGAGCGCCGCGTTGAGCCTGCGCCTGAAGATCAACCTGATCGTCGCGGCCCTGACGCTGCTGTTCGCCGCGGCGCTGGTGGCGCTGCAGGTCAAGGGCATGCGCGCTTCGGTGAACGAGGAGGTCGTGGCCGCCAACCGCGTGGCCGCGCAGCTGCTGAACCGCAGCGCCTGGGGTTATGCGGCGCGCGGCACGGCGGCGATGCAGGGTTACCTGCAGGGCGTCGGGCGCATCCGCTCGAACGACATCACGCTCTACGGCCCCGGCGGCCAGGTGCTCTACGAGTCGCCGCCGTCGCCCTACAAGGCGGGGCGCGAGGCGCCGGCGTGGTTCGCCGAGCTGATCGCGCCGCCGCCGTCGGTGCAGGCCATCGAGTTCCCCGACGGCAAGCTCGAGGTGCGCTCGAATGCCTCGCGCGCGGTGCTCGACGCCTGGGAAGACCTGCTGCAGCTGCTGGCCGCCTCGCTGGCGCTGGTGCTCACCGTGAACCTGCTCGTGCTGTGGCTCGTGGGCCGCGCGGTGCGGCCCTTCGGCCGCATCGTCGCCGCGCTCGGCGAACTGCAGGCCGGTCGCTTCGACGTGTCGCTGCCGCCGCTGCCGGGCCAGGAGGCCGGCGCGATCGGCGCGGCCTTCAACCGCATGGTGGGCGTGCTGCGCGAGAACCTCGAGAACGAGCGGCGCGCCTTGCGCGCCGAGCGCGAGCTGTCCGACAGCCGCGAACTCGCGCGCTGGATCGACCACCACATCGAGCAGGAGCGCCGCCTGATCGCGCGCGAGCTGCACGACGAGCTCGGCCAGTCGGTCACCGCGATGCGCAGCATGGCGCTGTCGATCGCCCAGCGCCTGCAGGACCGCGACGCGCAGTCCGAGCAGGCGGCGCGCCTGATCGCCGAGGAGTCGTCGCGCCTGTACGACGCGATGCACGGCCTGATTCCGCGGCTCGCGCCGCCGGTGCTCGACGCCCTGGGCCTCGAGGAGGCGCTGGCCGACCTGGTCGAACGCACGCGCCGCAGCCATCCCGCGGTGCGCATCGAGCTGAAGGTGGCGCTGTCGGCCAGCCTGCCGCCCGACGCGGCGATCGCGATCTACCGTGCGGTGCAGGAGGGCCTCACCAACGCGCTGCGCCACGGCCAGGCCACGCGCGTGCAGGTCACGCTCGCCGCCGGCCCCGAGGGCGTGGCCCTCGACGTCGTCGACGACGGCCGCGGCCTGCCCGAGGGCACGCCCGCCGGGCTGCCCGCGCGCGAGGGACACTACGGCCTGCGCTGGCTCGCCGAGCGTGTCGAGAGCCTGGGCGGCCAGGCGAGCCTGGAGCCCGGCGTGCCCACGGGCGCGCACCTCGTCGTCCGGCTGCCACCCACGCCGACCCCGAATCCGACCCCGACCCCGGACCCGACCCCATGATCCGCGTGATGCTCGTCGACGACCATGCGCTGGTGCGCATGGGCTTTCGCATGCTGCTGGCCGACGCCAGCGTCGAGGTCGTGGCCGAGGCCGGCAGCGGCGAGCAGGCCTGCCAGGACTACCCTCGCGTGCGGCCCGACGTGGTCGTGATGGACCTGTCCATGCCGGGCATGGGCGGGCTCGAGGCGGTGCGCCGCCTGCTCGCCCAGGACCCGAAGGCGCGCATCCTCGCGCTGTCCGCGCACGAGGACACCGCGCACCCGCGCCGCGTGCTGCGCGCCGGCGCCCTGGGCTACCTGGCCAAGCGCAGCGCGCCCGACGCGCTGATCGCCGCCGTCACCGCGGTGGCGCGCGGCGACCGCTACGTCGACGCGCAGACTGCGCAGGCGCTGGCGATGGCGCAGATCGAGGGCGAGGCCTCGCCGGCGGAGATGCTCAGCGAGCGCGAGTTCTCGGTCTTCATCCAGCTCGCGCGCGGCATGACGGTGGCGCTGATCGCCGACAACCTGAAGCTCTCGCCCAGCACCGTCGGCACCCACCTTTACCATGTGAAGCAGAAGCTGAACGCGAGCAACCAGTCGGAACTGACGCTCGTCGCGCTGCGCTGGGGGCTGATCCAGGCGTAGCGGGGCGGGCTCGCGGCGGGGCATCGCGCGGGCAGGGAGGCCCGGACCATGAACCTGCGACCCGTCGTCCACGAATGGATCGCGCGCCACGCGCTCGCGCCTGCGCCGGCGCGGCAGCTCGTGCAGCTCGCGGGCCTGGAGGCCGAGCCGTCGGGCCTGGCCCGCGCGCTGCCGCGCGGCGTGGCGGTGGCCGGCGCGGCGCTGATCGGCCTGGGCGGGGTGCTCTGGGTCGCGGCGAACTGGGACGACTTCGGCCGCTTCGGCCGTTTCGCGCTGCTGCAGGCCGTGGGGCTCGCGGCCGGTGCCGGCGCCATGGCGCGGCCGGCCTGGCGCGCGCCGCTCGGGCTGGCGGCCTTGCTCTTCATCGGCGCCTTGTTCGCCTACTTCGGCCAGACCTACCAGACCGGTGCCGACCCATGGTCGCTGTTCGCGCTGTGGGCCGCGCTGGCGCTGCCGCTGGCGCTGGGGGTGCGCAGCGACGTCGTCTGGGCGCCCTGGGCGCTGGTGGCGATGGCGGCGGTGTCGCTCTGGACCCACGCCCACACCGGCCACCGCTGGCGCGTCGAGCCCGGCGACCTCGGCGCCTACGCGATCGCGTTCGCCGCGGTGCTGGCGGTCGTCGCGCTGCTGGGGCGCGGCGCGGCCCGCGTCACCGGGGCCGGGGCCTGGTCGCTGCGCACCGCCGCGACGCTGGCGGTGGTGATGGTCACGCTCACCGCGCTGGGCGGGCTGTTCGCTTCGACGGTGGCGCCGCACTACCTGCTCGGCGTGCTGGTGCTCGCCGGCGCCGCGGCCGCGTTCAGCCGGCGCGCCGCCTTCGACGTCTTCGTGCTCAGCGCACTGGCCCTCGGCCTCGTCTCACTGCTGGTGGCCGGCGCCGGCCGCCTGCTGCTCGATGCCGGCGGCCGCGACCCGCTCGGGCCGCTGTTGCTGCTCGGGCTGGTGGCGATGGGCCTGCTCGCCGCGGCGGTGAGCGGCATCCTGCGGCTGTCGCGCGCCCACGGCGACGCCCCGGCGGTGGGACCCGAGGTCGCGCCCGCGGTCGGTGACGCCGTCGCGGCGCTGCGGCGGCGCGCCATCGCCGCCGGCCTGCTGCCCGCGACCGCCGACGAGCCGGCCCCCGAGCAGCGGCCCTGGCCGGTGGTGCTGCTCACCGCGCTGGGCGCCTGGCTGGCGGCGCTGCCCTTGATCGGTGTCGTCGGCCTGCTGCTCGGCGGCGTGCTGCAGCATGCGGCCGGGGCACTGAGCGTCGGCGTGATGCTGCTGGCGCTGGTCGCGGTGCTGCTGCGCCGGCCCGGGCTGCCGCTGTTCGTCGAGCAGCTGGTCGTGCCGCTGCTGCTGGTCGGTGCCGGCAGCCTGGCCATCGGCTTCGCGCAGGTCCTGCCGGGGCGGCTCGCGGCGGCGACGCTGGCCGGGGTCGCGCTGGCGATGGCGCTCGCGCTCGAGCGCCCCTGGCTGCGCGTGCTGCTCGGCGCCGCGGCGGCGTGCTGCGCCGGCTTCGCGCTGACCGCGCACGCCGACGTCTGGACGCCGCGCAGCAGCGGCACGCGCCTCGGGGCGACGCTGCACCTGCTGCTGCTGGCCGGCGCCGCGGGGTGGGCGCTGCAGCGTTTCGGGCTCGAACACGGCCGCGCCGCCCGCGTCGCCGCGGCGCTCGAATCGACGCTCACCGGCTGGACGCTCGCGGTGCTCGCCGGCCTGTGCGCGCTCGCCGGCATGAGCTTCCTGGTCGGCGCGATGCTGCCGTCGGACGCGGCCCGGATGGTCGAACCCCGCGGCGAAGGCGGCGCCGCCCTCGTCCCCTTCATCGCGAGGCACGCGGTCTCGGCGGCGCTGGCGCTGGCCGCGGCCGTCGCCGCCGCGCGCGCCTGGCCCGCGCTGCGCGCGCCGGCCCTGTGGGGCGTGATGGCGGTGGCGGTGCTGCTCGCCGCGGCGATGCCCGAGCTCGGCGCGGCGCTGCTGGTGGCGTCGCTGGCCATCGTCACGCGGCGTGTCGGCCTGGCCGCTGCCGCCGCCGTGGCGGCGGCCTGGGTGATCGGCGCGTTCTACTACCGCCTGACCTGGCCGCTGGCGCACAAGGCGCTGTTGCTGGTCGCCGCCGGGGCGCTGCTCGCCGCGATGGCGCTGTGGCTGCGCCGCGCGACGCTGCCGGCGGCGGCCGCCGCACCGACCCCGCGCCCGCCGCTGCGCTGGGCGATCGGGGCGTCGGCACTGGCCACGCTGGCCGTCGCCAACGGGGCGATCTGGCAGAAGGAGGACGTGATCGCGCACGGCGCGCCGCTGTTCGTCGAACTCGCGCCGGTCGATCCGCGCTCGCTGATGCAGGGCGACTTCATGCGCCTGGGCTTTCGCGTGCCCGAGGCCGCCGCGTCCAGCGAGCTCGCCCCCGTCGGCGCGGCGCGCCCGCACGTGGTCGCGCGCCGCGACGCCCGCGGCGTGGCCACGCTGGAGCGGCTGCACCTGCCGGGCCAGCCGCTGGCCGAGGGCGAGCTGCTCGTCGAGCTTACGCCCCAGGCCGGCCGCTGGATCCTGGTCACCGACGCCTGGTTCTTCCGCGAAGGCGAGGGCGCACGCTGGTCGAAGGCACGCTACGGCGAGTTCCGCGTCGCTCCCGGCGGCCAGGCGCTGCTGGTCGGCCTGGCCGACGCGCAGCTGCAGCCGATCCGGCCCTGAGCCGGCCTCGTCAGCGCCGCGGCCCGAGCAGCTCGCGCAGGCCGGTGCTCGGCCGCAGCGCACCGACCTCGCGGCCGTTCCAGTTGCGCAGCACCGGCTCGGATAGGCCGTGCACGAAGGTCGTCAGCGCATCGTCCAGCGGCAGCAGCGCCTGGATCGCCGCGGCCACCACGACCTCGGCCGCGCGCGACGAGCTGCCGTCGTCGATCTTGACCGCGATGCCCAGCCCCTGTTCGGGCAGCGCAACGCCGTACACGCCTTCGGCGCCGACCTTGCAGAACACCCGGGCACCCAGGCGCTGCATCAGCAGCGTGTCGAAACGGCCGCTGCCGCCGACCATGAAGGGCGCGGCCGCCACCGCCGCGCGCAGCCGCGCCGCGGCGCGCGCGTGCCCGGCGGACAGGCCCAGGCCGGTGCCCAGCCGCGCGTAGGCCAGCGCCAGCGCCGGCAGCGGCAGCGCATAGGTCGGGATCGAGCAGCCGTCGATGCCGCGCGGCGCCGTGGCGAGGTCGCAGCCGGTGGCGGCATGCAGGGCGGCGTCGACCTCGCGCATCAGCGGATGCTCCGGCTGCACGTAGCCGCGGAAGTAGCCGCGCCGGTCGGGGCCGTCGTGCAGCGCGCAGGCGAGGCAGGCAAAACCGGCGTGCTTGCCCGAGCAGTTGTTGTGCAGCGCGCTCGGCACCTGCTGCGACGCAGCGAGTGCGTGGGCCGCCGACTCGAGCGCCGGCCAGTGCGCCCCGCACTCGAGCGCGTCCACGTCGAGGCCGGCCTTGGCCAGCATGCGCCCGGCCACGCGCACGTGCGCGGCCTCGCCGTTGTGCGAGGCGCAGGCCAGGGCGAGTTCCTCGTCATCGAGGCCGAGCCGCTCGGCGGCGCCGCTGGCCACCAGCGGCAGTGCCTGCAGCACCTTCACTGCCGAGCGGGGGAACACCGGCCGCTCGATGTCGCC
>Ga0116177_10004443_pt1 | contig 10218 bp, 10 predicted proteins | sample AD_STIC10_MetaG_FD_89750 | JGI IMG/M metagenome (GOLD analysis project Ga0116177, IMG submission 89750) | Active sludge microbial communities of municipal wastewater-treating anaerobic digesters from USA - AD_STIC10_MetaG | ecosystem: Engineered > Bioreactor > Anaerobic > Digestate | place: USA...
CATCGGCGAATCGCTCAACCCCGGCGGGTTGCTGGTGATTCACGAATATATTGAAGACATGCCGCTCAAGCCGTTTCACGCCGCATTCAGCCTGACGCTGCTCTTTGAAACCGGGACAAAAATCCATCGCCAAGCTGATTACTCAAGCTGGCTAACGGCAGCCGGATTCAGCGCTGTCTCGCGTATTGACCTGAATCCGCAGGAGAAAGGTTCACTGATTCTGGCCCGGCGCTAATTTCATGCCCGAGCAGAGGCTTACGCACAAGCGGGCGAACGGCAACAGCCAGGCACCGGAAAAATCCGGCTCAGCCAGCCAGCCGCCCGGATTGAATCCGCAGCACTCGCCCACAGCGCGCCGCGATCGCCTCGTCGTGGGTGACCAGAATCAGTGTCGTGCCTTGTTTGCTGTTCAGTTCGAACATCAGGTCGATGATTTGCTGACCAGTGGCTGCATCCAGATTGCCGGTCGGTTCATCGGCCAGCACAAGACGTGGCGATGGCGCGAAGGCTCGGGCCAGGGCAACGCGCTGCTGCTCGCCGCCCGACAAATGCTTCGGGTAATGCTTCAAACGATGCCCCAAACCGACCCGTTCCAGCCAGCCACGTGCTGCTGCGGTCGACGTCTTAAAACCGGCTAATTCCAGTGGCAGCATGACGTTTTCCAGCGCGGTCAGCGACGGCAGCAACTGAAATGACTGGAAAACAAAACCAAGCAATTTGCCGCGTTGCACCGCCCGCTTGTCTTCATCCAGGCTGGCGAGCGACAAGCCGTCCAAGCGGATTTCGCCGGCTGTGGGAACATCTAGCCCGGCGAGCAGTCCGAGCAAGGTCGATTTTCCGGAACCCGAGGCGCCGACAATAGCGACCGTTTCGCCCGGCATCACCGAAAAAGAAATATCCTGCAAAATGGTCAGCGGCTCACCGCCATTATCGACAAACTTGCCCAACCCCAAGACTTCAACCACCGGTGTATCTGCCATGCGGCTCGCTCTCTTCCTGTTTACCCTGCTCATCTCTGCCACGCCAGCCTTGGCCAGCAAAACCATCTTGGTCATGGGCGACTCGCTCTCCGCCGGCTACGGCATTCGCCAGGAGCAAGCCTGGCCTTCCCTGCTAGCCAAGCGTCTGAGCGAAAAGCAGCTGGATTATAGCGTCGCCAATCTGTCAATCTCCGGCGAGACCTCGGCTGGCGGGCGATCCCGCCTACAGCCAGCGCTCCTGCAGCACAAACCGGCCATCGTCGTGATTGCGCTGGGTGCCAACGATGGCCTGCGGGGCCTGCCGATCAGCCAGATGCGCGACAACCTGAACGCGATGGTCGATGCCGCGCAGCGCAGTGGGGCAAAAGTACTGATTGCCGGGGTTCGTCTACCGCCCAATTACGGCCCGTATGCGACGGAGTTTCATAGCAGCTTTGGTGACATTGCGCGTCAGCAGAAAATTGCCCTGCTCGACTTTTTACTTGAACCCGTCGCCATCAAGGCTCATTTTTTTCAGGCCGACAATCTGCATCCCACCGCAGAAGCCCAACCGCTCATCCTCGATCATCTCTGGCCGGTGCTGTCGCCCCTGTTAAAATGAGTGCATGAAGCCGCCCCGCCCGACCATTGCCGATCTCGCCACTTTCGATGAAATCATCGACGTCCGTTCCCCCGCCGAATTTGCCGAAGACCATATTCCCGGCGCAATCAATTGCCCTGTGCTCGACAACGAGCAACGCATCGAAGTTGGCACGCTGTACAAGCAGGTCTCAGCCTTCGAGGCCAAAAAGATTGGCGCAGCGATGGTTTCAGAAAATATTGCCCGCCATCTGCGGGCCCATTTTCTTGACCGGCCGAAAAACTGGAAACCGCTGATTTACTGCTGGCGCGGCGGCGACCGCAGCGGCTCGATGAGCACCATCTTTCGTGCCATCGGCTGGCAAGCCGGCCACCTTGAGGGTGGTTACAAAGCCTGGCGGGGTCATGTCGTGGCTCAGCTACAGGTCATCCCCCAACAGTTTGAGTTCAAGATCATCGCCGGCGCCACCGGTAGCGCCAAGACCTGCATCCTGCAGGGCATCGGCGCGCTGGGCGAGCAGATTCTCGATCTCGAAAGCCTGGCCAGCCATAAAGGTTCGGTCCTTGGGGTGCTGCCGGAACAGCCGCAGCCCTCGCAAAAATGGTTTGAAACCAACCTGCTGAAAACCTTGCAGACTTTCGACCCGAGCCGACCGATCTACGTTGAAGCCGAAAGCCGGAAAATCGGCAATCTGCACGTACCGCAGGCGCTCATCGAGCGCATGCGCAGCAGCGAATGCCTGAACATCGAAGCCAGCCTCGATGCCCGCGTTGATTTCCTGCTTAAGGATTACGACTATTTTCTGACTCGGCCGGATTTCGTCATTCAACGACTGGAAGCGCTGCGCACCCTGCAAAGTCGTGAAATCCTCAGTCGCTGGGAGGCGTTTATCCACGCTGGCGAATGGCCCGCGCTGGTTCGCGAGCTGCTGGAACTGCATTACGACCCACTCTACCGGGGGTCGCAGAACCGTAATTTCATCGGCATGCAAGATTCACCCAATTTCACGACCGACGATCTTTCTACCGCCGGTATTGCCCGCTTGGCAGCAGAAATCGTTCAATCGCGCACAGCGCAAATCGACTGACACATCGCCGGTTTCGGGCTGACGACGTAACCCTCCGCAAAAGCCAGCTCGCGCCAGCCGAGCGCCGCCACCACCTCGCGCAATTCGCCTGGACGCAAGAGAAATTCCGGGTTTGACGGCTTGCCGAATGCCTCGTTGCCAAGCATGAAGGTTTCGTAAATCAAGACGCCGCCCGGCGCCAGCAAGGCCATGAGATCAGGCAGGCGCGGCCGCCAAAGATAATTGGTCACGACAATGCCGGCAAAATGCTGCCCGGCCAACGGCCATTCCTCTCCTTCCAGATCAAGTTCAGCCGTTTTTACCCCCGCCAGGCCGGACAAGCCAGCCAGTGCCTGGGCATTCCGATCCACCGCCATCACTTGATAACCACGGCTGGCCAGCAGGCGTGCATGACGCCCGCTACCGCAGGCCAGATCAAGCACCCGGCCGGATTGCGTTATGTGCGCCAGATGCCCAACGACCCAGGGTGAAGGGGGTATAGTTTGCTGATTTTCGTTCAAGGAGACAGTCATGTCAGGGATCGTTGTCGTTGCAGAAAATGGAAGTGGAAGATACCAGCAGGCGATCACTGTCGGCCAGCATCAACTGATTGCCGACGAACCGGAAAGTCTCGGCGGCAACGACGCCGGGCCAGCGCCTTTTGATTTACTGATGGCAGGATTGGGCGCCTGTACATCGATAACGCTGCGCATGTACGCCGAACGCAAGGCCTTGAATCTGACCCAGGTCAGCGTTGCCTTGAGTCACGAGAAAATAGAGCTCGACGGGGTCAAACGTGACCGCATTCAGCGAACCATCACCCTGACCGGGGACATGAACAGCGAACAGTGCCAGCGCCTGCTTGAAATTGCCAACAAATGCCCGGTACACCGCGCTGTTTCACCGTCGCTACTGATCGAAACGACGCTTGCAGAGCCGGCTATAACCCCATAAGTTAAATGGCATTCAGCCTGCTTTTGTGCCAAAATCTTGCACTGCACAATAACACCCAAACAAGAGGCTCGTTATGTTGGAACAGCACTATTTAACCGCACTTTTTGAACCAAAATCGGTTGCTGTGATCGGCGCCTCTGAGCGCGAAAACTCCGTTGGCAGCGTCATTTTCAAGAACATTCTGAGCTCCGGGTACAAAGGGCGCCTGTACGCCATCAACCCCAAGCACGAAACGATTCAGGGCCAGCAAGCCTACAAGTCCATTGAGGAAATCGGTGCCCGCGTTGAAATGGCGGTGATCGCCACCCGCCCGCAAACTGTTCCTCAACTCATCGAGCAATGCGGGCGCAGCGGCGTTCGCAATGTCATCATCATCGCCTCGGGATTCTCCGAATCCGGCCATATCGGCGCTGCGCTGGAGCGCAAGGTGCTTGAGATCGCCCGTTCGTACAACGTCCGCATCCTCGGCCCCAATTGCCTCGGCATTATTCGTCCGGACCTCGGCCTCAACGCCACCTTCACCAAGATCACTGCGGCCCCGGGCAATCTGGCGTTGGTCTCGCAGTCGGGCGCCATGTGCTCGGCCGTGCTCGACTGGGCAAAGGCGAATCAGGTTGGCTTCTCTTCGGTTATTTCCCTGGGAATGACGGCCGACGTCGATTTCGGTGAAATTCTCGACTATCTGATTTACGACAACCGTACTCACTACATCCTGATGTACGTCGAGGGCATTCGTAACGCCCGCCGCTTCATGAGCGCGCTGCGTTCAGCCGCCCGCATCAAGCCAATCATTCTGCTCAAGGCAGGCCGCCACGAAGCTGGTTCCGCCGCAGCCGCCACCCACTCCGGCATGGCGGCAGTTTCCGACACAGTTTTTGACGCTGCCGTGCGTCGTGCCGGCGTTGTTCGGGTGCAAAACGTCGGTCAACTTTTCTACGCCGCCAAAGCGCTTGCCTCCAAATTCCGCCCCCTGGGTAACCGTCTCGCCATCATCACCAACGGCGGCGGCCCGGGTGCAATGGCTGCCGACCGGGCGGGCGATCTTGGCATTCCGCTGGCGCAACTGACCAACGAAACAATGGCCACGCTCAACAAGACCATGCCAGCAGCCTGGTCGCACAGTAACCCGATTGATATTGCGGGCGATGCGACGCCGGATCGCTACCGCGAGGCCATCCTTGCCGTCGCCAATGACCCTAATGTGGACAGCACGCTGGTCATGCTTTCGCCACAGGCGATGACCGACCCGATGGGTGTCGCCCAAGCCATTATCGATATTTCGGACCAACTCAAGCACTCCGTCATCTGCTGCTGGATGGGTGAGGAGCAGGTTGCGGCCTCCCGCCGGTTGCTCGAAGATGCGGGCATTCCGGCCTTCCGCATGCCGGAAACAGCGATCGAACTGTTCCACCACATATCCAAGTATTACCGTAACCAGAAATTGCTGCTGCAAACGCCGGAGCCGACCCGCCAGCACGGCCGTCCGGAGGCCGAAGGCGCCAAGATGCTGATCGAGGCGCTGCTCGCCGAGCGCCGCAAGGTGTTGTCGGAAATGGAATCGAAAGCCATTCTGCGCGCCTTCCGTGTGCCGGTTGCCCAGACGATGGTCGCCCGTACCGCGACGGAGGCCTTGCTGCTCGCCGAGCAGATCGGTTTCCCGATTGCCATGAAGGTCGATTCGCCGGAACTGCCACACAAGTCCGATGCCGGTGGCGTGCGCCTTAACATCAAGAATGCCCCCGCTGTTCGTAACGCCTATCACGACATTGTCGAGACGGTGCAGAAGCGTCACCCGAATGCCAAGATCAATGGCGTTTCCATCGAACCCTTCCTGTCCCGTCCGAATGGCCGTGAATTGATGATCGGCGTCTTCCGTGACCCAATTTTCGGACCGGTCATCACCTTTGGTGCCGGCGGTCTGGACGTTGAAATTTTCAGCGACCGTTCGGTTGCCCTGCCGCCACTGAACAAGTTTCTGGCCAAGGATCTGATCGAGTCGACCAAGGCCTCGAAGATTCTCGATCAATTCCGCAACATGCCGCCGGCTGACCGCGAGGCCCTGAAGGAAGTGCTGCTCTGCATCTCGGAAATGGTTTGCGAGTTGCCGTGGATCATGGAAATGGACCTGAACCCGTTGATCGTCGACGAGAATGGCGCCATCGCTGCCGATGCCCGTATCGTCATCGACCATACGTCGAGCGCCAACGGTGACCGCTACGCCCACATGGCGATCTACCCGTACCCGGTGCACCTGATTCAAGAATGGCAGATGAATGACGGCAAGATCGTCACGATCCGCCCGATTCGCCCGGAAGATGCCGATCTGGAGCAAGAGTTCGTCAAGGCCATGTCCGACGAGTCACGCTACTACCGCTTCATGGACACCCTGCGCGAATTGACGCAGACCATGCTGGTCCGCTTCACCCAGATCGACTACGACCGCGAAATGGCGCTAGTTGCTGTGACTACGGCGGAAGATGGCAAGGAAACGCAGATCGGCGTTGCCCGCTACGTCGGCAATCCGGATGGTGAATCAGTTGAGTTTGCGCTGGCTGTCGGTGACGACTGGCAGAAATGTGGCGTCGGCCGCAAGCTGATGACGGCGCTGATCGACTGTGCCCGCGTCAAGGGCTATCGCGCCGTGGTCGGTGACGTACTCTCGACCAACAGCAAGATGTTCCGCCTGATGACCAGCCTCGGCTTCACCATTCACCCGCATCCGGAAGATACTGCCGTGAAGCGTGTGGTCAGACCGCTGACCAATTAATCAGCTTCTTGCTCACGCCGGCGCCGCCTGGCGTGAGCAAGACAAAAAATAGACAACAAAAAGCCGGTCAGTGACCGGCTTTTCTATTGCTGCATTGAGTTGAAGTGGATTACTCGCCGAAGAAATTCACGTCGTACGGGTAAGACTTCTGGGGAACCTTGGAGTCCGCATTGCGCTGGGTGCAATCCACATCCTGCTTTTTATCCCACCACAAAGCACGACCGACTTTTTGGTCTTCAACCCAATCCGGGTTCTTTTCCAGCAGTTCATTCATCCATTTTGTATGATCAGATACAAAACTTGTGTTTACGTCACCCATTTGGTTACTTTCCCCAAGCTAATCAAGACAATGGCCAAATTCTAGCACGGCGAGGAAAGACGATGAGGCCGATGTGAGTGCTTAAATCTCGACGACGGTAAACTCGATGCTCGGACCATCCTGCACCACCTCCTTGACCGCGCAGTGTGCGATGGCCTCAAGAATCCTGACTTTTTGCTCAGCCGTGAAACGCTCGGGAAAGCGGACTTCCGTCCTGAACTTGGCGAGAGACAAAGGCCCTGCCTTACCCGCGAAAGGTTTGCAGTTAATTTCAATACCCTCGGCAGGCACCGCAAGTTCCTTGCAGGCTTTTTTCGCGTAGACCGCAGCGCAGGCCGCCAGCACCGCATAAAAAGCTTCGAGCGGATTCATCTGTGAACCATCCAGCGCATAGATGGCTGAGTGCTTGCCTGCGGCAACTTGAATGAGCGGGGAGTTATCGACAATGGTTGAATACATGCTGTTCTTTCCCTGATTTGGTTTTGGAGACTGCTGATGCCGACCAAACAACATCAACAACCGCTAATATTATAATCGGATAGATTAAGACACACCAACAAACCCGGCATGCCCGTCGGTTGAGAGACGGTATCTGAAAATACTGGCTTTTTATGCGTCGACCGCAGCAATCTGGATTTAACGGCCAACATCAAGCGATCGACTGACCCCATTAGTCCATATTCATTGATGATGAGCGGCTGAGTCACTAGCCTAGCCTGCTGTCTTGGCGGTATGCTGCCCTTTTTGATTTTGCCTTTGCGGCGCACTCAACAACAGATAACGGAGATCAATATGCCTGCCCTGCTACCCCAACCTGATCCACAAGGCTTGCTGGAATACTCGGTGGTTTATACCGACCGTGCGCTGAACCATATGTCGCAACGCTTTCAGGGCGTGATGAAAGATATCTCGCGCATTCTGAAAAAAGTTTATAACGCCAAGGCTGCCGTGATTGTGCCGGGTAGCGGAACATTCGGCATGGAAGCGGTGGCACGACAATTTGCCACCCACAAAAAGGTACTGGTTATCCGCAATGGCTGGTTCAGCTTCCGCTGGACGCAGATTTTCGACATGGGACATATTCCCTCGGAAAGCATCGTGCTCAAGGCGCGCCAAATTGGCAGCGGTGCCCAGGCGCCGTTTGCGCCCGTGCCGATTGCCGAAGTGGTTGCCGCCATCCTGGAACACAAGCCGGATGTTGTCTTCGCGCCGCACGTTGAAACCTCCGCCGGCATGATGCTGCCGGATGATTACCTCAAGGCAGTCGGCGCTGCCGTGCATGCGGTGGACGGGCTTTTTGTGCTCGATTGCATTGCCTCGGGCACCGTCTGGGTCGATATGGCGGCCAACAACGTCGATGTCCTGATCAGCGCGCCGCAAAAAGGCTGGAGTGGTTCGCCGTGCTGCGCCTTCGTCGCACTCGGCGAACGGGCGCGGGCCCGCATTGATGCAACGACCAGCAGCAGCTTTGCCTGCGACCTGAAAAAGTGGCTGCAGATCATGGAAGCTTTTGAAAATGGCGGTCATGCTTACCACGCCACCATGCCGACCGACGCACTGGCCAGCGTGCGCGATGTCATGCTGGAAACAGAGGCTTATGGCTTCGAGAAGGTTTGTGCCGAGCAACACGAACTGGGTCGCCAGGTCCGTGAACTACTGGTTGGCAAAGGCTTCAAGAGCGTCGCTGCCGAAGGTTTCCAGGCTCCCGGCGTAGTCGTCAGCTACACCACCGACCCGGATATTCATAGCGGCAAGAAATTCCTCGCCGCCGGCCTGCAGTCGGCTGCCGGCGTGCCGCTGCAATGCGACGAGCCGGCCGATTTCCGTACCTTCCGCTTAGGCTTGTTCGGGCTGGATAAACTGCACAACCCGGCGCGAACCGTGGCTAATTTTGCCAAGGCGCTAGATGCGGTGATGGCCGCCCACCACTGAAATAGCCAGGACTGAACTTCGGGAAAGTGGACTCAACACTTTCCCCCGTCCGGGCTACGGCCAAAACCGAAACCGCCGCTTAAACTCGGCGGCATGATGCAGATCATCATGCCCAGCGAACGCGCTGAGCGTCGCATGTCTGCCGGGAAGGCAGCAAACGGGACAGCCTGCTCGACGACCGATTTAATGAAGGAAATTTCAGCCTGCTGATCACCGGCATTCAGCACCTTGAAACTGCGCAAGGAGCCATCCGGGTTGATCTTCACCTGGACCAATGCACTCTTGACCCCCTTGCTGCGCGGATCATTCCTGACGAAGCCGGCGCTGCGGTTGAGTTTTTTGACCAGCGCATCAAGATACATTTCAAGACTGAACGGATCGACCGGCGGGCTGTTAGGCAAACGTTCAAGCGTCGCCTCTCCCGACTCATCATGCCGGGCCTGCTCGCGCCCGTATTCCCGAGCCATCGCCAGTGAGCGCTGCGCCAGATCCGGCGGCGGCTGGCGCGGATCCTCCAGCTCTTTGAGGAATTTGTTCATTTCCTGTTTTTGCGCCACGGACCACTCGGGCTTGCTTGGGCTGGTCTTGTGGGCCTTCGATTTATCGACGGCCAGTACTTTCTTGCGAACGGGCGCCTTGGCCGGGGATTGCTGAGCGGGGGTTGTGAGCGGCGGCGTGATTGGCTTGGGCTTAACCTGGGGTGTCGCCAGGGAGGCTTCGATGCGCCGCGCCGGTCGATCCTGACTTTCCGGTGGCTGCCTTGAAACAAAGAGCACCAAACCATGCAAAAGCAGGGAAAGTGCAATCGCGACAATCAGCGATGGTGGCGTGCGGGGAGGTTCCTCAACAAACATCGGCAGAATTTTAATCTAACCGATGCCTCAAGACAGGGCAGATACATGTTGAAACATTCATTTTCCGCCTTGCCACTTTTTTTCACCGGCAAGGACCGGGAACGGCAACCAGTTCTCCGGCGGCGGCAACGGGCAAGTGGCAAAGGACGTAAATGCGCAGGGCGGGTTGTAGGCGCGATTGAAATCAAGGCTGATTTTGCCGTTGCCTCCGGCTTGTGCAGTTGCACCCGTTGTTGCAGCAGGCACTTTGAGAAAACGCCCGGCGCCGTAGGTTTCCTTGCCACTGCTACGGTCACGGAAAACGAAAAAAACCTCATTGTCACCCACCGCCATTGGCAGCAGCGCAACCGTTTCACCCGCCACTGAAAACACAGCCTTGTATGCGACGTCGACCGTTTTCAGGTCGCCCGACACATTCGGCACTTCCATGCGCAGCGGCGGCGAAATGGATTGCCATTCGGCCTCGATTTGCCACGCCGGCTCAAACGGAAAATAGTCCAGCCCTTTAAAAGGTTGGCTCGCCGCCCAGTTACGGTCGCGCACACGCACGGCCAGCCGATTGTCACGGTCAACCACGAAAAATGACCAATTTTCACAGTCGACCGTAGTCGGCTTGCCGAGGAGGTCCGTCTCAAGCTCGACCCGCATCGCCCCGACCGGCTGCCAGAAAATCCGCCCGCCTTCCCAGCGCAGATCGCCAAGATGCGCCGGACCGGATGGCAAATTCACCGCTGCATCGGCGGCGCTGCCCACTGAGTTCACCCCC
>Ga0116177_10004444_pt1 | contig 10217 bp, 8 predicted proteins | sample AD_STIC10_MetaG_FD_89750 | JGI IMG/M metagenome (GOLD analysis project Ga0116177, IMG submission 89750) | Active sludge microbial communities of municipal wastewater-treating anaerobic digesters from USA - AD_STIC10_MetaG | ecosystem: Engineered > Bioreactor > Anaerobic > Digestate | place: USA...
GTGCGGTGGGTAATACACAACGTTTTGGTGTGCCGATGGGATTTGGCGGTCCGCACGCAGCATATTTTGCTACGAAGGATGCGTTTAAACGCGATATTCCCGGACGTATCATTGGTGTGAGTGTTGATCGCGATGGTCGTCCTGCTTTGCGTATGGCCTTGCAAACGCGTGAGCAGCATATCCGCAGGGAAAAAGCGACGTCAAATATTTGTACGGCGCAGGCATTGCTTGCGATTATGGCGGGGATGTATGCGGTGTATCACGGACAATCAGGTATTCGCAGCATCGCGGAAAAAGTGCATGGATTGGCAGTGGTGTTGAACGATGGTTTGCAAAAAATGGGCTTTGCTCAAAATAATGCCTGCTATTTCGATACGATTTCTGTGGCATGTGGTGCGCAGGCAGATGCTGTTCGCGCGACTGCTGTTGCTGCAGGTATGAATTTTTATTATGGCAAAAATGGAAATGTACACATTGCGCTGGATGAAACAACAGAATTAAGCGATGTGCAGGATATTCTACATGTATTTGCAAAAGCATCGGGAAAAACTGCTGTAACAGTTGCTTCGGTGGATGGTTTGCAGTCGCCTATTTCGGCGGGACAGGAACGTGTGGTTGATTATTTATCGCATCCTGTTTTCAATACCTTCCACAGCGAGAGTGAAATGATGCGCTATATCAAGCGTTTGGAAAATAAAGATTTATCGTTGACTACTTCCATGATTCCATTGGGTAGTTGCACGATGAAATTAAATGCGGCAACAGAATTATTACCTGTTACCTGGGCTGAATTTTCTGCGATACATCCTTTCGTGCCTGCTGATCAGGTGGAAGGATATCTGGAAATGATTAAAACACTCGAACGCGATTTATGTGAGATCACGCGTTTTGATGGTTGCAGTTTACAACCAAATTCCGGTGCACAGGGTGAATATGCGGGGTTGATGGTGATTCGCGCGTATCATTTACATCACGGAAATGCGCATCGCAATAAAGTATTAATTCCGGCAAGTGCTCACGGCACAAATCCTGCCAGTGCAGTAATGGCCGGTATGGATGTGATTGTGGTGAAGAGTGATGCAGAAGGTCATATCGATATGGATGATTTACGCGCACAGGCTGAATTACATAAAGAGGATCTGGCGTGTTTGATGGTTACGTATCCGAGTACGCATGGTGTGTTCGAGGAAACGATTATTGAGATTTGTGATATCGTACATACGCATGGTGGTTTGGTGTATATGGATGGTGCGAATATGAATGCACAGGTGGGCTTAACTTCTCCGGCTAAAATTGGTGCGGATGTTTGTCACCTGAATTTGCATAAAACATTTGCCATTCCGCACGGTGGTGGTGGTCCGGGTATGGGACCGATTTGTGTGAATGAAAAGTTGGTGCCTTTCTTACCGGGTCATCCTGTTTTTGCAACGGGTGGTGCGCATGGTATTAAAGCGATAAATGCGGCACCGTTTGGCAGCGCCAGCATTTTGTTAATCAGCTATGCGTATATTAAAATGTTGGGGGGTGAAGGCTGTACGGATGCCACGAAATATGCGATTTTAAATGCCAATTATCTGAAGAGTAAATTGGAGCGTGATTATGATATTTTATTTGTGGGAAAGAGTGGTCGTGTAGCGCATGAGTTTATTATCGATTTCCGCAAATGGAAACATACGATTGGTTTGGAAGTGGAAGATGTGGCGAAGCGTTTGATGGATTATGGATTTCACGCACCAACCGTTTCATTCCCTGTTGCCGGCACATTAATGATTGAGCCAACGGAGAGTGAAAGCAAGGAAGAACTGGATCGTTTTGTAGAAGCGATGTTGGGTATTCGTGCGGAGATAGAAGCAATTGTTACGGGCAGTGCAGACAAATTGGACAATGTCCTAAAAAATGCACCGCATACGATTCGTGAGGTGTTGAGTGAAAACTGGAATCATGCGTATTCGCGGGATGCTGCGGCTTTCCCTGCGGAGTATATCCGCGACCGCAAATTCTGGCCATCGGTAGCGCGGATTAATAATACGCATGGGGATAGGAATTTAATTTGTACTTGTCCGCCTATGGAGGCTTATGCTTCTTAAATAGCTTTGCGGGTTGGTGGTGATTTGTATTTTTTGCGTGGAATGGGGACGAGGCCGGGAAGGCGGGGAGACAGGGAGTTAATATAGGGGCTAATTTTAAATAAACACATTATGACAAAAGGACCAATATCCCAATTTATTACACATCATTATCGTCACTTTAATGCTGCGGCATTGGTTGATGCGGCTAAGGGTTATGAGACCCATTTGCTGGAAGGTGGAAAAATGATGGTTACACTTGCAGGTGCGATGAGCACGGCTGAGTTAGGTGTATCGCTTGCTGAAATGATTCGTCAGGGTAAGATTGATATTATTTCCTGCACAGGTGCTAACCTGGAGGAAGATATTATGAACCTGGTAGCGCATTCGCATTACAAGCGCATCCCGAATTACCGCGATTTAACGCCTGAACAGGAATGGGATTTATTGGAGCAGGGCTTGAACCGTGTAACCGATACCTGTATTCCGGAAGAAGAAGCATTTAGAAAAATCCAGCATCATATTGCCGCTATTTGGAAAGATGCCGATGCAAAAGGTGAACGTTATTTTCCGCATGAATACATGTATAAGCTGTTGCTCAGCAAAGTGATGGAAGCCGATTATGAAATTAATCCGAAAGATTCCTGGATGATTGCCGCAGCCGAGCGCAATATTCCGATTATCGTTCCGGGATGGGAAGATAGCACCATGGGCAATATTTTCGCTTCGTATTGCATCAAAGGCGAAATGAAAACCAGCACCATGAAAAGCGGTATCGAATACATGATTTACCTCAGCGAATGGTATCGTGCCAATTCTGCCGGTAAGGGCGTAGGTTTCTTCCAGATCGGTGGTGGTATTGCAGGCGATTTCCCGATTTGTGTGGTGCCGATGATGTATCAGGACCTGGAATGGCATGATGTGCCTTTCTGGAGCTATTTCTGTCAAATCAGCGACAGCACGACTTCATACGGTTCTTACTCAGGCGCTGTGCCGAATGAAAAAATTACCTGGGGTAAACTGGACATCCATACCCCTAAGTTCATTGTAGAGAGCGATGCCACGATTGTAGCACCATTAATTTTTGCTTATATTTTAGGATGGTGATAAAAATCAATCCGCAGCAAATAACTTACATCTAATTTTGCATCACCGGTCAGCATGAAGCTTTCCGGTGATTTTTTTTGTTCATTCAAAATTTTGGGATATGTCAGCAGGTATTCATTTTGTTTCGGTAGAGGAAGCACTCAGTTGTATTCATTCAGGCAATCGCGTTTTTGTGCATGGCAGTGCCTGCACACCTACCTATTTATTAAAACATCTGGCAGCCAGACATCAGGAGCTGCGTGATGTAGAACTCGTTTTTATTTCCGTGTATGGCGATATGCATGTCGACAAACCTGAATACCGCGACAGTTTTAAATTAAATTCCATGTTTGTGAGCAATAGTATTCGCTCCGATGTGAATGAGGGTTATGCGGATTATATTCCGATTTTTTTAAGTGAAATTCCCGAATTATTCAAACGGGATATATTGACTTTAGATGTGGCACTCGTGCAGGTATCACCTCCTGATAAACATGGATATTGTTCGTTGGGCGTGTCGGTGGATATTGCCAGAACAGCTGTCAACAAAGCGAAGCATGTGATTGCGCAAATTAATCCGCAGGTGCCGCGCACGCATGGAGAAAGTCTGATCCATTATTCCCGTTTTCATTGCATGGTATACGCCGATGAACCGTTGCATGAAGCAGTATTTGGTGAAAAGGTTGGACCTGCTGAATTAAAAATCGGCGAATATATTGCAGGCATGATTGAAGACCGCAGTACGTTGCAAATGGGTATTGGTGCGATACCGGATGCGGTGTTAAAATGTTTAACCAATCATAAAGATTTAGGGGTGCATACAGAGATGTTCAGCGACGGATTAATTCCGCTGTTTCATTCCGATGTAGTGAATAATAAATATAAAACTATACATCCGAATACAACAGTGAGCGGATTTGCCTTAGGTAGCAGAATGTTGTATGATTATGTGGATGATAATCCTGCTTTTATGTTTTTGGATATTGATTATGTAAATGAACCGGGCATCATCAAACAAAATCCGAAAGTGGTGGCGATTAACAGTTGTATAGAAGTTGATCTCACCGGTCAGGTGTGTTCTGATAGTATTGGTACCTATCAATACAGTGGGGTAGGCGGGCAGATGGATTTTATTCGGGGTGCTGCGTTGAGTGAGGGTGGTAAGCCGATCATTGCGTTATCTTCCCGCACAGCAAAAGGTGTATCGCGCATCGTGCCGATGTTAAAACCGGGTGCAGGTGTAGTGACTACCAGAGCGCATGTGCATTATATAGTGACTGAATATGGAATAGCTTACCTATTCGGCAAAAACCTGCGCCAGCGTGCAAAAGCCTTAATAGAAATATCGCACCCTGATGATAGGGAGATGTTGCATAAAGCAGCATTTGAAAGATTTAAGATTTTTGCTTAGTAACGGCCTTTTAAATGCACGAGGCAGGGAAGGCTGGGAGACGGTAAGAGGGCGGGAAGAAATACAGAATATGCCGAAGGCAGTTTGCATTTGTCTCACTACCTGATACCTGATACCTGCTACCTGATACCTGATACCAAAAAAAAACCTGCCATTTAAAAAACGACAGGTTCTTTCAAAACAATTAATTAGGGTTTATTCGAATTTATAAGACAATCCAATACCAAACACTTCTTTAAATTGCGTCTTTGGTCCGGTGCCGGTTTGGATATCGTTTTCGTCGTAGGTTGGGATGGCGATATCGTGATCGTAGAGTACCTGGAGGAACAAGGTTGCGGCTAAATATTTACTGATTTTCATGTTGAAGTTATTTTGAAAATCAACGTCGATATTGCCGCGATGTTCTGCGATTGGATCAGTGTAATTATTGAAGAGCGTCAGTTTGCTGCTCAGGCTCACGTTTTTTCCTAAGGAAGTGTTGAGGGAAGCAATCATGGATGCACCAAACTCTGCGCGGATACTTTCGCCTGTTGTAACACCGTAACGGTTTTTATTATTCACCGTATCGATTTCGGTATTGGCGATGGTTTCATCTAATACGAAAGTGAATTTTCCTGTAGCAGGTGAAAGGAACATGCTGAATTTCTCTCCTTTTCCGGGTTTCCAGTCGAGACCAACCGCAGCGGTTAAAAAGCCAGGTGCCATTAATTCAGAGAGTGGCGATGTTGCTTCAGGGTCGGTTAAATAATCGTATCCCGGTGCAAATTGCGTGAGGAAGTTTACCAATCCTGAATAATAGAAATCATCGGCAAATGCGTAGCGACCGTATTTGCTATTTAATTCGATACGGTCTTCGTTTTTGCGGATATCAGCGTAATTATTGGCGGTAATCAAACCGTAGTTCATGTTGAGTGTGTTATCCCAGGTAGTTGTCCCTTTTTTATAGTTCATATAAAAGTTGGTCAACAAGGTTGAGCTCAAGTTACTTTCACCCCCGGCAGCCCAGTTGGTGAGGCTCGTTTGGTTGAAGTTGAGAATGGCGCCACCACCGCGTTTCCACAGGGTGTCGGTTTGAGCAAAAAGCGCAGCGCCCAGTAATAAGGCGGTTGTAAGGGTAAATACTTTTTTCATAATAATAGATTTAGACTTGCCCGTATAGGCATAATTCGTGCCAAAAAAAATGCCCTCACGGGCTGAAGGCATTTTTTTCAGGTGTGTATTATTTTTTCAGAAGATCGCGAATTTCGGTAAGCAATACCACATCTGCAGGAGGTGCAGGAGGTGCTGCCGGTGCTTCTTCTTCTTTTTTCTTCATGCGGTTAACGGCTTTAACAACCATAAACATCACGAAAGCAACGATAAGGAAGTAGATAATTGCTGAAATGAAATCACCATATAATACAGCAATTTCAGGTTTGGTTGCCACACCATCTGCGCCCATTTCGGCTTCTTTCAAAGTTAACTTCCATGTGGAGAAGTCTTTTTGAACAATCAGGCTGATAAAAGGCATTACCAATCCCTGGATAAAGGCAGTTGACACCGCAGTGAAGGCGGCACCCATAACAAAACCTACGGCCAGGTCGATTAAATTGCCTTTCATGGCAAAAGCTTTGAATTCCTTTAGCATGCTCATAACTAAAAATTTAATGTGATAAAATTGGGTATTGAACTCTTGTCACGAAAGTGCCAAAAATTTTCGGGAATATCTAATTCTGATATGTGGAAAAAAAATATATTTACACCTTAACCGGTGCTTTTCCCCGCAGCATTTCGATATGCTGGATGCCATCGAGCAGATAAACTTCGCCATGAGCAGCAAAACCGAAGTCTAAATAGAATTTCTCTAAATAGTATTGAGCCTCAATGCGGATGGGCACTTTGCCGTATTTGTCTTCCACAAAGGCGATGGATTTTTCCATGATTTGCTTGCCTAAGCCGGTTCCGCGTAATTCGGGGTGACTGGCAACGCGACCGATAGAAACCTCATTGTAGGCGGTTCCGGGTTGAACGATGCGTGCGCAGGCTATCACCCGGCCATTGTCATCAACGGCAAACAGGTGGTCGCAAAACTGGTCTTTGCCGTCGAGGTCTAAATACACACAGTTTTGCTCCACGGCAAACACCTCCTGGCGTAAGCGCAGGATACCGTACAGTTCAAAAATATTGAGTTGGTGAAAGGGTTTAATTTTCCAAACAGGCTGCTCCATAATCATCGCTTAATCTAAATAACGTAAAATGCTCCTAAATGGTTGTAAGGAGATGTGTGTAAATTGTGTGAGGGGTTGCAAACTTCCGGAATATCCCTGTCACAAAACAGCGAAAAAAAATCCCGATAATGTGGATTATCGGGATTGTGTTCACTATTTCAGAATATGGTTATCCGCGTAAAATATTTTTTTCGTTGTTGAAGAAGCGAACGCTCAATATGAGTGCAATGGCTGCATAGATAAACAATGCGGCATAGGTAAGGAGCAAAGGTCCTGTTTGGGCTGTTCCGCTGATAATTTCTTTTGTGCCCAGGGAAACGTTTAAAATCGGAACAAGAGCAGTGCCATAATCTAAACGCACGCCGGGCAGCATTCCAAAAATGGTTGGAAACACAATGAATATCATCAAAGGTGTAATCATGCTTTGCGCTTCTTTAAAGGTGCGGGCGTAGATAGACAACATTAAGGTTACAGCTGCAAAGAATATATTCAATGGAAGTAACACCAGTAACATCTGTATAATTGATCCCGGTTCCATGATACCATTCAATAAATCTAAAATCTGGGCCATACCGGCTGCCTGCGAAGGGTCGCTGCCAATAATTTTTGCCGAAATAATGATTCCGACAATACTTGCCACAGCCGAAGTAAAACCACTCAGTGTAACAGTAAGTAATTTACCGACATAAATTTCGAGTCGGCTGGCACTGGATACCAATAAGGTTTCGAGCGAGCCGCGTTCTTTTTCACCTGCTGCCAGATCGATAGCCGGATACATACAGCCGATCATACAGAAAATGATGAAGAAATACGGTAAAATTCCGCCAATGATGCTGCCGATTTGTTCGCGCGATGAGGCTAAGTTGCGACTCACCGGTGTGGCGGGTTCAAGAATGGTTTCGGGAATCTGTTTATCCTTGAGTTTTTCTTTTACCAGCGATTCCTTATACACCTTGTTGATGTTTTCAATAATCCCTACCTCAAATTCATTATTGGTAGAAGTAAAGAAATAATTGAATTGCGTCGGTTCTAATTTTGCCAGCGCAGAATCATATCCCGCAGGAAAAAAATAGACCACATCAATACTATCGTTTAAGATCATTTCTTTAGCAAGCGTTGTATCTGCTACATCGCTTACACGTGTATTCGGCATATTGGCAATAAACTGGGCAAAATGGTCGGCATTGCCATTGGTGATGATACCCAGGCGCACGGTTTCGCTTTGCGCCTTCTCCGATTGCCCACTCATGTATTTGCTGATGCCGACAAAAATAGCAGGATAGAGCACTAAGGGAATTAATAACATCACGGTAAGCGTGCGTTTATCACGCATGATGTCTTTTAATTCTTTTTTGAATATCGTTATAATGTTTTTCATAATTGAATGTTGAGGAGATGGTTAAGCGATGGATTGTTCATGTTCTACAGCAATACGGATAAATTCATCTTCCAGGGTTTGCTCACGCATATTACTCCTGAATGTTTCAAATAATCCGTTGTAAATCAAATCGCCCTTATGTATAATGGCGAGGTCGTCTGCTAACATATTGACCTCACTCATAATATGTGTAGAGAAGATGACTGTTTTATTATCGCGCTTGCACTGACGAATCAGTTCAATGATGCTTTTTGCGGCTATCACGTCTAATCCGGAAGTAGGTTCATCAAATACCACCACCTGCGGATCGTGAATCATGGTGCGGGCGATGGATACTTTTTGTTTCATACCGGTAGAAAATTTCCCAACCCGGCGATCAGCAAAACTGTTGATGCCTAATAAATCGAAGAGGTATTTTTTTCTTTCCTTAATTGTTTTCTCATCCATACCATTTAACCTGCCGAAATAATCAATGGTTTCATTGGGTGTCAAACGGTCATATAATCCGGTAGAACCGGTCAGGAATCCTAAACTTCTGCGCACTTGTTCGCCTTGTGCCACGGTATCAAAACCATTCACAACAATGCTGCCTGTGCTTGGTTTTAAAATAGTCGCAATCATGCGCAGGGTAGTTGTTTTACCTGCACCGTTAGGACCGAGCAGTGTAAATACTCGTCCGGGCTCACAGTTGAAACTCACATTGCGCACAGCCTGTACCGTGCTGCCCGAATTTTCCTTGCCAAGCTCTTTGCGTTGTTGTTTGGATAAGGAAAAAGTTTTCGAAATGTCTTTAACTTCTATCATATGCGTTTATTTAACCGGTTTAAGGGTATAACCTTCTGCCTGTAATAATTTAATCACACCGTTAGGACCACCTAAGTGAGCAGCACCAACGGCCACAAAGGTAGGTTTTTCCTGCACGTATTGTTCAATCACCGGAATCCATTTCGTATTGCGATCGGTGATGAGCAGGTTTTCATATTTTTTTAATTCAGGTGTTTCTTCAATCACGAGTTTATAAATAGTTTCGATATTGCCGCTCGTATACGTTTGCACCATCTCGTCCCAACTGTAACTGCTGTTCATACTGGTTGAATCGGTGGTTGCAGTTACAATCCAATCAATTTGTTCTTCATAGGGAATACTATCAAATACACCGAGTTGAAATTCAAGTGATTCGAGTCCGAGGATATCTTTTGATTGTCCGATACTCTTTTCTAAAAAATGCCTTTCATAGCTGGCCGCTTCCCCTTCAATATTTGACGCAACTGCCAATTGATACAGCGAAAGGGGTTTCATCAAATTAAATTGGACAATGTCCAAACCCAGACTGTCTTTTACATATGCTGTCAATTGGGCATATTCTTCCGGTGTGCAATAATCAGCCAGTGTTTTTCCGGCGGGCAGATGTGTCCATCTCAACATAGTGGTTATTAAATTCGGGTCATCCATTTTTATTTCCATAGCCACTTGTTCACAAGCCGTAAAGGCGGTTTCCGTGGCCGGAGAAATTTCGAAATGTTCGGCATCAATCAGGTGGAAGGTGCCGTAGATGTAGGATGGTTTTGTCAGTCCGTTCCCGCTGATTTCCCACAGCAAACCATCCGCAGACGGAGTATCTGTTTGGGCAAGCAAAGGAGTGCCTGACACCAGTAGCGGCATCACCAGCGATTTCAGGTATTTTTTCCAATCGTTTAAGCGCATTGTTGTCGTTTCATTGATGCCTGCAAAGGTCTGCATTTAACGTGGGTACTGCATATTGGGTTCGGTGAGTGCGGTTAAAAAATCGACGAAAGCACCTAAAAATTAACTTATACACCGCATTCGGGGGTTCATTCCCGTTGCGAGGGTGTATCTTTGGGGCATGAATCCTATAGTTGCCCCCAGTATCCTGAGTTGCGATTTTGCTTATGTAGCCAGGGATGTGGAGATGATCAATCAGTCGGCCGCCGATTGGATACACGTGGATGTGATGGATGGTGTGTTTGTGCCGAATATCAGTTTTGGTTTGCCGGTGGTGGAGGCTATGAAGCGCCATAGTAAAAAGCCATTGGATGTGCATTTAATGA
>Ga0116177_10004448_pt1 | contig 10216 bp, 9 predicted proteins | sample AD_STIC10_MetaG_FD_89750 | JGI IMG/M metagenome (GOLD analysis project Ga0116177, IMG submission 89750) | Active sludge microbial communities of municipal wastewater-treating anaerobic digesters from USA - AD_STIC10_MetaG | ecosystem: Engineered > Bioreactor > Anaerobic > Digestate | place: USA...
CTCTTAGCTTTATAAGTGTCGATAAGACAGATGGAAAAATGGCCATTGCTTTTCAGATAGAATGTCCCGTAGTGAATTTCGATTTGAGTCACTCAGGTAAAGGTAAATCTCATGGCTGGTTCTTCTTCTCTTGTTATAATACAGAACAAGCAAACACTCTGCTTGAAGTGAATGCATCACAACGTGATAAAGATTTTATTATGGCTGTGAACTGGAAAAAAGCTGAAGAATATATTAAAGCAGGAAAAGGAAAAAAACAAAAAGTGAGATATGCTCATAACACTTATAGTGATGTTACTCATTCTGCCACTTCTGAGATCATGACAGATGTAACAGTTCTTGATTCAAAAGAATTGAAAGACATCTGCTATTTTATTCCATGCCCGAAATCACCACACGGTTGTGATGTTGATCCTTCAGGAGAATATATTGTAGGTAGTGGAAAACTGGCGGCATTAATTCCTGTATTTAGTTTTGATAAAATGCAGAAAGCAATTGCAGCGAAAGATTATGCAGGAGAATTTGAAGGCATTCCGGTTATAAAATATGAATCTGTTCTTTATGGAGAAGTTAAAAAACCGGGACTTGGTCCACTTCATACAGAGTTTGATGGAAAAGGAAATGCTTATACTTCATTCTTCGTTTCATCTGAAATAGTAAAATGGAATATTAAAGACCTGAAAGTGTTAGACAGAGCGAGTACATTTTATTCTGTTGGTCACTTGTGTATTCCTGGCGGTGATAGCAGAAAACCAAATCCGAAATATCTTATTGCATACAACAAGATCACTAAAGACCGCTATCTTCCAACAGGACCTGAGCTAGCACAAAGCGCACAACTGTTCGATATTTCCGGTGATAAGATGCAATTGATCCTTGACTTTCCAACTATAGGTGAGCCACATTATGCTCAGGCTATTGCTGCAGAAAAAATTAAAAACAACTCTGTTAAGATCTTCAAGATAGAAGAAAATCAAAACCCTTATGTATCAAAAGGTGAAGCAACTGCAAAAGTTGTACGTGAAGGAAATAAAGTTCACGTATATGCTACAGCGATCCGTTCACATTTTGCTCCTGATAATATTGAAGGAATAAGAATGGGTGATGAAGTTTATTTCCACGTTACCAACCTTGAACAAGACTGGGATGTACCACATGGATTTGCAATCAAAGGTGCTGACAATGCAGAATTACTCATCATGCCGGGTGAAACTCAAACACTAAAATGGATCCCGGGAAAAGTTGGAATCTATCCAATGTATTGTACAGATTTTTGCAGTGCATTGCATCAGGAAATGCAAGGATACGTTCGCGTTTCTCCTGCAGGAAGTAATGTACCGCTGATGTTCAGCACAGGTAAAAATCAACCGGCCAAAGAAGACCAGGATTAATGGAATATTGGATTAATGGATTTCTTTGAATGCAAGTGCAGAATCCAGGTAATCCCAGCAATCCTTTAAATCCCGGTCAAAAATCAAAGTGGCGAGTTGAATCCTTTAACCAATTGCATTCTCAAATGAGAGATATGAGAATGTTAACCGATTACAGGAAATTTCAACTCGCCTTTTTTTATAAATTAAATCAATAGCAAAATGAAAAATCAAACCAAGTTGTCTTCGCTTATCAGTGTATTGCTGATTGCTTCCGGAGTCTTACTTTTTGTAATCTTGTTTGTACCAATGTGGCGCATTGATCTTGATGCCCCCCAATATCCGGAAGGATTGCGGTTACTTATTTATGCAGACAAGCTCGGAGGTAATGTCGATATCATAAATGGTCTGAATCATTATATAGGAATGAAAACATTGCATGAAGATGATTTTGTCGAATTCAAAATTTTACCTTTCATCATCTCCTTCTTCGGACTTTTCTTTATAACGGCAGGAATTACGAAAAGCAGAAAACTATTATTCACTCTGTTCGCTCTGTTCGTTGCGTTCGGAGTCATCGCTATGGCAGATTTCTGGAAATGGGAATACGATTACGGTCACAATTTAAATCCTGAAGCTGCTATAATTGTCCCGGGAATGGCATATCAGCCGCCTTTGATCGGCTTTAAGCAACTACTGAATTTCGGAGCCTACTCTATTCCCGATATTGGTGGCTGGTTATTTATAATTGCAGGCGCAACTGCATTATTCTGTATAATTATTGATCACAGGGCTTATAAAATTTCTAAAAAAATAAATCCTGCTTTAACTCTTATACTGATATCTTTTGCTTTATACTCTTGTTCCATTTCTCCTCAACCTTTAAAACTGGGTTCTGACAATTGTTCATTCTGCAAAATGACAATCAGTAATCCACGCTTTGGTGCTGAGATTCTGACAAAAAAAGGTAGGGCATTAAAATATGATGATATTTCATGCATGGTCTCTGATCTGAAAGAAAATCCCATAGCTGCTGAAAAAATCAGTGCTATCTATTCAGTAGATTTTTCTTCAACACATCAATTGACAGATGTAAAAGATTGCTTTTTTTTCGAGACAGAAAATCTAAGGAGTCCAATGGGTGGCAATATCGCTTCTGTCTCAAATAAAGATTCGCTGAATTACTATCTGACCAACTTACAGGCACAGGAAATTTCATGGAGTGAGATCATTAAGCAATAATAAGAATGAGAATCTTTTTTACTGTAACCCTTCTTTCAATATTTTTTGTTCGCCATGCTGCACTTGCGAAGACACTTCATGTTGGAGCAAATAAAAACTTTAAAACCATTCAAGGGGCTGTTAGTAGTTCAATCGATGGAGACACCATTATAGTAGATCAAGGAATTTATTTTGAAAAAAATCTTATAATTGATAAGCAACTTGTATTGCTTGGAAATAATTTTCCGGTAATTGATGGGGAAGGCAAATATGAGATCGTTTCGATCAAAGCCGGAAATGTTACACTGAATGGTTTTAAAATTCAACATTCCGGGTATGCTACTTTAGAAGATCCTGCCGGAATCAAAATCTACGACTCAAACAATGTAACTATCGAGAACAATATAATCGATGATACATTTTTCGGCATCTATGCACAGTATGCGAAGAACTGCATCATCAAAAACAATAAACTTACTGCCTACGGAAAACAAGAACAGGAAATCGGTAACGGTATTCATTGCTGGAAAAGTGATAGTATGCAGATCATAGGAAATACAATCCGTGGTCATCGTGATGGCATTTATTTTGAATTTGTAACCAACTCTATCATCTGGAGAAATAATTCGCTTTCAAATATGCGATATGGTTTGCATTTTATGTTCTCGCACAATGATTCCTACATCTGCAATATTTTCAGTGGTAATGGTGCCGGTGTTGCTGTAATGTATACACATGGTGTAAAAATGTATAACAATGTTTTTGAAGACAACTGGGGCGATGCCGCTTATGGTCTTTTGCTAAAAGATATAACTGACAGCTATATAGAAGGAAATACCTTCGTAAAAAATACAAGCGGAATTCACATGGAAGGCGCCAGCAGAATTCAGCTCTGTAAAAATATTTTCAAGAATAACGGCTGGGCAATAAAAATTCAGGCAAGTTGTATGGATGTTAACGTAAGCCGGAATAACTTTTTCGGAAACACATTTGACATTGGAACAAATGGAACTCTTGTATTGAATACTTTCAATAATAATTACTGGGACAAATATGAAGGCTATGATCTGAACAAAGATAATTTGGGAGACGTACCTTTTCGTCCTGTGAGTATGTTCTCTATGATCATAGAAAACAACCCGCAAACAATGATCTTATTCCGAAGCATTATGGTTACCTTGCTGGATAAAACCGAAAGAATCATTCCAACATTAATTCCTGAAAACCTGAAAGATGAACACCCTTTTATGAAACCCATTGCATTATGATAGAACTTAAAAACATATCAAAAAACTTTGCGAAGTTTCAGGCACTTAAAGATATTAATTTAACGTGCGAGAAAGGGCAATGTATTGCATTGATTGGTCCAAATGGCAGCGGAAAAACTACTCTCATTAAATCAATACTTGGAATGGTTGTTCCTGAAAAAGGAGAAATTCTATTTAAAGGAAAATCAATCAAAAACGATTTTGAATATAGAGCAGAGATCGGCTACATGCCGCAAATAGGACGATATCCTGACAACATGACCATCGGACAGATCTTTGAAATGATGAAAGATATCCGTAAGTCAAAAGATTCAACATTTGATGAAGAACTGATCAATAATTTTGAACTCAAAAAAATATTTGATAAACGGATGCGCACCCTCTCCGGAGGAACACGGCAAAAGGTAAGTGCTGCACTTGCTTTTCTATTCAATGCCAACGTTTTGATTCTTGATGAACCTACAGCAGGACTTGATCCGCTTTCTGCCGACATACTCAAAGAAAAAATAATCAAGGAAAATAAAAAAGGAAAGCTGATAATAATTACCTCACATATTCTTAGCGAACTCGACGAACTGATCAGTCATCTGATCTATATGCAGGATGGTAAGATCCGGTTTTACAAAAAAATAGATGAGTTGAAGAATGAAAGCGGACAGGCAAAACTTTCGAAAGCAATTTCTACATTAATGCACGAAGCAATATGAATAAAGTTTTCAAATATTTTGTAATCGATATTCTAAGGAATAAGACTGTAATTTTTTATACTTTGTTTTTATTCATCGTTACGTTTACTTTATTCAGTTTTGAAGAAAACACTGCAAAAGGATTACTAAGCCTGCTGAATATTATCTTATTCATAGTGCCGTTGATCTCAATAATTTTTTCAACTATCTACGTCTACAATTGTTCCGAGTTCATTGAATTACTGATCTGTCAGCCTCTAAAAAGAAAATACATCTGGTTGAGTCTTTTCACCGGACTTGCATTTTCACTTTGTCTATCATTTCTTATCGGCTGTGGAATTCCGGTATTGATATATGAACCGACATCAACCGGTTTAATTCTTGTTATTACCGGGTGTTTATTATCCGTGATCTTTGTCTCAATTGCATTGCTGGCAACAGTCACAACCCGCGACAAGGCAAAAGGTATCGGAAAGGCCATTTTGTTATGGCTCTACTTTGCATTGATCTTCGACGGATTGGTTTTATTTCTCCTATTTCAATTTGCAGAATATCCGTTGGAAAAAATGATGATGGCTATCAGTGGTTTGAATCCGATTGATCTTAGTCGTATCATTGTATTGCTGAGGCTAGATGTATCTGCATTAATGGGATACACAGGTGCAGTCTTCAAAGATTTTTTTGGTACCACTCTTGGTTTTGGAGTTGCCCTCCTGGCACTCTCATTATGGGCTATTGTCCCGTTATTAATTTCTACAAAAAAATTCAGGACTAAAGACCTGTAAAAAAATTAACATGAAAAAAGACATTTCCGGACGCCCCGATATAGAACTTGCAATAAAATCTTTTTATGATAAAGTTTTAGCTGATGAAATAATAGGCTTCATCTTTACTGATATTGCAAAAGTGAATTGGGAAAAACATCTTCCAATTATGTATGACTTCTGGGAGAATGTTCTTTTCTTCTCAGGAAAATACAATGGCGACCCAATGAATGTCCACAGACACTTAAACAATTTAATTGAACTAAAAGCTGAACATTTCAGAAGGTGGACTTACCTCTTTAATTTGACAATCGATGAGTTATTTGAAGGAGAAAACGCAGAACGTGCAAAACAAAGAGCATTGAGTATAGCTACGGTCATGCAGGTAAAATTATCTGAATCTGCTTCAAAAAAAGAGTGACCCATCATGAGAATATTTCTCTGATGAATCACTCTTACATTTTTCAATTCAACCTGATATTAAATAAACAATTCTATTTCGATTGTAGTAATACTTCATCAATAACGTGGATCACACCATTTGATGCCTGAATTGACGCAACAATTGTAGCTTTACCGTTAATCATAATTTTTCCATCAACTTTTGTGATTGTCAAATTCCCTCCATTTACTTGTCCTAAAGTTTGTCCGTCCATCAAAGCATCTGCCTGATATACGCCAACCGAAACGTGATACTGAAGAATATCCTGCAACGATTCCTTTGCTTCAGGTTTCAACAAACCATCTACCGTACCTGCAGGTAATTTGTCGAAAGCTGCATTCGTTGGTGCGAATACAGTAAAGGGCCCTGCATTACTCAATACATCAACCAGTTCAGCAGCTTTAACTGCAGCAACTAATGTTGAATGGTCTTTACTTCCCGAAGCAACCTGAACGACATTTTTTGCGGATACATCGTCTTGTACACCTGACTGCCCGACAACAGACTCTTGTTGTTCCGCAGTCGCATTTGATTCTGATTTTTCTTCCCCTGAATTACTACAGGAAAACGAAGCAAGTAAAATTCCTGCTCCGATTAAAATTTTTGTGGTCTTTTGCATAATGGTTAAAATTATCATTTGATCTTAAATGTAATTTGTCACACGATGAAGGGATTATGATTGCAATCATAAATGATATTATTCATATGGAAGAGCTTGAAATTTTAATCAAAACAGTTGACACATGCGAAAGATCATGTTAAGGCTTCCACTCAGAATACGAATCTTTTGTTTCATATAATTTCAACCCGGTTAATCTTAGTTCTCTTGGCAATTCACTGCTTACTGCAACTTTAATAAACAACAATATATTTTCAACTGTTGGTTCAAAATCCCACACGATCAGATTTTCCAGTACCTCTACATAGGGTTTGTTGGCAAGGAATTCTTTCGACAAAACCAACTTATGATCCAGCACACTTACAACAACTTTCCCTACAATTTGCTTCAACAACTTAAAATCAATAATGAAACCCGGCGGTGCAATATATTCTGAATCATTTTTTGCAAATGAAACTGACACAAACAACTGATAAGAGTGTCCATGAATATGTTTGCAGGCACCGTCATATCCATTTATCGCATGCGCCATTTCAAAATTAAAGATCTTGGTAATACTCAGCATTTTTTTTAAGGACAATTTGGTCCAATGCCGAAGCGATTCAAATGACCTTAGTCACACCAAGTCATGAATTTCATTAATACGGAATTTCAAAAACCAATTTCTAAACACCTCTCGGCACCTTCAACACAATCGAAGTTCCCATATTAGGAACACTCTCTATCTTTAATGTACCTGAGATCATACTCGATCGTTCGCGCATGCCTAGTAAACCCAGAGTGTTTTTATTTCCGGCGTCTTTCTGGTTGAAACCTTTTCCGTTGTCCTGGATATTGAGGATGTAATTTTCAGAATCAGATTCAAGTGTACTTTTAACAGTGGTTGCTTGTGAGTGACGGATGATATTTGTCAACGATTCCTGGTAGATCCTGAAGATGCTTGTCACAATATCTTTATTCAATGTTGTGTCGTCGATGCCTGAATGGAAAGAGCTTTCTATACCGGTCCGTTTCTGAAACTCTATACTATGCCATTCCAATGCTGCATTCAATCCGAGATCATCCAAAATTCCCGGGCGAAGTTCATAAGCAATTCTTCGAACAGCTTTTACTGTGTCGTCGATCATTTGATTGATGTCTTTGAACTTTTCAATAACTTCTTTCTCGTTAGAATCAATTCTCTTTTTCATCCACGCTACATCCATCTTCAAGCCTGTTAGCTGCTGTCCTAATTCGTCATGGATCTCTCTGGATATTGTCGTTCTTTCTTCTTCACGAATGCTTTGAAGATGTGATGCCAGTTCCCGAAGTTCTTCCTTTGTAGCTTTCAATTCAGAATTGCTTTGATTCAGACTGGTAATGATCGATTGGCGTTCGGTTGAAAAACGAATTACCTTATCTAACTCCTTGCTGCTGCTTTCCCCTTTGATCAGATAGTCCTGTGCACCTTCACGTAATGCACTTAAAGCAATGTGCTCATCAGACATCCCCGTCAAAATTACTATGACACTATTCGGAAATTTTTTTCTGATCTCGCTAACTGTTTGCACACCATCACTGTCAGGCAAAGTAAGATCGAGCAAAACAAGCGAAATGCCATCTGGTGGAATTTCAATTTCAAGCGCATCCTTTAATCCGGAATTTACAATCAGTAAATCTGTTGAAATACCAATCTCCTTTAGCATTTCCAGAATTAACCGGACATCCCCTTCATTATCTTCAATTAATAAAATATTACTTTTCTTTGTCATTCTCCAAATCTGTTTTAAAAATAAAATTTAATATTAGGTAATTTTAAAATTCAATTTAACTGTGGGAGCTTAACAATGGTAAACCAAAAGTCTTCAATGCTCTTGATCACACTCATGAATGAATCATATTCTACCGGCTTACTTACGAAACAATTTACATGCATTGCATAACTGGCGTGTATATCATTCTCTGATTGTGATGTTGTAAGTACAATTACGGGAATTAATTTGAGCTCAGGGTCGTTCTTGATTTTTTCCAGAACTTCCAACCCATTCATTTTTGGTAAATTTAAATCCAGTAGGATCAGATCCGGGACAATTGCATTCTTATGCTTTCCTGTCTTCGATAAAAATTCAATGGCTTCCACACCATCAAAAACGACATGCAATTTATTTTCAATTCGCCCTTCATTTAATGCTTCCTGTGTCAGACGTACATCGCCCGGGTTGTCTTCAACTAATAAAATGTCAACTGCTTTCATGCTTTTTTACTTTTAAGGTGAAATAAAATGTTGTTCCTTTTCCTAATTCTGATTCAAACCAGATTGTACCTCCATGCCGTTCAACGATCTTCTTTACAACAGCAAGACCAATCCCTGTTCCATTGAACATAGCCTTGCTGTGAAGTTGTTTGAAAATTACAAATACTTTATCATGATATTTTTTATCGATTCCAATTCCATTGTCTTTTACTGAAAATAGCCATTCGTCAGTTTTACGTTCAGCAGATATTCTAATTTCAGGTATATTATCCTTTACCTGAAACTTTACAGCATTGGCTAATAAATTCTGAAATACCTGTATCATTTGTGTCTTATCCGCAAGTATCACCGGTAATTCATCGATTTTAATTTCAGTTTTACTTTCAACTATGATCGTTTTCAGATTCTCCAAAACATCCTTTACTACTGTATTTAAATCTACTTCTACGTCCGGAAGTTGTCTGTTGATCTTCGAATAATTCAGAAGATCGATGATGAGTTGTTTCATCCTGTTTGCGCCATCAACTGCGTATTTGATAAACTCATCAGCATCTTCATCAAGCCTTCCTTTATATCGCTGTTCAATAAGTTGCACATAGCTTCCAACCATCCGCAATGGCTCCTGAAGATCGTGCGAAGCTATGTATGCAAATTGCTCCAGTTCTTTGTTCGACCGTTCCAGCTCTTCTACATATTTTTTTTCTTTCTCCTCTGCAATCTTTTGAGGAGTAAGGTTAACCATTGAACCTATCATTCTGATCGGCTCACCTTCCAGATTCCTGATAATAGATCCGCGGTCAAGAATGAAAAACACTTTGCCATTTCCTCCGTGATATTTATATTCATCGGTCCAGAACATTTCTCCGTTTTTTATTGATTCAAAGATCTTTTTTTCTACACGTTCCCTGTCATTATCATCTATGTTTTTTATCCAGAATTCAAATTTTTGCTCCGTTTCATCTTTGTCATATCCAAACAAAGTGTAAAAATTCTCATTCCACCAGATTTCATTAGTGATAAGATTCCAGTCCCATACTACATCGTGTGTTGCTTTGGAAACAATGGAAAATCTTTCGTTCATTTCAATGGCTGTATCACGCGATTTAAATTTATCTGATACGTCTCTATGATTTGCAACGATTGCTTTAACGTTTTCGTCGTTCAACAAATTGATAACTGTACCTTCTACCCAGAAATGATGACCATCTTTATGTCTGAATCTATTTTGACGGTGAAAGAGTTTTCCCGGATGTAACAATAGTTCGCTGAAAATATTTTTTGAGTCATAAATATTTTCAGGATGCATAATTTCACTGAAATTTTTCCCAACCATGTAATCTACGGTGTATCCTGTTGCTTTTTCAAATGCAGGGCTCACATAAATTACTTTTCCTTTTTCATCAATCAGTGAAATAATATCTTCAGCATTTCCTACCAAAGCCTTAAACCTTTTTTCACTCTTTATCAATTCTTGCTCAGCTTCCTTTATTTCAGTTATATCCTTGAAGTTTGTAAGCATTCCCTGGACATTGGGTTCATGAAATAAATTAACAATAATTCCATCGAACCAGATATACGAGTTGTTTTTATGTTTAGACCTAAGCGTTATTTTA
>Ga0116177_10004453_pt1 | contig 10213 bp, 6 predicted proteins | sample AD_STIC10_MetaG_FD_89750 | JGI IMG/M metagenome (GOLD analysis project Ga0116177, IMG submission 89750) | Active sludge microbial communities of municipal wastewater-treating anaerobic digesters from USA - AD_STIC10_MetaG | ecosystem: Engineered > Bioreactor > Anaerobic > Digestate | place: USA...
ACCGGAAGAAATGGTCGTCATGCGCACGCACGCCGAACTTGGGGCAAAGCTGCTTTCCGGCACCCGGCGCCCGGTATTCCAGTTGGCCGCCGTGATTGCGCAGACCCACCACGAGAATTTTGATGGAACGGGCTATCCGGCGGCCCTTGCCGGCGAGCAGATTCCGATAGCCGGACGCATCACCGCACTGGCGGATGTCGTGGATGCCCTGGGCAGTCGCCGCTGCTACAAGGAACCCTGGAGCGACGAAGCGATCCGCAAATTCGTTGTTGACCAGCGCGGACTCAAGTTCGACCCGGCTTTGGTCGACTTGCTGACGATCAATTGGGGCCAGCTGACCGCCTTGCGCCAGCAACTGCCGGACGACTGAGGCCTCCCACGAAGTTTGCGGGCAGCCGCGCAAACACTCGCGCCTCCCTGCTAAACCGCCTGCATCGCGCCGACTTCCCGCGGAGCCATGAAGCGGATGCACAGGTTGATGCCTTTTCCTGGCGCGCTGTCGACCACGATGGTTCCACCCAGCGCCTTGGTCACCAGGTTGTAGACAACGTGCATGCCGAGACCCGAGCCACCCGAGCCACGGCGGGTGGTGAAGAAGGGATCGAACATGCGCGAGCAGGTCGGTTCGTCCATGCCAACGCCGTTGTCGCGGTATTCAATGACGGCATGCTCGCCGTCACGCGACACATGGATATCGATTGCTCCCGTCCTGCCATCCGCAAATCCGTGAATGATCGAGTTCATCACCAGGTTCGAGATCACCTGGTACAGGGCCCCGGGTGCGGTATTGCAAACAACCGGCTCCGCTGCATGCACGGTGATCTGATGCGGGCTCCGCTTCAATGCGGGCCCGAGGGTCACCAGAATCTCCTTGATGCAGACCTCAAGGTCGACCACGCGTCGGGCTTCATCGGATTGATCAACCGCAACCTGCTTGAAACTGCGCACCAGCTGGGCAGCACGCTGCAGATTACGCAGGATCAGCCTGGAACTTTCCAGTGATGCCTGTTCAAAGCGCTGCAGATCGGATCGCTTCAGTTCACCGCTCTCGGTGAGCCTGGAAATGCGCGTCGCCTCTTCCTCCAGGTGGGAGGCCGCCGTCACGCTGATGCCAATGGGCGTGTTGATTTCGTGTGCAACGCCGGCAACCAGACCGCCCAGCGAGGCCAGTCGTTCGGCCTCGACCAGTTGGCCCTGGGTATGGGTCAGGCGATCAAGGGTTTCCTTGAGTTCACGATTTGCCACGCTCAGGTCCGCAGTTCGACGTTCGACCCGCGATTCCAGCTCGTCATTCAGTTTCCGCAGCGCCGCTTCGGCGGACTTCAAGGCACTGATGTCATGCGTCGTCCCCACCATGCGCAACGCGCGACCCTCCGCATCTCGATCCACCACGCGACCGCGGGTGAGCACCCATGCCCAATGACCCTGGGCATCCGGGGTCCGGTAGCTTGACTCGAATACCGGCGACGCCCCGGTTAGGTGGGAGCGAATCGCGGCGTTGAAGGCAGGCAGGTCGTCGGAATGGATGTACGGTCGATAGTCATCCAGGAAATCGCCGACCCGTTCCGTGGTCACCGCGAGCGATGCCAGCTTGTTCTCCCGGTGCAGGTGTCCGGACTTGATATCCACGTCCCACAACTCGCCACCACTGCCCCAAAGCGACAATTTCAGGCGTTCCTCGCTCTCGCGAATGGCCAGGGCAGCCAGATTGCGCCTTCGCCACCCGGCACGTACGCGCCAACCCACCAGCAAGGCAAGCAGGATCGCAGCGGCCAGATAGGCCAGGCCCGCCAGCGGCGACTTCCATGGAGAGGGCTGCACGCGAACATCCAGCACGGTTTCCTCGCCGAATTCGACATTGCCCTCGTAACGCGCCCGCAAGCGCAATCGGTACGATCCGCTGGGCAAGTCGGTGTAGGTGGCTATGCGACGCGATGCCGGTGTTTCGATCCAGTTGGAATCGTGGCCATCGAGCAGGTAGCTGTAACGGATGGATTCGGAATTGACGAAATCCAGGGCGGAAAACTCGAACGAAACATTGTCATCGTCGTATCTCAAGTCAACCAGGCCGCCCTCCCAGATTCTGCTGTCGAGGGGTGAGGTTGCATCCTTCCAGCGCAATGCCACGGGTTCGTTCTGCAGCAGAAACCGGGTTGCGACCACTTTGGGCGGCGGCGGCACCTTCACGTCGCGGGGATTGAAGATGGTGATGCCATCGAGTCCGGCAAACACCATGCGGCCACCCGGCAACCGGCTGCCGCCATTGACCCAATACCCGGTCGGCAGAGTGCCGTCGAACGGCCCGAAATTGGTGAAGGTTCGGCGGAGACGGTCGAACTTGCTGATGCCCACCGTGGTGCTGATCCACAGGTTGCCATCGGCATCTTCAAGGATGGCGCCGACGGCATCCGTGGCCAGGCCATCCCTGGAACCAAACGTCTCGAACCGGGGTTTCCGGTCACTGTCCGGCAGCAAGTGGCTCAAGCCACTACCCTGGGTGCCAATCCACAACTCCCCGCGCGAATCCACCGTGAAAGTCGATATGGAGTCGCCGCCGATCGAGGTGGGATCGCTTCGACTGAAACGGAATTTCTCGTATTGTCCGGTAGCCAAGGTATAGCGCTCGAGGCCGCCAATGAGCGAACCCAGCCACAGCTCGCCATTGACGCTTGAACTGATGGCCCAAATGGACTCGCTGCCGGGCGCCAGTCCATTCGCGGCCTTGGTCGGACTGTGCGGATGATGGACAAAGGTCGAACAACCCGCGCACAACTCGTCGAAGCCGTGGTCACGGGTACCGATCCACAGGGTGCCGGCGCGATCCTCGTACAAGGTGAGAATCGCGTCATCGGCGAGACTGGCCGGATTCTCCGGGTCGTGGCGGAAGCGCTGGAATCCTTCATTGCCCGGCAACATGCGGTTGAGACCGCCACCGATGGTGGCCACCCACAGGCTACCGTCCCGGGTTCGGGTCACATACTGGACAAAATCATGCGAAAGCGAATCGTCACGCGCAGGGTCGTTCCGGTAGCGGGCAACGACTCCCTTGTCCGGGTCCACATGGACCAGGCCGCCGCCTTCCAGCATCCCCGCCCAAAGGGTTCCATCGGCATCGCCGAAAACCGTGCGAGCCTGACGCGTAGGCAAAGTTTTGGGATTTCCGGCAACACTCTCAATACGCGTAAACGAGCGCGTCCGCGGATTGTGTACCGAGAAGCCATTGGCCCAGGATCCCACGAACAGAAGGTCGTCACGCCCGTGCAACAAGGAAGCCAGCCGGTTTGCGGCGATCGTGGTTTCGCGGGAAGGATCGTGCTGGTAATAGGAAAAGGACTCGGACGCCGGGTGGAACCGCGCCAAACCATTGTTCTCACCTGCGATCCACAGGGTCCCATCCGCATTTGCAAGCAGCGCTCGCACCGCCTGATCGTGCAGGGTCGTTCCATCCAGGGGGATCGCGCCACATAGTGCTGGATCTGCGCACCGTCCTGATCCATGGCATACAGACCATCGGCGTTTGTTCCCACCCAGATGCGACCGTCTGGGGTCTGCGCCAGGGCGAAAACGTTGAGCGCCGTGGAAGGCGAGGCACGCAGCTCGCGCAATCCCCGGCCATCGGCATCCACCCGCCAGAGCCCCTCGCGCGTGCCAAACCAGACGCGACCGTCCTGGCTTTGCATCATCGAGCGCACGGCACGCAGCGCGTCGATCACTGGAACCGGGGCAGGTATCAGATGGTTGGCCACGCGATCCAGCCAAAGCACCTGACCGCTGGCATTGGTTACCCAAAGCCTCCGGTCCTTGTCCAGCAACAACGCCGAAATGCGGTCGCTGACTCCTTCCCCGGACCCTGCACCCTCGCGGCTGACACCTTCGAATCGGTCCAGCAACGGGTCGTACCGGCTCAGTCCCGAATTGCGGGTTCCAACCCAAAGTGAGCCATCGCTGTCGCTGGCCAGGGCCAGAACATAGTTCTGCGGCAATGACCAGGGATCGTCTCGGTCCGCCTTGTAGACGCGGAATTCCGAACCGTCAAAGCGGTTGAGTCCATCCTGGGTGCCGACCCAGAAGAAGCCGGTGGTGTCCTGGGCCATGGCCAGCACCGTGGAATGCGACATGCCCTGAGCCGGTCCGAAGGTGCGGAAATGGATGTTGTCCGTACCCGGAACGTTGGTCGCCAGCGATGCCTGGCCCCACGCGATCAGTGCGAACGGCAGCCATCGCCGCAGCCACCGTGCGACCATGGCGGGCCTTCCCCAGGAATCGATGCGCGCGCCTTGCATGATGGTGGAAGGCTAGCCCCAGAGGGGGCAGCGGACAAGCCTCGAACAAGCATCTCCCCCAAGCGATCAGCCGCCATCCATCGGGCGCTGAATGATGCCGTTCATCTGCTGCATTGGACGATCGGCGGTACGCCAGAAATCCCTTGACCACCATCACAATCCCGATCGATCCTTCCAGCATAAGGTTCGCGCATCATCCGGGGTAACGCTCATGAAACGAAGAATCTGCACAGGCCTGTTGGCCTGCCTGGCATGGGCCGGTGTGCCGAATGCCCACGCCCTGCTGCACGAACCCATTTTTGGCAGCGGGTTCGAGATACCCACGGATCTGCCGCAAAGCGATGCAGAAGCGGCGCGGTTCCTGACCCAGGCAACCTTTGGACCCACCCTTGCGGAAGTGGCACGGCTGCGAGCCATCGGCTATTCGGAATGGTTCCGCCAGGAGTTCAACAAGCCGAATACGGCCGTGCGGCCTTTCATGGAAATCGTGGATGACAACCGCGAGGCTGCCGGCGAATCCGGCGTCAGCCACAACCAGCGACTGGATCGCTGGTTCCATACCGCCGCCATTGGCAACGACCAGTTGCGCCAACGCGTTGCCTACGCGCTCAGCCAGATCCTGGTCATCTCCGACCGCAACGGCACCCTCGGTGGCGAGCCGATCCAGGTCAGCGAATACTGGGACATCCTCGCCCGCAATGCATTCGGCAATTACCGCGAACTGCTGGACGAGGTCACCTGGAACCCGTCCATGGGCAAGTACCTCAGCCACTTTCGCAATCGCAAGGCATCGGCGGATGGCTTGCGTCAACCGGACGAGAACTACGCACGCGAGATCATGCAGTTGTTCACGGTCGGCCTGATCGAACGCAACCTCGATTTCTCCCCGATGCTGGACAACGGCCAGACGATTCCGACCTACAACCAGAACACGGTCACCAACTACGCCAAGGTCTTCACCGGATTCAACTACAACAACGCCACCACGATCAGCAACGGTACCAACACCTACCTGCGCATGACCTGCATCGCGTCCGAGCATGACACCACCCAGAAAACAGTAATCGGCGACACCGTCATTCCCGCCGGCCAGAGTTGCGCAACCGACGTGGATGATGGCGTAGACCTCCTGTTTTCACACGCCAACATTGCGCCCTTCATCTCACGCCAGTTGATCCAGCGCTTCACTTCCAGTTCGCCCTCGCCCGCCTACATCCAGCGCGTGGCCGAAAAGTTCGTTGACAACGGTTGGGGCGAGCGTGGCGACATCAGCGCGGTGGTCCGGCAGGTGTTGATGGACCCGGAAGCACGCGGCGCGCCAGGCGCCAACAGTGGCAAACCGCGCGAACCCCTGCTCAAGCTCACCGCGATGTGGCGCGCCTGGGATGCCCAGATGCCGGCCGCCGATGTCTACGGCAACGTGCCCATGGGCATGACCAATCCCGGCCCCAGTTATGGCCAGCGTCCGCTCGGCGCGGACTCGGTTTTCAACTTCTTCGAACCCGATTTCCAGCAACCCGGCCCGATTGCCGATGCCGGACTGTATTCGCCGGAGTTCCAGACCCTCAACGAAACCACCATCACGCTGACCGGCAACAGTCTCTATACCTACAGCTTCAGCAGCTATGTCGGCATGTCCAATCCACCCACCACCCGCCCGCTGCTGAACCTTTCCCCGCTCACCTCGCTGGGCAGCAACTACGCGGCAATGGTCGATGAGGTCAACCGGCGCATGCTTTATGGAACCATGTCGACGACAACGCGCACCGCGCTGATCAATGCCCTCACCTTCATGGATGGCAACGTGTCGGCCAATGAACGCGCCCTGTCGATCATCTACCTCGTGGCGCTTTCGCCCGAATACGCCGTGCAGCGCTGAGGAGAACACGCATGAGCAGCCATACCCATTCGCGCAGAAGGTTTCTCCAGCAGCTTTCCTGCGCGCTCTGCGCAGGCGGAGCCTCCAGCCTGTTTCCCCAACTCAACCTGATCGGAAACGCGCTGGCGCAAACCACCGTACCCGGCTACAAGGCGCTGGTCTGCATCTATCTTGCCGGTGGCAACGATGCCTGGAACCTGCTGATTCCCTACGACCAGGCCCGCTACGACGTCTACAAAGACGCACGCAGCGGCGAATACAACGCCACCACCAATCCATCCGGCCTCGCCATTCCGCGCAGTTCGCTTGCCGCAACCCAGATCAGCGATGCCGGTGCCAGTTACGCACTGCATCCAAGCGCAGTGGATCGGACCGGCCCCAGCCAGCCCGGACTGCGTTCGCTCTACAACCAGGGCAAGCTGGCCCTGCTCCCCAACATCGGCACCCTGATCCGGCCGATCACCAAGGCCGAATACTCCAACACCGCCAATCGACCGCCACAGCTGTATTCGCACAGCGACCAGGAAAACCTCTGGCACATCGCGCGAACCTCGGCATCGGTGCAAGGCTGGGGCGGCCTGGTTGCCGACCAGGTGCGCACCGGCAATCTCAACCAGATGTTGTCGCCATGCATCTCGATCGGCGGCGGCAACCGCTTCGAAGTCGGCGAGTTGACCTTCCCCTACCAGATGTCATCCAGCGGCGTTACCAACAATTCCGGCACGGGCACCACCGGAGCCAGCTTCCAGCGCGCCACTGCGCTGCAACAGATGCTGGACGCCACCTACACCTCGCCCTACCAGTCCGAATACCGGGACATCCTGCAACGCTCGCGTGATCTTTACACCCTGCTCAATTCCGGGCTGGCCACTGGCGGCATCGCCGCTGCGGACACGTTCGCCACCAATTTCCCAGACGAGTCCCTGTCCAACCAGCTCAAGATGGTCGCGCGCATGATCAAGCTCTCGCGTGCCACCAATTTCAACGTCCAGCATTCGCGACAGATCTACTACGTGCGCCTCGGCGGCTTCGACTTGCATGACGGCCTGATGAGCACCGGCACCTCGGGACATGCGGCGCTTTTGACCCGTGTTTCGCAGGCCTTGGGCGCTTTCTGGCTTGCCCTCGGGGAGATGGGTGCGCAGTCGGAAGTGACGACATTCACCATGAGCGAATTCGCACGCACGCTTTCCACCAACGGCAACGGCTCCGACCACGCCTGGGGCGCGGTCAACATGGTGCTCGGTGGGGCGGTGCAAGGCGGCAGGTTGTACGGCACGTTTCCGGACCAGCATCTGGACGGCCCGGTCAGCCTCAGCCGCGGCCAGTTCATTCCGTCCACCAGCGTGGACCAGATGGCGGCGACGCTGGCCCGATGGATGGGCATCACCAACAACGCCGACCTCAACACGATCTTTCCGAACTTGCCGAACTTCCCGACCAACAATCTCGGGTTCATGGTCTAGGGAGGCAAGCGCGTGACGTGCACTCCCTATGCAAAGGCGCCAGGCGCTGCGCTTGGCCGCCTGCTGTTTGGACTATTCCTGGCATCGGCATGGACACCGCTGCAAGCCGCCAGCGGCTGCGACAGCATTGCCAGCATTCCGATCACCTGGAACATCAACTACACCGTCGATATCCAGAGCGTGTTCAACACGCGCTGCTCCAATTGCCATGTCGATCATGGCGGGAATCCATCGGGTGATCTCGATCTCGACCCCGAGTTTTCCTGGGACAACCTCGTCAACGGACCTTCCAACGAGCAGCCTGGCCGCTACCTCGTGGTTCCCGGGCAACCCCTGGACAGCGTGCTGTTCGAGAAAATCAATTGCGAGACGCCCGGTGCGGGCATGCGCATGCCGCGCATGCGTCCGCCGCTCCCGCTTGCCGAACAGGCCCTGATCTTCGACTGGATCATGCTCGGTGCGCCGCGCGATCCGACCGACTTCATTCTCGCCAGCGGATTCGAGCCGCGCCCCTGAATCAATTGCGCATCAGCAATTGACTGAGGAAATAGCCTCCAAGCCTGGGTTCCATGGCTAGCATGAACAGCACGCCATAGGCAGCGCCCCAGAGATGGGCGCTGTGGTTGATGTTGTCCGTGCCCTTGCGGTCCATGTAGATCGAATAGCCCACGTAGACCACGGCGTAAATGATGGCTGGGCATGGAATGAAGAAGATCAGGATCGTCGCCCACGGCTGCATCAGCACGAAGGCAAACAGCACTGCGGACACCGCACCGGATGCGCCCAGGCTTCGATACAGCGGGTTGCTGGCGTTCTTCAGGTAGGTCGGCAGGATGGATACCAGCAAGGCGGACAGGTAAAACGCCACATAGCCCAGGATGCCGATGTAGCCGGACACGAAGCGCTCGCTGAAGGAGCCGAAAAAGTACAGGGTGAACATGTTGAACAGCAGGTGCGTGCCGTCGGCATGGATGAATCCGTAGGTCAGCAGGCGGTAGTACTGCTTGCCGCGGCTGATTGCCGGTGGCCACAGGATCAGGTCATCGAGCAACTTGCGGTTGCCAAATGCCATGAAGGAAACCACGCAGGTAATGGCAATGATGACCAGGGTTGCAACCATGAATTCAGATTCTCCACTGCAATCGATGCGGACGGGCGTCGCGAAACTTCGCGGAGTATCGCATTCGCCGTACTGATTCGGCATGCGACACTGCACGCATGGATGGCAACCTGAATCGCGAGTTGGTGATCATTGGCGGCGGACCTGCCGGGCTCATGGCAGCCGAATCCGCCCTGGCCAATGGCGCAAGCCATGTTTCCGTCTACGAGCGAATGGGTTCGGTCGCGCGCAAGTTCCTCATTGCCGGCAAGGGCGGACTCAACCTCACCCATTCCGAGCCCATGCCGCAGTTCATCCAGCGCTACCTGCCGCAGACCCGGTCAATCGGACACTGGCTGCGGGATTTTGGCCCCGATGCCGTGCGCGCATGGGCCGCCGGTCTCGGCGTGGAAACCTTCGTCGGCAGTTCGGGGCGCGTATTTCCGCACGACCTCAAGGCCGCTCCACTGTTGCGGGCCTGGGTGCGCCGCCTGCGCGCCCACGGCGTGCGCTTTCATGTCAACCACGAATGGCTAGGCTGGGACGAAAGTGGCAAGCTGCGTTTTTCCCACGGCGACGATGACCTGCGAATTGCCAGCGACGCAACCGTGCTTGCACTCGGTGGCGCCAGTTGGCCAGTCCTCGGTTCCAACGGCGCCTGGGTATCCATTCTTGCTGGTCGCGGCGTGGCGATCACGCCGCTGCAAGCAGCCAACTGCGGATTCGATGTGGCCTGGAGTGAACATCTGAAATCCCGCTTCGCCGGCGCACCGATCAAACCTGTCGCCATCACCTGGACTGACCAGGCGGGAACGCAGGTTCATCGGCAAGGCGAATTCGTCCTGACCGAAACCGGCATCGAGGGCAGTCTGGTGTATGCACTTTCGGCACCGCTTCGCGAGGCCATCGCGCGCGAGGGCAGCGCGGAAATATTCGTGGACCTGGCGCCTCTGCGCGACCACGCGCGGCTGCTGCGCGATCTTTCCCGGCCACGCGGCAAGCATTCCCTGGCCAAGCATCTGCATCGCCATGCCGGAATCGATGGTGCCAAGTCGGCCTTGCTGCATGAGGTTCTGGACCGCGACAGCCTTCAGGATCCCGCGCGCCTGGCAGCAACGATCAAAGCCCTGCCCCTGCGCCTGGTGCGCCCGCGCCCCATCGGGGAAGCCATCAGCACGGCGGGCGGTGTTGCGCTGGATGCATGCGATGACAGGCTGATGCTGCACAAATTGCCTGGCGTGTTCTGCGCCGGAGAAATGCTCGACTGGGAAGCGCCGACGGGTGGCTACCTGCTCACGGCCTCGATGGCCAGCGGATTCATTGCCGGCAAGGCCGCGGCCAGACATCTCCAGCATCGGAAAACCTGATCACCACTCGGTGCGATTGGGCAGAAGACCGCGCAACTCGGCTTCCGTCAGATTCCGCCACTGGCCGAGCTTGAGCGCGCCCAGCTTGACGTTGACGATGCGCACCCGGCGCAACTGCT
>Ga0116177_10004459_pt1 | contig 10207 bp, 6 predicted proteins | sample AD_STIC10_MetaG_FD_89750 | JGI IMG/M metagenome (GOLD analysis project Ga0116177, IMG submission 89750) | Active sludge microbial communities of municipal wastewater-treating anaerobic digesters from USA - AD_STIC10_MetaG | ecosystem: Engineered > Bioreactor > Anaerobic > Digestate | place: USA...
CCTCAACAAAACGAATGCGGTTATGCGACATAGCAGTATCGCGAATTTTATCTATCGCATCAATAGCTGTGTTAATCGCTGCGTCAGAACCCAGAGGAACATGGGGACCACATAAATCACGATCAATCGTACCGGCAACGCCCACACAAGTAATACCAAACTCTTTTTCAAAAACAGTTGCACCTCTGAAAGTTCCGTCACCACCAATGGCAACAAATCCTTCAATGCCGTGTTGCTTTAAATTTTCAAACGCCGTTTTTCTACCTTCAGGTGTCATAAAGCGCTGACTTCTTGCCGTCTTCAAAATGGTGCCGCCACGCTGAATAATATTACTCACGTGATACGATTCCATTTTAAAAAAATCGCCATCAATCATGCCTTCATATCCGCGTCGGATACCGTAAACTTCCAATCCATTATATAAACCCGTACGCACAACGGCACGTATACAGGCATTCATTCCCGGTGAATCACCACCGGATGTCATTACAGCTATCTTTTTCATTGTTTATCTACACATTAAAAACCAAAAAACGTTAAACCTGTTCAAACCAATTACTTTCATCCGACATCATCCTTGCGATTTCCATTTGCACAATGCAGTGGTAAGCTGCGCAATGTCAGCGCGTGTACCTGCTGTTGCCTGATCGTGACCCAACGCTATTGACTCCCTGCAGGAACATGCTGTAACATATCGGCTGTCATTTTATCTAAATCAAATGCATGTTGCCATCCACAATCAGCTCTCGCTTCACTATCATCAATACTGCCCGGCCAGGTTTCTGCAATTTTCTGACGAAAGTCGATATCATACGTTAATTGAAAATCAGGTATATGTTGTTTAATTGATTCACCTACCATGGCCGGAGTAAAACTCATCGCCGCCAGATTATAAGATGAACGTATTTTAATTCGCTCTGCATCCGCCTCCATTAATTCGATAGTCGCCCGAATAGCATCCGGCATATACATCATAGGCAATAGCATATCATGTGCAAGAAAACAGGTGTATGCTTTTTGCGAACGCGCTTTAAAATAAATATCTACAGCATAATCCGTAGTTCCACCTCCGGGCATTGTTTTGTAACTGATAATTCCGGGATATCGCAAACTCCGCACATCTAAACCATACTTTAAAAAATACCATTCACACCAACGTTCACCCGCCTGTTTGCTGATACCATATATGGTATTCGGCTCCATAACCGTAATTTGCGGAGTGTTAGCTTTTGGTGTAGTTGGACCAAAGGCAGCGATTGAACTCGGCCAATAAACTTTTTTCACCTGCCTGTCGCGCGCGAGCTCAAGCGTATGAATCAAACCGTTCATATTTAATTCCCAGGCTTTCATCGGATACTTCTCACCGGTTGCTGAAAGCATGGCTGCCATATTGTAAATCTGTGTAACGCGATACTTATCAAGAATATCTGCAATGCCGGCCTGATCTAATACATTGATTTCCGCAAACGGACCCGATTCTAATAATTCACCTTCCGGTTTTTTAATATCTGCTGCAATTACGTTGGCCCCGCCATACTGTTGTCGCAATTGCATCGTTAACTCTGCACCAATTTGGCCGCATGCGCCAATCATAAGTATCGTGTCTCCTGCCATGAATATGATATGAAGTAACAAAATTAGGTTTATGTGTACGAATTGACAACTCTCTTCCACCGCGAATGCACATTTCATGCAACCTGGCACCAAATAGCCCGTATATGCAGAAAACCTTACCTTTGACTGCTGATCAGTGTATGAAAAAAATCCTCGTGATAGTGGGCACCAGGCCCAATTTTATAAAAATTTCGCGTTTTAAGGCTTTGGCCCTGCATCATGCATTTGATTTACGCATCGTGCATACCGGTCAGCATTTTGACGAAAAAATGGCCGACGTATTTTTCCGCGATTTGCAGATTCACCCTGATTACCTCCTCGAAGTGCCCTCCGTTTCACCTGAGCAACAAATGATGCTGATGCAGGCGAAACTCAGCAAACTGATAGCCACCACCTTTAAACCGGATTTAGTGATGGTGGTAGGAGATGTAAATTCGACACGCGCCGGTGCCGAAGCCGCACAAATTCATAATATACCCATCGCTCATATTGAAAGCGGATTGCGCAGCTTCGATCAGTCAATGCCCGAAGAAATTAACCGCATTGTGGCCGATAATTTAGCTACCTATTTTTTTATTACCGAACAAAGCGGTATCGACAATTTAACGCAGGAAGGAAAACCGGATACGCATCAATATCTGGTTGGTAATACCATGATCGACACATTGATACATTTTGATGAACAGATTCGCCAGAATCCGATTATGTCGGAATTACAACTGACGGCAAATCAATTTATTTTAATGACCATGCACCGACCTTCAAATGTTGATACACGTGAAGGACTCGAATCACTTATCGCTACTTTATCGTATCTGTGCACACAAGCGCCTGTTGTTTTCCCCATGCATCCACGCACCAAACAAAAAATGGTTGAATATGATTTGTGGGAAAAATGCAACAACATACCTCAACTCATCAGCATCGAACCACTCGATTATTTTGCATTTCAAAATCTGATTGCTCATTGTTTATGTATCGTGACCGATAGCGGTGGCATACAGGAGGAAGCTACTTTTCGGTTAAAACCTTGTTTGACGCTTCGTCCAAATACCGAACGCCCCATCACCCTCACAACAGGCACCAACACACTGATTACAGAAGGACTTCCTGAATTAAAATTACATATCGAAGCCATTCAGTCACGAAAGTATAAAACAGGAAATATTCCTCCGCTGTGGGATGGTAAAGCTTCTGAACGCATTTTCGAAATTATTGCAGGCTTGAATTAAAGCGCATCTAATAATTGCGCATATTGACCTGCCAGGGCGCGACGCGTATATTTTTCAGGCGCCATTCTGGTTTGTTGCAAAGTGCCTGATTTCCATTGCTGATAGCAGGTTTCAAGTGTCTGGTACACGCCTTCTTCATCCTGTAAACCGTGCATCACCCCACAACCTGTTTCTGTTAAAATAGCTGCCGCATCTCCTTCCGGATCACCAATCGCTACTATCGGACGTTGTGCTGCCATGTATTCAAATAGTTTTGCAGGTACACGTCCCTTAATATCCTGTGCATCATTCACTAATAATAACAACACACCTGCTGCCCGCATATGCGCAATAGCAACCGGATGATCTACATGACCATATTGTTTTACATGAGCAGATAATCCATATTGCTCAATCATGTCTAAAACACTGTGATCAACCTTTCCGGTAAAAGCAATCTGCACATCCTGCCTGAATTCAGTATGTTGCGCACACAATCTGGCAATCGCCTTCCAAAGTACTTCCGGATTACGCGCTTTATTAATCATGCCTACGTGATGCAGCGTAAAAGATGTATCCAGCTTAATCGGTTGTTCAGGATAATCATGTGTATCAAATCCATTGGTAACTACATCTACGTGTCGGTGATACATCGATGCAAAATCTGCCGCCCAACTTTTACTTACCGTTACCACTTTATCCGCTCCGGATATCACCATTTTTTCCAATGCATGATGTTTTTTATCTGCCCATCGGGAAAGATGCAATGAGGTGTAATAATCAATATTAGTCCAGGGATCTCTGAAATCGGCAATCCATGGAATACCAGTTTGTTGTTTCACACCCAGGGCAATCATATGCATACTATGAGGCGGCCCGGTGCTGATAATGGCATCAACGGGATGCTTTCGGAGATAGTCGCTCAAAAAAGAAACGGAGGGTTTTATCCAGAATCTGCGTGCATCCGGAATAAAAAAATTGCCTCTGATCCAGACAGCCAGTTCCTGCAACCACGATTTTTTCTTTTTTTCCTGCAGAAAAGCCGCATTAATTTTTTCATCCTGACGCATGCCCAGCAAATTCCGGTAAGCGCTGTACGGCTCCCAAATGGGACGTCGCATCACTTCCAGATTGGCCGGCAAGGTAGCAGCCAGCGTATGGTCAAGCACGGCCTGTTCACCGTTTTCTACGGTGTAAATGACCGGTTCCCAACCAAACTCATGCAAATAGCGCGCCATTTTCACCCATCGCTGCACCGGCACACCCCCCGCAGGAGGCCAGTAATAGGTGATGATAAGCACTTTTTTCACAGCTGGCGTTTACCGGCAAAGGTAAAACAACTCCCCGAACAGCCCCCGCCCCTTTAGCTAAAGGTTCTTAACTTTAGCGCCGTAAACTTTTGTTTCGCCATGCAACAAAACAATAATAACAAATCCATACTGCTCTATCTGTTGGCAGGGGTATTCTTCTTTGTATTCAGTGCTTTATATTTCTATCCGCTGCTCCAGGGCAAAATTCTGGTTCAGGGTGATATCATGAATTTTGTCGGCGCGAGTAAAGAAGCAGTTGATTACCATGAAACCACCGGTGACGGCGCTCTTTGGAGTAATAGCATGTTTGGTGGTATGCCAACCTATCAGACAGCTTTGTACAACACCGGAAATATGTTTGAGAAAGTAAATATCTATCTCGGCTTATTTCTGCCCCGTCCGGCGAATTATATGTTTATCGCACTGGTCTGTTTTTTCCTGCTGTTGCGGAGTTTCAAAGTCAACATGGGTTTGTCGGTAAGTGGTGCACTATCTTATGCACTGGGCACTTATCTTATTACATTTATTGAAGCCGGGCACAACACAAAAGTCATGGCCCTTGCATTAATGCCTTTGGTATTTACAGGCATTAATTACTTGTTTAAAGGACAAACATTATTAGGTGCCACTATATCATTATTTGCAATCACTTGTCAGATAACGGCGAATCACCCGCAAATAACCTATTACATGTTATTAATGATAGGCTTATGGATGGCATCAGAAGCCTATTTATCAGTAGTCGATAAAAAATTGCCTGCCTTCTTTAAAAATATCGGCATTTTATTTGTCATCGTTGTTTTAGGTGTAGTAGCCAACACATCAAAACTTTGGACAACCTACGAATACAGTAAAGAATCCATCAGGGGAGGCACAGAATTAGAAGCACTTAAAAAAGAACATCAGGATGACGGGCTTGACCGCGAATATGCTTTTGGGTGGAGTTCCGGTGTTGCTGAAAGCTTCAGTATCATGTATCCAAATTTCGCAGGTGGCGGTTCAGGATTTTCCTTCCTGCAAAGCAAAGATGGCACGCAGGTTGATTCTGAGCTTATGCGTTATATTCAACAACTCTATCAGCAAGACCAACAATCGGCACAACAATTGCTCAACGCATCGCGACAAGCAGGAAAATATTGGGGCGATATGCCATTTACCAGCGGACCAATTTATGTTGGCTCCATATTGTGCTTTTTGTTTTTGTTAGGCGCGTTACTGGCCAATAATCGTATGCGTGGTTGGCTGATAGCTGCTACCATTTTGTCGCTGTTTTTAGGATGGGGAAAAAACTTTCCGGCCTTTAATAATTTCATGTTCGACTACTTCCCGCTGTATAATAAATTCAGAACCGTTTCCATGGCAATGACCATGTTGTGTTTTACCATTCCGGTTTTGGCTTATTATATCACAAGTCAATTCCTGTCTGATAAAAATGAATTGAGTCAGGAGAAAAAATTATGGGGATTAAAATGGGCGAGCATCGGCGTAGGTGGATTATCTGTTATTTTGTTGATGGCTACCAATGCATTCGACCTGCTTAAGCCTGAAGAAACAGAATATTTGTCGAAAGTAACTGATGTCCAAACCTCAACCTTTTTCGATTTATTGAAGGATGAACGTGCGGCCATGATTCGAAAGGATATTTTAATTGCTTCATTCTTTATGGCGCTTGCTGCCGGAACGCTGTATTTATACATCCGCAAAACATTGAGTGTCAGGGTTGCTGTTATTATTATTTGCATCTTACCTGTTCTGGATTTATTAATTGTCGACAGCAAATACCTGAGCAAAGACAATTACCAGGAAGCCGGTTTTTATGAACAACAATTCAGAAAATCGCTGCCGGTGATTAAGGACACAGACCCATACTATCGCGTGTTAAACACTATGCATGATCCTGATAAGGATGGTTACACCTCTTTCCTATACAAGAGCATCGGTGGTTACCATGGCGCTAAGCTGCAACGCTACCAGGATATTTTGGACGGCTATGTAAGTAAAGGTAACGTTCAAGTATTAAGCATGCTGAATACAAAATATGTAATCGGCTCGCGTCAGGGTCAGGTAGGCTACGATCGCAATCCACTGGCTTGTGGAAATGCCTGGTTTGTAGACACCATTCGCATGGTAAACAGCAATGATGACGAATTCAGCGCACTTGCTGATTTTAATCCGCACACAACAGCTATCGTGCACAAGGATTTTTCTGAAATGATTAGTCAACCCAATCCAACAGTTGATAGCACCGCTACGATTGCGCTGAAAAAATATGGGTTGAATGAAATAAGTTATACTTCTTCAGCTGCTTCAGATCAGGTAGCCATTTTTTCTGAAATATGGTATCGTGGTAATGAAGACTGGAATGCGTATATCGATGGTAAATTAGTTAAGCATTTCAGAGCTAATTATCTCTTACGTGGATTAGATGTACCAGCCGGCAATCATGAAATTGTTTTCAAATTTGAACCAAAATCATTTTATACCGGAAAGAAAGTGTCGACAGCTGCCTCAGGATTAATATTACTGTTAGTAGCAGCGGGCGCATTTCTCGCCTATCGTAAATCATCCCAAACGCCAAGTTCAGAAGCCAATTCATAAACATGCAGTACGATCCGGTTAAGCGCAGTTTAGGAAACGTTTTTAATAAGAATCCGTTTCTGCGAAAAGTATTTTATAAACTGTTAGATATTCTGCTGCTGCGTTCCTGGCATATTCATAAGGAACTCAGAATTTGGGCTGCTTCCCGCAGAAACACCGAACATCATATTTTGGATGCCGGTTCCGGTTTTGGACAATATTCCTATTACCTCAGCGGCATGAGTCCGAAATGGAAATTTTTGGCCGTGGATGTAAAGGAGGAACAAATTGCTGATTGCAATACTTTCTTTCAGCGTATTGGCAGAAAAAATATTCGTTTCCAGGTTAAGGACCTGACTACATTTACCATTCCCGAACATTTTGATTTAGTGGTATGTGTAGATGTAATGGAACACGTACTGGAAGATGTTCAGGTTTTTAAAAATTATCACACGTCGTTGAAACCGGGCGGCATGGTGCTTATTTCAACACCTTCTGATCAGGGTGGTTCTGATGTGCATGAGGATGATGCGAGTTCTTTTATTGAGGAACATGTGCGCGATGGCTATAATATTCACGAAATTCAAGAGAAACTGAAAACAGCTGGATTCTCGCGCACTGAAGCTTATTTTTCTTATGGCACTCCGGGTAAAATCTCCTGGCGCTTGTCCATGAAATACCCTTTATTAATGCTTAATGCATCCAAGTTATTCTTCATTATCCTGCCTATATATTACCTTATCACCTTCCCGTTCGCACTCATTTTAAATGCAATGGATGTGGCCATGAAACATGAAACCGGCACCGGATTGATTGTTAAAGCCTGGAAATAATAAATAGGTAAAATACCGCGACGCCATTATGCGTACCGCTCCAAAATGGTATCAGGCAGAATAGCCTGAAGTTGGTGGTCGCGGATAAATTGCAGTACTTCTTTATAAGCATCAACCCAGCCAGGTTCTGCGGCTTCAAAGAAATAATTATTATGCCATAATATACTGATCACTGCATTATCGGTATGCTTTGAAAGGAATTCAAGTATATGGTTTGTGGCCTGTTTGCTCGAACAGTTCTGATAATACCGCAGTGTGGTATCCATAATATGCAACGGCACTTCCACAAAGTCATAGGCCTTTTTGCGTTTGACATCAAAGGGTTTTATGGGCAGGCCATAACTATTTCTGAAACCCATCACTTCAGGAAATCCAAAAGTGGCATCTAATTGCACGCCGGCATCCTGCAGGTGCTCAAACGTTCCGGGTAATTCGGTAAGCAAATAATGATTGCGGTTAATGCGTTTTGCCACCGAACCCAGTCTGTCAAATTCACCGGAATAGGTATCTCTGCTTACACTTTTGTGCAAACCATTTACCCACCCACGTTGCTGAATAGTTTGCTGCATCTTGCGTACACGCGCATCATCAATGGAATAATCAGCGTTGTAAATTTTTCGGGAGCCTTTACCACTATTCACCATCCAGAAAAATACAGACCGCACATCATAGGCATCTTCAATATCCATTATCTTATTCAACAATAACTGATCTGGCACGCGCAAATAATGATTGAACATCGCCTGTAACAATGCACCTATTTTTCCTTTTTTCAGTAGGTAGGGAGCATTCTGACGCAAAGCCCCAAAAGCATGATCGATGTCATGGGATAAAAAGATTCCAGTTGCATGTTTCTTGGGTGTGATGCGGCTATGCAATTTAGGTATCGACGCATACAATGCATCAAAATAGTGAGCGACTAAATTTTGTTCAACACACTTAAAATGATGTTGCACACTGGCCTGATAAGGAAACCGATTATACTGATCAGGCACGTAATCGGTGTACTCCTGTAGATAAGCGAGCAGAAAAAAACTGGTACTGAGAAAGTCTGGCCTACCACTGGCTGTCAGATGCAAAGGTTCTTTCCGAAAATAGGCCTTAAAATGATAATCGCCGCTTTGATAAATCTGTCTGAAAAAATGCGATACCTGAATATCGCCCATGCCATGTTCTGCAATTAAAATATCTTCTCCTGATTCAACTTCTTTTACTGTGAAGCCGACATAGGCACCAAATAGTCGCATCACCCAGGCATATTCTGCCGAGAGTGGTGATTCAATTCTGATGCTAATCTCCGGAACCATCGTATAAAACAAAACACAGTTGAGTTTCTTTACTACCCAACTGTGTTTCTTGTTTGTTTGCTTTAATTAAATATCAAATTTAATTCCCTGAGCCAACGGAAGGGCTGTAGAATAATTAATGGTATTTGTCTGACGACGCATATATGCTTTCCAGCTATCGCTACCGCTTTCACGACCGCCGCCGGTTTCTTTCTCACCGCCGAATGCGCCACCAATTTCTGCACCGCTTGTGCCGATATTTACGTTTGCAATACCACAATCACTTCCTGCCTGAGAAAGGAATTTTTCGGTTTCGTAAATATTGGTTGACATAATCGCACTTGACAATCCCTGCGGCACTGCATTTTGCATGTCGATGGCCTCTTCTATTGTGCTGTATTTCATCACATATAAAATAGGTGCAAAGGTTTCATGCTGCACGATTGGGAAATCATTCTTTGCTTCAATAATACATGGCTGCACATAGCACCCGCTTTCATATCCGGCACCGGTGCAAACACCTCCATCAACAATCATTTTTCCACCAGCTGCTTTCGCCTGCTCAATAGCATCTAAATAATCAGCTACTGCTTTTGTATCAATCAGTGGTCCAACATGGTTATTTTGATCTAATGGATCACCAATACGCAATTGTCCATATGATTTTTTCAGACGGGCAATCACATCATCATATACTTTTTCATGAATGATTAAACGACGAGTGGTGGTACAACGCTGTCCTGCTGTTCCTACCGCACCAAAAATGGCTGCGCGAATCGCAATATCCATATTGGCATGTTCAGAAATGATGATGGCATTGTTTCCACCTAATTCCTGAATGACACGACCTAAGCGTTCGCCAACGATGCCACCTATACGTTTTCCTACTCTCGTAGAACCGGTAACACTTACTAAAGGCACACGTTTATCTTTCGCTAATTCTTCACCGATAGCACTGTGTGAAACCATTAAACAGGATACACCTTCAGGTACCCCATTTGCTTTGAATACTTCTGACACAATTTTCTGTGTAGCAATTGCACTTAACGGCACTTTAGAACTGGGTTTCCAAATGGTAACATCACCACACACCCATGCCAATGCAGCATTCCAGCTCCACACTGCAACCGGGAAATTAAAAGCAGAAATAATACCCACAATACCCAGCGGATGCCATTGTTCATACATACGGTGTAATGGACGTTCGCTGTGCATCGATAAACCATATAACTGACGGCTCAATCCAACAGCAAAATCGCAGATATCAATCATCTCCTGAACTTCACCCAAACCTTCCTGCAAACTTTTACCCATTTCGTAGCTGACCAGCTTACCTAAATCCTGTTTATGTGCGCGCAATTTTTCGCCTAATTGAC
>Ga0116177_10004463_pt1 | contig 10201 bp, 7 predicted proteins | sample AD_STIC10_MetaG_FD_89750 | JGI IMG/M metagenome (GOLD analysis project Ga0116177, IMG submission 89750) | Active sludge microbial communities of municipal wastewater-treating anaerobic digesters from USA - AD_STIC10_MetaG | ecosystem: Engineered > Bioreactor > Anaerobic > Digestate | place: USA...
CCTCGGTGATGCTCGGGCAGTTCCAGAGCAACCCCAGCACCCGCAGCGAACTGCTCTCCCTGATTTCGAGCTGATACGCAGCCTTCGCCAGACACTGACACTGAAAAACGATCAAGAGGCGCTCATGCAACCATTCAAACAGGGCAAGGTCACTGCGAACGGCCTGGAGTTCACCTTTCTGGAGCAGGGCGAAGGGCCACTGGTGCTGTGCATGCACGGCTTCCCCGACACCGCACGCTCGTTCCGCCACCAGTTGCCGGCACTGGCGCAGGCCGGTTACCGTGCCGTCGCCCCCTTCATGCGCGGCTATGCGCCCACCGCAGCGGCTGCCAACGGCAACTACCAGACCGCGGCACTCGGGCAGGATGTGCTGGCGCTGATCGAGGCGCTCGGTGCGCAGCAGGCAGTCGTCATCGGCCACGACTGGGGCTCCACCGCCGCCAGCGCGGCAGCGCTGTTCGCGCCCGAGAAGGTCAGCAAGCTGATCACCCTCGCCCTGCCCTACGGCGGTATGGGCACCGCGCTACTGAACAACTGGGCACAGCAGAAGCGCTCCTGGTATATCTTCTTCTTTCAGACCGCCTTGGCCGACCTGGCCGTGCCACTGGAAGATTTCGCCTTCATCGAACGGCTGTGGCGCGACTGGTCACCCGGCTGGGATTTTCCGGCCGAAGAGATGCGCGCACTGAAACAGACCCTGGCCCAGCCCGGCGTACTGGCAGCGGCGCTCGGCTACTACCGCTGCACCATGAATCCCGAACGGCACGACCCGCTGCTGGCACCGCTGCAGGCGCGCATTGGCCGTGAACCGATCCAGGTGCCGACGCTGAACATCCATGGCGCGCTGGATGGCTGCATCGGTGCCGAGTTCAGCCAGAACATCGACGCCCTGTTCCCCGCCGGCCTGACCAACCGTGTCATCGCCGATGGCGGCCACTTCCTGCATCAGGAGCAGCCCGAACAGGTCAACCGGCTGATTCTCGATTTTCTGCAAGGCACCTGACCGACCCCGGCTGACGCCGGGAGACCCCCCAACACCTCTCAAACAACGATCGAGGAACGATCAATGACCACACCCGAACCCAAAGCACATCAGGAGTTCCGCCGCGAGGTGGCCGGCTGGCTGGAGCGCAACCGCCCGGCCAAACCCGATTTCATCCTCCCTCAATCCTTCATGGAGGTCGACACTCAGCAGCAGTTCGACTACCTGCGCGACTGGCAGCGCAAGGTGTACGAGGCCGGCTACCTGGGCATGGCCTGGCCAAAGGAATACGGCGGCGGCGGTCAGCCACAGATTTTTGCAGGACATCGCCACTCAGGAGATGACCCGCGCCAACGTCCCGTTCATGGTCAACGCCATCGGCCTGTCGTGGGCCGGCCCGACCATTCTGCACCTGGGCAGCGAGGCCCATAAAAAGCAGTTCATCAAAAACATTCTCAACGCCGAGGAGATCTGGTGTCAGGGTTTCTCGGAACCGGACCATGGTTCCGACCTCGGCAACGCCCAGTGCCGTGCCGAACGTGATGGCGACCACTTCGTCGTCAATGGCGCCAAGATCTGGACCAGCCTCGGGGTCTACGCCAAGCACATGATTCTGCTGGCGCGCTCGATTCCCAACACCAGCAGCAAGTATGCCGGCCTCAGCTTCTTTCTCTGCCCGATGCAGACGCCCGGCATCGAGGTGATCCCGATCAAAAAGATCACCGGCGAGTACGGCTTCAATCAGACCGTCTTCACCAATGCCCGCATCCATGAATCGACCCTGGTCGGCGAAGAGGGCAAGGGCTGGCTGGTGGCGATGGCGGTGCTGGCTTTCGAACGCGGCGCGGCCGGCGGTCAGGCCGGCGGCAACATGTCCACCGTCTTCTCCACCCAGGATGTGATCGAGATGAGCCGGCTGATCGAGCGTGACGGCCGCCCGGCACTGGAGGATCCGCTGGTCCAGGACAAGCTGCTCAACTTTCTGATCGATCAGCGCAGCATCGCGCTGACCAGCCAGCGCGCCAGGATCGAAAAGCTGCTGACGCCGGAGCGCCCGGCCGCGACCATGATGATGGGCAAGCTGTTCGGATCGGAGTTCATGCGCCGGCTCGCCTACTTCGCCGTCGAGCTGCAGGGCGGCCGTGCCAACCTCTACATGGGCGACCCCGAGGCGGTGCAGGGTGGCGAATGGCAGCGTGCCGCGATGAACGCCTACTCGGCCACCATCGGCGGCGGCACCAGCGAAGTGCAACACAACATTCTCGGCGAGCGGGTGCTCGACCTGCCGAAGTGACACGGAACAGCTTCAGGAGCAACAGACAATGATCAAGATGGAAGGCGCGATCGAGTTCACCGAAGAGCAGGGGATGATCTCCGACTCCGCAGTCAGCTTTTTCCGCGAACAGTACCCGATGGCCACCGTGCGCCAACTGCTCGACGACGAGCGCGGTTACACCACCGATGGCTGGCGCAGCATCGGCGAGCTGGGCTGGCTCGGCATGATGATTCCCGAAGAGTTCGGCGGCGCCGGTCTCAGTGCCAAAGAGCTGGTATCGGTGGTCGAACCGATGGGCCGACACCTGGTCGGCACCCCCTTCATCGCCACCACGCTGGCCGGGCAGCTGCTGCTCAAGGCCGGCAGCGAGGCGCAAAAGAGCCATCTGCTGCCGAAACTCGCCAGCGGCGCGGCCATCGGTTCGGTGGCCCTGTTCGAGCCCCACGGCGCATGGGAGCCCGACCAGTTGCGCGCCACCGCCCAGCGCAGCGGCAATGGTTTCGTGCTCAGCGGCAGCAAAACCTTCGTGCTCGATGCAGCGGTGGCCGATCTGCTGATCGTCGCCTGCCAGCTCGGCGGCGCCCCGGCGCTGTTCTGTCTCTCGGGCCCACAACTGCAAGGCCGCCTGCGGCGTGAAACCGTGATCGACGAGACCCGCCGCAGCCACCGGTTGCAGCTCGATGGCCTCGAAGTGGGAAGCGATGCACAACTGACCGGCGGCGATGCGCTGGCCGCACTGAAGTGGTGTCATGCACTGGGTGCGCTGCTGCACACCGCCGAGAGTGCCGGTGGCGCCAACAGCGCACTGCTGCTGACGGTCGACTACCTGAAGACCCGCAAACAGTTCGGCCAGCTGATCGGCAGCTATCAGGCGCTCAAGCACCCGACCGTCGATGCGATGATCGCGGTCGAGCACAGCCGCTCCCACCTCTACTACGCCGCTTCGCTCTTCAACGGCTATGACGGCGGCGAGTCGGAGGTGGCGGTGCGGATGGCCAAGGTCCACTCCAACGAGTCGTTCTACTTCGCCTCCGACCGGGCCATCCAGTTCCATGGTGGCATGGGCTTCACCCACGAATGCAACGCCGGACTCCACTTCCGCCGTGCCCAGTGGAACAAGTTCAGCTTCGGCGACACGCTGCATCACCGCCGCCATCTGCGACGGCTGCTGATGCCCTGATCGCTCAGCCCGGCCATGTCCGAGATCTTCGGCTTCGACGCCTTCTCGCCGCGGGAGATTGCCCAGCGCATCGAACAGGTCGGCGTCGCCAAGGCCCGGCTGCCGCTGCGGTCGATGTGGATGCTCGGCATGCTGGCCGGGGCCTTCATCGGCCTCGGCGCGCTCTACTACACGCTGGTGGCCGCCGATGCCTCGCTCGGCTTTGCCGCCCGGCAACTGCTGGGTGGCGTCACCTTCTCGCTGGGGCTGCTGCTGGTGACGGTGGCCGGTGCCGAGCTGTTCACCGGCAACAACCTGCTGGTGCTGGCTTGGGCCGATGGCCGCATCAGCGCCCACGAACTGCTGCGCAACTGGGTGGTGGTCTGTCTGGCCAACTTCGTCGGCGCCGCTGCCCTTGCGCTGCTGGTCTTTCTGTCACGCCACCCGGAGATGAACCAGGGCGCCATCGCCGAGCAGACGGTGAAGATCGCCGCCGCCAAAACGCTGCTGCCGCCGGCAACCGCCTTCTTCAGGGGGATGCTCTGCAACGTGCTGGTCTGCATGGCGGTGTGGATGGCGATGGCCGGCCGCACCATCGTCGACAAGGCGGTGGCGATCCTGTTTCCGATCTCGGCCTTCGTCGCCGCCGGTTTCGAGCACAGCATCGCCAACATGTACTTCATTCCGCTGGCGATGCTGATCCAGCACTTCGGCGGCGGCACGGCGACCCAGACCGTCATCACCTGGGGCGGCTTCTTCCACAACCTGCTGCCGGTGCTGGCCGGCAACATCATCGGCGGCAGCGTGCTGGTCGGCCTGGTCTACCACACCATCTATCCGCGCCCGTCTGACTCCGCCTGAGCCGCTGACAGCGACCGATCAGCCGCCCGTTGCCGTCCGCTGCATCGCGCCACGGCGGCGCAGCCACTTCTCGATCTCCACCGCCACCCAGAGCAGCGCCGCCAGCCCGACACAGAGCAGCAGCTCATCGAGCGCCAGCGGCGCAGTCCTGAAGATCGATTGCAGCGGCGGCAGGTAGAGCACCGCCAGTTGCAGGGCCAGCGTCAGCAGCACCGCACCCAGCAACGGCAGGTTGCTGGCAAGACCCTGGGTGAACAGCGACTCGCGCTCGGAGCGAATTGCCAGCACATGGGCCATCTGCGTCAGCGTCAGCAGCGTGAACACCATGCTCTGCCAGTGGGCGATGTCGTTGTGCAGCGCCCAGGATTGCAGCGCCAGGGTCAGCAGCGCCATCAGCAATCCGGCCCAGAGCATGTGTTGCCACAGGCCATGGGCAAAGAGGCTCTCGTTCGGCGGACGCGGCGGACGCCGCATGATGTCACGCTCCGCCGGCTCCCGGGTGAGGGCGATGCCGGGCAGCCCATCGGTCAGCAGGTTGATCCAGAGGATGTGGATCGGCAGCAGCGGCACCGGCAGTGCGAAACACTGCGCCAGAAACAGCACCCAGATCTCCGCCGAGTTGGTGGTCACCGCATACTTGACGAAGCGGCGGATGTTGTCGTGGATGCGCCGCCCCTCACGCACGGCCGCCACGATGGAAGCAAAGTTGTCATCGAGCAGCACCATGTCGGCCGCCTCGCAGGCCACCTCGGTGCCACCCTGCCCCATCGCCACCCCGATGTCGGCCCGCTTCAGCGCCGGCGCATCATTGACACCATCGCCGGTCATCGCGACGAAGGCGCCGCGCGCCTGCAGCGCCCGGACGATGTCGATCTTCTGCTCCGGCGCCACCCGCGCATAGACCCGCACCTCGGTGACCAGTTGCCCAAGCTGCTCCGGATCGAGTGTGGCCAGCATCGGTCCGGTCACTGCCCGGTCGGTCGCACCGGCGATGCCGAGCCGCCGCGCGATCGCCAGCGCGGTGGCCGGATGGTCGCCGGTGATCATCACCGGCGTGATGCCGGCGCGATGGCACCACTGCACCGCCTCACGGGCCTCGGGCCGCGGTGGATCGATCAGACCGACCAGCCCCAGCAGAAGCAGCGACTGCTCCACCGTTTCGCTGTCGAGCCGCTCCGGCAGCGCGTCCCAGTCACGACAGGCCACCGCCAGCACCCGCAGCCCCTGCGCCGCCATCGCTTCGGCCGCCGCCAGCACCGCCTGCTGATCGAGTGCGACCCTGCCCGCTTCGCTCTGCAGGCCAATGCAACAGGCCAGCACGCTTTCGGGCGCCCCCTTGGTGCAGGCCAGCAGCGCCGCTCCTTGCTGGTGCAGTGTGGTCATCCGCTTGCGCTCGGCATCGAAGGGAATCTCGCCGATACGCGGTGCGGAGACGGTCAGCGCCGCTGCGCCATGGCCGAAAGTCTCGGCCGCCTCATGGAGTGCCACCTCGGTGGGGTCGCCAACCCAGCCGCCGGCTGCATCGCGACGGGCATCGTTGTTGAGTGCCACGGCCCGCAGCAGGGCGTCGCGCAGCGGCGCCGGCGCGGTGGTCAGCGCATCGCGGCCATACCATGAACCTGCCAGCCAGAGAGATTCCAGCGTCATCCGGTTCTGGGTCAGGGTGCCGGTCTTGTCGGAACAGATGTAGCTGACCGAACCCAGGGTTTCGACGGCGGGCAGCCGGCGGATCAGCACGCGCTGCCCGACCATGCTGCGCGCGCCGAGTGCCAGCGCGATGGTGATCACCGCCGGCAGCGCCTCGGGAATGGCCGCCACCGCCAGGCTGACCGCGGTCAGAAACATCAGCAGCGGCGGCTCACCGCGCCACACCCCCATCGCAAAGATCAGTACACAGAGGAGGATGCAGGCCAGCGCCAGCCGCTGACCGAACCGGATCAGCCGCTGCTGCAAGGGGGTCTTGAGGGCAAGCTGCTGCTGCAACAGCATGGCGATTCGGCCCAGTTCGGTGGCCATGCCGGTCGCCACCACCAGCCCCGCCGCCCGTCCATGCACCACCTGAGTGCCCCGGTAGGCCATGTTGTGGCGATCACCGAGCGGCAACTCGGCCTCGCTCAGCGCTGCCGCCTGCTTGTCGACCGGCTGCGACTCCCCGGTCAGCGCGGCCTCGTCGGTGCGCAACTGGTTCACCTCGATGAGGCGCAGATCGGCCGGCACCACGTTGCCCGCTTCGAGCAGCACCCGATCACCCGGCACCAGTTCGCTGGCCGGCACGCTCAGCAGCCCTCCTGCGCGCTGCACCCGCGCCTGTGGCGCCGCCAGCCGCCGCAATGCGGCCATCGCCCGCTCGGCCCGGTACTCCTGAACGAACCCCAGCAGGGCATTCAGCAACACGATGACGACGATCACCAGGCTGTCATGCCAGTCGCCGATCAGGCCGGCCACCAGGGCCGCCGCCAGCAACACCAGGATCATGAAGTCGGCGAATTGGTCGAGAAAGATTCGCAACGGCCCACGCCGCTTCGCCTCGCTGAGCTCGTTCGGACCATGCAGTTGCCGTCGCCGCAGCGCCTCGTCCGCCGTCAGCCCGGTCAGCCGATCGCTGTCGAGGCGCTGCGCCGCCTCATCGGCACCCAGCAGATGCCAGAGCGGCTCACCCATGCCGCCCGCTCCAGCGTGTCACCACTGCGCCTCGATCCGCTCCCAGCCTCTGTCGGTCACCATCACGAAGCGGCAGCGACCGTCGGAGAGACTCGCCCACAGGCCGCCGATCAGCCGGTCATCGTCGGCGGCGCTCCAGCGGTCGGCGCCCTTGTACTCGACGGCCAGGATCGGGCCAGGCTCGCCAGCGCGACCCGGCAACTGACAGAGAAAGTCCGGATAGAAACGACCATCGGCCTTCTGCAGGAAGAACGAACTCCCCTCGCGCCGAACGAGATTGCGCAGCCAGAAGCGGATGCGCCCCTGCTGCGCCTGCATGTCGAGCCAGCAGGCGCAGTCGAACTCCTCTCTGCTGTCGAAGTCGCCGATGCGGCCGTAAAAATGCTTGCGGAAGTCGAAGTGCCCGAAGCGGCCATCGTAGTCGCGGGCCGGCGCATAGGCGTGGGGCGCGAACTCGAAGGCGTAAACGTCGCTCACCGCCACCCGCTGCCCAACATCGTCACCGAACAGCGTCTGCCGGAAGGCCCGGCCCACCGCCTGCCGGCGCAGCGTGCGAATGCGCGCCTCAAGCAGGTTGCGGATCAGGAATTTCTGCAGGTTGGCGCGCGCCAGCGGGAACTCGCTCCGGCGCAGCAATTCGGTCAGCCACCCGGCCACGAAGGCCTGCTTGCTGGCATGGGTGAGCGACGGCTCCGGCAGGTTCCGGCACAGCCAGGTGGCCAGCCGCAGTTCATCCCACTGCTCGGGCGGGCAGACCAGCCCGAGATCGCGTTGCAGCTCGGGCAGAAAGCGCGACACCAGCCGGCCGCCGTCGTCGACATCGATCTCGCCGCCTTCGGAGACCTTCATCGACGCGCCGAGCATGGCCAGCTCTGCGGTGGTCGGCGCGGCATCGTAGGTCGACAGCTCCCAGGGGTAGTCGAGCAGCTCTGGGTCGTCGAACAGCACGAACTGATCCCCCTCTCCCCCCGGGAGAGGGGCCAGGGGTGAGGGCAGGCGCAACGCAAGCTGCGGCACCGCAAAGCGCTCGCCGAGTTCGGCCGGCGTCTGGAAGAACTCGATCGCCGTGGTGCGGCTGGTTTCGGCGGCTTCGGCAATCGCCGCGGCGGCGGCCTCTGAGGTCACCGCCGCCGTGAGCGTGTCGGTCTCGTCCTCGGTCAGCGGCGTGCTGATGGTCAAGGTATTGAGCTTCCCGTCCCAGCTCAGCTTGTCGCGCACCGGCTTGGGCAGGCGCTTGAGGTCGGGCTTCTCGGGCAGTGCCACCACCACCGGGCGCATCACCGCGCGGCCGGCGTGGCCCTCCAGATCCAGCCTTGCCTGCTCGGCCCTGGCAGCCGTGACGAACTGCGCCACCTCGCGCCGCTCGAAGCCGGCGCCGGCCACCAGCCGATCGCGCAGCGCGCCCGCCGTTTCGGCGAAGTTGCGCGACACCACGAAGGCGTAGGAGCGGTTCAGCAGCGGATCGGCGAAGTGGCGTGCGTTCGGCTGGCGCAGCACCCGGCCCAGCAACTGCTCGACGGCGGTGGCCGAGTGCAGCGAGGCCATGCTCACCAGGATGTAGGCGAACGGGCAGTCCCAGCCTTCGGCCAGCGCCTTCTGGGTGATGACGAACTTGACCGGACAGTCTGGATCGGCAATGCCCAGCTTGTAGTTGGTGTCGATCTGCTCCAGGCCGCGTTCCTCGCCGGTGGCGACGACGATCTCGCGGGCCGGAATGCCGTGATTGGCGATCAGCTCCTGGCGCACCCGCTCGAAATCCAGCGTTTCCACGCCGGCACGGCGCGGCTCGGATTGAATCAGCACGACGGGCCGCAGGTAATCGGCGCCGGCGCGGCGTGCCTCATCGGCCAGCCTGTGCAGCGCCTCGCGGCGGCCGATCGCGTCGGCCAGACACTGCTGCCAGTTCGGCTCGGTCTCCAGCACCACCGGCAGCTTGATCATCTCCTCCGCCTTCAGCTCGGCGGCGCAGACGCTGTGCAGCACGTTGCTGGGCGTGCGTTCCAGATCGGGCGTGGCGGTGAGTTCCAGCACGCCGCTGGGGCGAAAGCGCGCCAGCATGTCGAAGGCCAGTTCGGTGCGGTTGTTGTGCGCCTCATCCACCACCACGAACGGCCGGCGCAGCCGCAGCACGTTGGCCAACGAACAGGGCGTCGTGCGCTCTGCACCTGCGCCCTCGCTCAACAAGCCGTCGCGCTGGGTGGGCGACAGATTGTCGAAGTGGTGCATCAGCGCGCCGCTGCTCTGATACACCTTGCGGCACTCCTCGTCCTCCACCTGAAACGCCTGGCGGGTGGCGACGATGACGGTGGTGGAGGTGTCCAGCGTCGCGCGGGTCACACTCTTGGCCTCGTCGAGGTCCATCACCGTGATCGGGCCGGCTTCACGAAGTGCCGCGTGATACGGATGCAGCCGGTCGCGCAGCGCGCGCAGGGTCTGTTCGCGGATCGGCTTGCTCGGCACCAGCCACAGGATCACGCTGTGTTCGGTGCGCAGCAGATGCGTGTTGGCAAGCTGAACGCTCTTGGCCGCAAGCCAGGTCTTGCCACCGCCGGTCGGCACGCGCAGGCAGAAGTACGGCATGTCAGGCGGGAACCCCGAGAGGGGGTTGTATGGACTGCCACGCCCCCAGAGACGTTCAGTGGTCGCGGTGAAGGCCACCGACGGCGACGGCAGCTCGTGGCAGGCGCGAAAGTAGGCCTCGACGCTGTCCAGCACCTGCTGCTGGTACTGTTTGGGGGTGAAGGGGGTCATGGTGTCTCCGACTGTGCGCATGAACGACGCATCACAGCTCGCCCACCACATCCACGGCGGGGATGCCCCGAACCTTGCCGGCGCGGTAGGCGGCCAGCCGGCGCTGAGCCTCCTCGATCCAGAGCAGATCGATCTCCTGATCGGGCCGGATGCGCTCGATCACGCCGTTGCGGCTCACCACCAACTCGGTGCCAGTCTGCATCGCCAACTCGCGGGCACGCTGCGCGGCGCGCAGCAAGGCCGGTTCGGACAGCCGCAGATCGGCGGCCTGGGTTTCATCGCGATCCGGGTCACTCATGGCTTGTCGCTCCTGTCCTGAAATGTCTCACGCACCATCCCGTGCATCGGGTTCTGGAAAGGCTTCGACTTGCTGGATGATCTCTGCCAGCAGGTTGCGACGAATATGGAGGGAGGTCCGTTGCGGAATCTCCTTCAGCGCTGCGAGCGTCTGCGCCTTATCCATTTGACCGCGCCGCATCGCGCGCACGACGATACCGATCGTGCCATGCGC
>Ga0116177_10004465_pt1 | contig 10199 bp, 8 predicted proteins | sample AD_STIC10_MetaG_FD_89750 | JGI IMG/M metagenome (GOLD analysis project Ga0116177, IMG submission 89750) | Active sludge microbial communities of municipal wastewater-treating anaerobic digesters from USA - AD_STIC10_MetaG | ecosystem: Engineered > Bioreactor > Anaerobic > Digestate | place: USA...
TGTCGTGGGCGGGTGGCGGAATTGGTATACGCGCAACGTTGAGGTCGTTGTGGGGTAAAACCCGTGCAGGTTCAAGTCCTGTCTCGCCCACCAATTAAATCAATGAAAAACAGATTTAAGAAAACATTATTTACATTTACTCTGTTTGTTTCCCTAAATATTTTATTTAAATCACTAGTATTTGCAGAAAAAATAGACTCATTTTATTCGGATGTCCAAATAAACAAGGACGGTACTGTAACAATTGAGGAAACCATAAAATACGATTTTGAAAGTTCACAAAAGCACGGATTAGTCAGAGATTTGGTTTTTAAAACTAAAAATGAAGATGGGAAGACCTACATTACAAATATTTCTATAATAAGTATTTCTGACGATAAAGGCTACCAATACAACTATTCAAAATCAAAAACCAGTGATTACATAGAATTGAAAATAGGGGATGCTGATAAACTTATTACAGGTAAGAAAACTTATGTAATTAAATATAATATCAGCGGTGCTTTAAGATATTTCACAGATCACGATGAATTTTACTGGAATTTATTAGGATTTGATTGGAATGTACCTATATTAAAATTTTCATCTTTAATCACTCTTCCGGCTAATTTACAGGATTCAGAAATAAAATATGTTTGTTATGAGGGTTCCTTAGGAAGTACATCTCAAGCTTGTTTAATAAATAATATCAATGGAAAGATCAATGTAAATTCAAGTAGATTATTAAGCCCATCTGAAAATATTACTGTTGCTGTCTCCTTTCCAAAAAATATTGTAGCAGTGTTGGAACCTAACGAAGATAAACCTTCAATATTTTTAAGAGCTTTTCAGGTATTATTAGGACTAGGAGCATCTGTGTGGTATGTTTTCTTTCCAGTAAAGTATTTATACGACAGTATAAAAGAATCATATAATTTAAAAAGAAATCAAAGAATAGTATCTGCATGGTTCGAGCCTCCTAAATATGACGATGGAGTATTTTTCTCACCTGCAGAAACAGGATTTATTGTTGATAACAAAATAGACCACCGGGAACTAACTGCTACAATTATCCATTTAGCTCAAAGAGGCTTTTTAAAAATTAAGGAAAACGAGAATAAACACTACAGCTTTATACGTCTAAAGGACGTTGAGTCATCTGAGTTAAGGAATTTCGAAAAAGGGATTATGGAAGCGTTATTTAGGGATGGCATAGACATATCAAGTTTAGATCAGGCACAAATAGAAAAATTAGAAATTCAGCTATCGAATTTAAAGAAATTGAACAAGATTATAAAAATTCCTTACTTCACCGAAATACAAAATCAACTTGATAGGGTAAACCAAGGTGACCGAATAGAAGTAACAGATAAGGAGTTAAAAAGGTCCAAAACGTTATTTTCCAAGATAGCAAAATTTAATAAGACGGTTGAGGAGGAGGTTGTAAATAGGGAGATGTATAATAGTAAACCCACAAATGATATTGCCAGAAATATAACATTTATTGGGTTAGGATTAACGACTATGAATTTACCTTTAGTATTGGTAAGTATTATTTTTGGAAAGAAAAATATAAAAAGAACTGAAAAAGGAATTGAAAAATATTCTGAAGCGATTTCTTTATTTAATTTTTTAAAATCACAGGACGAACAGGTTAATTTTCAATCAAAAAATCAAATGTTTTTTGAAAAATTATTACCTTATGCCGCAGCTTTTGGAGTTGAAAAAATATGGGCAGAAAGATTCAAAGATATTACTTTAGTGAAACCTGATTGGTACGAAGGAGAAAATTATACAAGTAGCGGGTTTGTTGCACCTCTTACACATAGTATTGGTGGTTCTATGAAATCTGCTTACAGCTCGGGTATGTCATCTACAAGATCTTCTTCAGGGTTTTCATCTGGATTTTCAGGAGGTTCTTCAGGTGGTGGGGGAGGCGGAGGTGGTGGAGGTAGCTGGTAAGTTTTCCATTTTTTGTTTATAATGTTTTAGATATGCGACGGTAGTTCAGTGGTAGAATGTCTCCTTGCCAAGGAGAAGGTCGCCGGTTCGAGTCCGGTCCGTCGCTCCAAAAATAGTTAGTACTATAAACTGTTATATTTGATAGGGTAGCTCTTTAGGATTTAAAAAGTTGTTTTAAAATGCGACGGTAGTTCAGTGGTAGAATGTCTCCCTTCCAAGGAGAAGGTCGCCGGTTCGAATCCGGTCCGTCGCTCCAGATGTTTGAAGTTCCGACCATTCCGTCTCCCTATGCTTTTTCTTGAAGTTCCAACTGACCCGTTTGGGTTACCATAAATTATCCTAATTTTTTCGACTTATTTTCGTATCCTGGATAATTTTTACCAGACCCGTCGGACCCTAGGTTATGCTTGAAATTCCGACCACTCTTGAAAAACTGCTGTTGCTTAATATATCAAGGACCAAACAAATATTCACCAAACCTAAAATCTATTTTGAACAATTAAACAAATCTAGTAAAATGCCTCTATGAAAAATAAAAAACTAATAACATTATTCCTCGTACCAATAGTTTTAATTGCCACAGGGTATTTTCTGTTAACAAATAAAGATAAAAAAGAACAACAAGTACTGGAATCCACCTACGATATTTCCAAAGAATATCTATTACTGCACCTTCGCACAGATGATTTGTTAGTAAACGCGGAAAAATATCCCGAATATTCAAAGTGGGATGAGGATATGACTAAATTAATTCAGGATTGGAATAATTTTGAAAAAAAATCACAAGAACTGGAAAGCAAGTCAATGAAAATTGCAGAAGAAGTGGCCTTTAATCCAAAACTTATCCTCACAGTCAACGCATACACTGCAAAAGAGATTAATGCTATCTACGACAAAGCACCGAGATTTAAAGGGATTTCAACTCTAGCTAAACATTTAGGAGTGGATGCTAAAAGAGCGCAACTTATTCTCAATCAAGCTCAAGATGAGACAACGGCCGAGGGTTGGACTGAAGCTGGGGATACTCTTCAAAAACTGGAAACTTCCGCAGTAGTAATAAAAGATGGATGTAAAGTAGCAGGCTATGTGGGGGGAGTAGTTATAACTGGGGGTGCTGCGGGGGGTTTTGCTGCAGTGGGAACACTAACTCAGGTTACCACAGTGGTCGTGGGAGTGGACTTAGCACTAGAAGTAACTGAAGATTCTGCACAAATCGCCTTGGGAGACAAAAATAAAATATCTTCTTTTGTTAAAGATGTAAGAACTGTTACTGAACCGGTCGCTAGTGTTTTAACTATAACAAACATTCCCAATAATCTTGGAACTGCTTATGGTAAGTTTGAGTCGGTTATGGTCGGATTGGATCAACTTAGAGAATCAGCTCAAGAAGGAAAAGTGGTCGGCATAGATCTTAAAAATTTTGAATACCACCCACCTTTTCAAGTTATAAAACAAACTAAATATCCCGGAGAGCTGACGGTTGCTGAAATGGATAAAATCGAAGTTGAAGAATGGTTGCAAAGTCTTAATGTGAAACAAGAACCAATGTCTCAGGAAGAGGTTAAAGAGTTCTTGGAAAATTCAGTCAAAAAAAATGATTCAGGAAATACTGACCCAGGTAATGAAACTGTGAAACAAGACAACAATCAAACAAAAAATGAGGACAGTAACAAAGAAGAAACAAATACTATTGTGAGCACCAGATGGAAAGGGACGCTAAGCAGTATGTCAGGTGGAGATAGCCAAAAACGAAGCATAGATTTTGATTTTACGTTAAATCAAGATGGCAGTGTTACCGGTACTTCATTTAAAAAATGGAAACAAGATGGAGATAGAATCAGAGTATATGGAGAGGATGAATCCGTAGGTTACTATGAATTTAAAACTTTCAAAGAGGAGCTACAGTTAACAAAAATCGTCCTCGGAGATGAGGTAATACAGCCGGGAGAAAGCTACATGGGAGGAATTGCTCCGGGAGGCTTTCTACAGAAAACATCAGGTTCAAATGAGAGCAACACACAAGGTAATAAAGATGCAATGCCCTTTAGTGAGTTTAATGAATTAAGTGAGGACGGAGAATTTAAAAATATCGCAATGGTAACTGAGAAATTGGGAGAGCCTGATGTAAAAACAACAGACGATAAAGGTCGAATTATTTATATTTACTATGATTTAGTTAAGTATGATAGCGGGAATCTTGGAAGCGTCAAAATGGCTTTCTACAACGAAGAACAGTATAAATCTTACGTCGAGGGGATGGGTGGGAGCTGGGATTCTAACAAAGAAAACTGGGATATCTCCGGAGGTGGTATTAGGGCAAGTGAGGAAATTAAACCTAAAAATACTTTTAAAAGTATTTACGGGGAATAACCAAAAGAAAATTTGTTTTATACTGTCTCATTTGTCTCACTTTTCGAACGAAGTGAGAAATGCAAGCTATGCTTATTTCTAGTCTGGAGAGTATAATTTACTTAGGGTTTCCAGACTCGAATGGTGCTCCACTTTTTTATATAATATTTCCAAATAATTAAGGTATAATTGAGGCGTTACATACTGGCCTGGTCGCCAAGTGGTAAGGCAAGGGTCTGCAAAACCCTTATCGCGGGTTCGATTCCCGCCCAGGCCTCCAATATGAGAGAATCTCTGGAGGTTACAAAAACTAAAAAACTATTTAGGGTTCGTCTTTCGCGTAAGCGAAAGTAAGAGGAAGCACAGTTACGCTATAAGCGGAACGAGCAAGCTCTTATTCCCGCCCAGGCCTCCATATTGCTAAAGGTATGCAATAATTGGTAGAATTTAGTGTTCAAACATGGGGCGGTAGCCAAGGTGGTCAAGGCACCGGTCTGAAAAACCGGCTATGTGGGTTCGACTCCCACCCTCCCCACCAAATACTTTTTATTGTTTTTATAACAATAAATAACCTAAACTGTTATAATTTGTTCATGAAAAAATGGAAATTAAAATCATCAAAACCTGTATTTGAATCCAAATGGTTAACCATAAAATCAAATGATTACGAATTGCCTAATGGTGACTCAGCAAAGGAATATTATCATATTGATCGTCCTGATTATGTTTTAGTGATTGCACATAAAGATAATAATATTTTAGTAGAGAGACAGTACCGTAGAGGAGTTGATGATTTTGTTTATGAATTACCTGCAGGATGGGTTGATAAAAATGAAACTCCAGAACAGGCTGCAATTAGAGAACTAAAAGAGGAAACAGGGCATATAGGAAAAGTAAGATTTCTTGGAACTATTTATCCTCAACCAGGATTCAGTTCTATGCTTGCACATATTGTAGAAATAGAATTAAGCGGGAGTATTGAGGATAGAAATTTGGAAAAAGATGAAAATATTGAATTTGAGTTAATGAATATTGACAAAGTGGATTCGATGATAAGCGAGAATAAATTTCAAGACATGGGCATGCTCGCTGCTCTAAATTTATTCAAACAAAAGATTGGTAACAGTTCCCAACAACCCTCCAGATAGTTTATCAGACCCTTAGGATTGTTGTTATAACAGAATTTAGAGAATATAAATTTTAGTTATATATATCAATTTTAAATTTTTACACCAACGTTTTTAAACTTCTATATTGCAATTCTTCTAACTCTATGTAACAATGTTATATAGAATGAAAAATCAACAAGGAAAAAAAGAGAATAATTTTAAAATTAGTTATCCCGAACAGGGTTTGCTACAACTCCTGATACTCAAATTTATCTATGAGAATCAAAGCTACGGGTATGATTTAATTAAACAGATTGCCGATGTTAGTAACGACTCTATGAATATAAAGTCAGGCACCATGTACACAACATTAAGAAGAATGGAGAAGGGTGGTTTTATTAAATCTGTTTGGAGGGAAGGTGATATAGGTCCTTCTAAAAGATTGTATGGGCTAACACCACAAGGTAAAAGATACCTAAACAAAATGCTTCATAATATCAGTAGTAGAATTCCTATTGTACAAGAATTACTTAGTTTTTATAAAAAAGAATTAGATGGAAAAATTTAAAACAGCGTTTTTTCTCGCTTACAAAGCAATAGTCAAGGGTAATATTGGTACAACAATTTTAACCATATCAGTTATGGTATTAGCTTTTGTAAACCTTTTATTTTTATCCTCAATTTTACTTGGGCTTGTTAACACTATGAACAGACAGGGTGTAAATAATCTCTATGCAAACATCGTAATTGAACCGGCTAGTCAAGACAATTTAATATCAAACGCGAGCCGAGTTATGACAACTGTAAACGGTGTTCCCGGTGTTTTAGGTAGCGCAAGACACTACAAAATTGGAGGTTTTTTTACTTTTGATAGATACAAAAACAATCAAGATGTTATGTCCGGTCAGTATTCAGTGATTTCTATTGATCCGAACAAAGAAAAGGAGATTACGAATATAAGTAAATCCATATCTTTTGGAAGTTATCTCGAAGAAAACGATAGAAATAAGATAGTGATAGGGAAAGACATAGCAGGAGGCCAATCCGGTTCTTTTGAAAAGGATTCTTTGGGAGGTGTAAAAATTGGTGATGAAATAACAATTTCTTTTGAAAATGGTGTAACCAGAGTATACGAAGTTAAAGGAATTTTTAATTCTAAATTTGTTCAGTCGGACAAAGCTGCGTTTATTACAAATGATGAAATGGAATCAATATTAGGGGTAGCTAATGCTGCACATGAAATCATTGTAAAAACAGAAGAAGGGGTACCTGAAAGCTACTACATGGAAAAGTTTAAATCAATGGGTATAAAAGAAGATATCTACCCATGGACAGACTATATGGGCATGACGGAGAGCTTCACTAAAAGCTTTACTCTAATCAGAACACTTTTATCGGCTATAGCCCTTCTTGTAGCAGGAATTACAATTTATATTGTTATCTATATAAATGTACTTAATAACAAAAAACAAATCGGGATTTTGCGGGCAATAGGGATAGATAAAAAAATAATACTTATTTCTTACACTGTTCAAGCATTGTTTTACGCCCTTTCCGGAATAATTATTGGGTTGGCTGTTCTAAGTTTTATTTTAGTGCCTTACTTCCAAGGACACCCCTTAGAATTTCCGGTTGGGGATGTACATTTGGAAATAGTCAAAGCAGAAATTATTTTAAGCGCTGTAAGTTTAACTATTGCCGGATTTATATCAGGGTTTATACCTTCAAGGCAAGTTACCAATAAAACAATTTTGGATTCTATTTGGGGTTAATTTATGTCAATTATTAAAATAGAGAATTTAAAAAGAACATACGGAACTAAAGTTCTCACACACGCACTAAAGGGTGTCTCTTTTGAGGTATCTGAGGGTGATTTTATTATAATAATGGGTAAAAGTGGTTCGGGTAAATCAACTTTACTTCATCAATTGGGACTTTTAGATACTCCCACTTCAGGAGAGATATTTATTAAAAATGAAAATACTAAGGATCTTAGTGAAAAAAAGAAGACAGTATTTAGATTAGAAAAGCTTGGTTATATTTTTCAAGAGTATGCGATACTGCCCGAATTAACAGCGTTAGAGAATGTATATCTTCCATTGATGGTTAGCTCAAATAATGAAAATAAAGATTTTAAAGAAAAAGCCAAGGAAATGTTAAAACTTGTGGGTTTGGAGCATAGATTTGATCATTATTCTAATGAGCTTTCCGGTGGTGAGCAGCAAAGGGTAGCAATTGCAAGAGCTTTGGTTAATAATCCTAAGGTTTTGTTCGCTGATGAGCCCTGTGCAAACCTAGATACACAATCATCAAAAAATATTTTAGATTTGTTGAAAGATTTAAATAAAAAGTTGGGACAAACAATAATTATGGTGAGTCACGAACCCGAAGACAAAAAATATGCAGATCGTATTTTATGGCTAGAAGACGGTCTTATAGTTAAAGATGAGAAAGTTAGGTAATAAATTTATGGAGATAAGAAATGAAATTAATAAGTAAAAAAACATTAATATTTTTAGTAGTTATTTTAATAGTTGTCTTTGGATTATTTATCCGTTCTAGAAAAAAGGACACGAAGGAATATTACACAGTTCAACGGCAAGATATGGAGCTGATAGTAGAAACAAGTGGGTACGTACAATCAAATGATAAAGCAGACTTGTATTTTCAAGTATCTGAAACAGTAACCGATGTATTAGTTGTTGAGGGAGATGCTGTTGAGAAGGGTGATATTTTAGCAACTGTGAGTGGACAATCTTTAGCTCAAAGCTCTCAGGTAGCCAGAGATAACAGGGATATTGCAATATTCGAAAAGGATTTATATGTTGAAAAATATGCTACCGACACAGATGCAGTTGGTGGAGATGATGAGTACGATCGACAGTTAAGAATATACGATGAAAATATTAGTAAAGCAGAGGCACTGTATGACCAATCATTAATAAATATTAGAAAATCAGTTATCGTTGCTCCTTTTGACGGTACAATAAGTAAGGTTTACGTGAACAAAGGTGATCTTTCTTCTGTAAGTCGTCCTGCAATGGAAATACAAGATGTATCAAAACCGGTGCTTTACACGAATATATCTGAAGTAGATATTTCTTACACGGATACAAGCGATAAAGTAGAGATAATTTTTGATGCTTTTCCTGATAAAGTTTTCACCGGATACATATATTCTATAAATCCTGCTCCCGAGACAATTCAGGGAATATCTTATTACAAAGCTGAAATAAAAGCTGATAATCTTCCTGAAAAATTACGTGTCGGAATGAGTGCTGACGTAAATATACTAGCTGAAAAAAAAGAGGGTGTTTTGTACCTACCTCTCTATTTAATGGATAATGTGACTGCGGATACCGGTTTGGTAAAATTGGATGGAAACAATGGGGGTGAGGAGATTCAGATTAAAATAGGGCTTAATAATTATAAAGGCGTTGAGGTTATTTCAGGATTGAATGAGGCTGATGTTGTAGTTTATGATAGAGAATGATAGTTCCCAACAACCTTCCAGATAGTCCACCAGATCTATCACAAATATTATCTGTGCTTTGCTATACTCTCATTAGTGAATTTAGAGAAATTAAATATCAGTAAAAATTCAAAAGTTCTATTTATCTATCCCCATCCAGATGATGAAACCTATTTTAATGCTGGACTGATTCAGAATTTAGTTAAAGAAAATATCACCACTAGGATTTTATGTTTAACTAAAGGAGAGGCTTCTTCTCTTAAATATGGGATTAAGCATAATAATTTAGGAGAAATAAGGAAAAAAGAGTTCGAATCGGTCATGAAATTTTTAAAAGTTTCTGAACACAAGATTTTAGATTTTGAAGATGGAAATTTAGGTAATGAAAATTCCCTTTCTGAGATACTAGAAAAAGAAATTAATTTATTTGAACCTGATGTGGTAATAACTTTCGAACCAAGCGGAGTATATGGGCACAGGGATCATATCGTGGTATCACAGGTTGTGACTGATCTCAAAAAACTTAGAAAATTTAATTTAATATATTCTACTGTTCCATTTAATTACCACACCTCCCAAAAAAACTCATTAAATTTTAAAATTGATAGTAAACCGCTAGAACCCGATATGATTTTAAAACTGAGTCCAAATGAAGTTGTTAATAAACTAATATGTTTAATAAAATATAAGAGTCAGGTAAACAACGAAAGATTGATTCAAACAATCCTAAAGCCTTATTTGTACAAAGAATGCTATTGTATCTACCCAAATCTATAAGTAACGTAAACTTTCGGTGTTTAAAAATGATAAAATACCTAATAATTTTTAATTGCTTTTTTTTAACTCAACATGATCAATATTAGAAAAAAAAGAATATTTGTATTAGTTCTGATACTCACGATAATAATTTTGAGTTTGATTATTTACCTACTCTTTAACAAATTATCTGGCTCGTCTAATCTAAAAGAAGAAACCACCCAAATACCTGAAAAATCAAACTCTTCTTCAGATAGTAATTCTGAAGATTCTAGTACAGAATCAACAGAGGATTATTCTTTTGAAGATCTCACAATTCCTTATCTGCGCTCAAGACAATACACAGGAAAATTAGGTAATTTAGAAAAATATAGCGAAAACGGCTCTTATACTGGCTATTTAACCAGTTACGATTCCGATGGTTTGCGCATTAACGGTCTTATTACTATCCCGAAGGATGAAAAACCTGAAGACGGGTGGCCTGCAATAGTGTTTGTTCACGGTTATATCCCGCCTCAAGACTACCAAACAACTAAAAATTATGAGAGCTATGTTGACTATTTAGCTAAAAA
>Ga0116177_10004479_pt1 | contig 10185 bp, 8 predicted proteins | sample AD_STIC10_MetaG_FD_89750 | JGI IMG/M metagenome (GOLD analysis project Ga0116177, IMG submission 89750) | Active sludge microbial communities of municipal wastewater-treating anaerobic digesters from USA - AD_STIC10_MetaG | ecosystem: Engineered > Bioreactor > Anaerobic > Digestate | place: USA...
ATCCAGGCTTTTCGCTCTTCAAAAATATAGGCACCGTCGGCCGCTAAAAGTGCGTTCAGGCTTCCGACAACGGTTTTATCCGGTTGCATGCCGGTTGCTGCCTGCCGGAGTAAGGCATTCCGTTGCGCCAACACGCGGTTATAGTGCATCAGGCGCTGTAAATAAACCCCGTTTAGCTGCGCGATGGCCTGATCCAGAAATCGGCGTCGTTCATCACTACCATCATTAATAATCGCAATATCGTCAGGAGCAATCATCGCCACCGGAATCAAACCCACGTGGTCACTTATCCTGTCGTAGGCTACCCCATTTTTCAGCACCTCTTTTTTGGCAAATTGATATTTGCAGGTGATATCCAGAGTGCGGTCGGCGAATTCAACGGAGCCGTCGATGCGAAAGAAGTCGTTTTCATGCTGCATTACCTGAGCATCTGAGCGGGTAAAATAACTTTTGCACAGGCAGAGATAATGCACTGCGTCGATTAAATTGGTCTTTCCGGAGCCATTTCTGCCATTTACCAGCGTAAACTTCTGGCTGAATGCCACCCGGGCGGCACTGTAGTTTTTATAGTGCAGGAGTTGTAAACTACGCAGGAACACGGCTGGTTTTGATTGTGGTCGGGTTTTCGTAACTTTGCCCTTCGATTTTTCGGCACACTAAATGGACCGCTCAAAGATAACCAAAGAAACCTACCTTGACTGGTATGAACTGATGTATAAAATGCGCCGCTTTGAAGAAAAAGCAGGGCAGTTATACGGTCAGCAGAAGATTAGAGGATTTTGTCATTTGTACATTGGTCAGGAAGCTGTTGCAGCCGGCACTGTCAGTGCTATTCGACAGACAGACCCGATCATTACTGCATATCGCGATCATGGTTTAGCTATTGCAAAAGGTATTTCCTGCAATGCAGCTATGGCTGAGTTATTTGGCAAAGTAACCGGTGTTACCAAGGGAAAAGGTGGATCTATGCACTTTTTCAGTAAAGAACATTATTTCTTTGGCGGACATGGTATTGTTGGTGCGCAGATTCCGTTAGGCGCCGGTATTGGTTTTGCCGAACAGTATAAAGGCACCGGAAATGTGTGTTTGTGTTATTTCGGAGATGGTGCTGTGCGTCAGGGTGCCGTGCATGAAACGTTCAACATGGCAATGCTTTGGAAAATACCTGTTGTATTTATCTGCGAAAATAACGGATATGCAATGGGTACTTCATTGGAACGCACAACAAATCAGCTGGATATGTATAAAATAGGTCACGCCTATGATATGCCAAGTTATCCAGTTGATGGCATGCAACCTGAAACCGTACATGCAGCTATTTATGAGGCAGTAGAAAAAGCACGTAACGGAGAGGGACCAACTTTCCTTGAAATCCGCACGTATCGCTACAGAGGACATTCCATGAGCGACCCTGCGAAATATCGCACTAAAGAAGAAGTTGAAGAATATAAAATGCGCGATCCGCTGGAAACCACTGCGCAAAAAATTCTCGATAAAAAATACGCAACTACCAAAGAGTTAGAAGATATTCAGAATCGCATAGAGGAAGAAATTGATGCCTGTGTGAAATTTGCTGAAGAATCTCCATGGCCTGAGGACAGCGCTGTGTATGAAGATATTTATTTACAAGAAGATTACCCCTTTATTAAAGATTAAATCTATTTATGGAAGATGTAAAGAAACCTGTTGAGCAGGTTGCAAACGAACAGGGAACGTATCAGTCAGTTGAGAATTTCTTTCTGAAAAACCGCAATAGCATCCTGATTGGATTAGGTGTTATTATTGTAGCCATCGGTGGCTATTTCGGCTATAAGAAATTATATATGGAACCACGCGTGGAATCTGCTCAAAACAGCATTTACGGCGCGCAGGGATATTTTGGAATGGATTCATTCGACCTCGCTTTAAATGGTGATGGCGCTGTTTCCGGATTTTTGCAGGTAGCCGAACAATACGGCAATACACCTTCAGGAAATCTGGCGCATTATTATGCCGGCGTTATTTACATGAAGAAGAATGAATTAGACAACGCGATTAAACAACTGGAAAGTTTTGATGCTCCAACACCTGAACTTGCCGGTAAAAAATACGAATTGCTTGGTCATGCTTATGCCGATAAAAAGGATTACAAAAAAGCAATAGAGCTGTACAAAAAAGCAGGTGATGAAGCAGAAAACAATTTGCAAAGTCCGGCTTACTACAAATTCGCAGGCGATTTAATGTCAGAACAAAACGACCTTAAAGGTGCCTTAGAAATGTATCGGAAGATTAAACAATTATATCCGACATCTGCCGAAGGTCTGAATATTGACTTAGACATTACTTACGCAGAAAACAAGCTGGGCACCAGCAAATAACATATGGCTTCGGGCAAACAGCCTCTTGGCACACATCAGGAAGCATCTATTCCTTCGGGCGAGCAGTTTCGCTTTGGTATAGTGGTTTCTGAATGGAATGCCGACATTACAGAAAGACTTTATCAGGGTTGTTACCATACACTGGCGAAATATAAAACGCCTTCTGAACATATCGTTACCCTACAAGTGCCGGGTAGCTTTGAATTACCTCAGGCAGCACAATTACTGCTTGAATCACAGGAGTTAGATGCCGTTATTTGCCTTGGGTGTATTATCAAAGGTGAAACAGACCATGATCAATACATTTCATCGGCAGTTGCACACGGAATTACGCAAGTGAGTCTGGACTACTCTACTCCGGTTGTTTTTGGCGTATTAACAACAAACAACGAGCAGCAGGCAATAGATCGCGCCGGTGGCAAACACGGTAATAAAGGTGAAGAAGCTGCCATAACTGCTCTGCGAATGGCTGCTATTCGCTCGAGGTTGATTTAAGCCGAATTAGGCGAAATGTAGTATTTTCGTTCCATGCAATTGTATTCAGTACACGCCGGTTTATTTAAACTCGATGGTGGTGCCATGTTTGGAGTGGTGCCAAAGAAAATGTGGAGCAAGCTTGTGCCTCCGGATGAAAATAATTTGTGTACCTGGGCTATGCGTTGCATGGTGGTGGTAGGCGGCGGAAGAACTGTTCTGATTGATTGCGGCATGGGCAATAAGCAGGATGAAAAATTTTTCTCGCACTACGAACCACATGGCCCCTTTTCGCTGGAACATTCCCTGCACGAACACGGCATTACGCCGGATGATATCACAGATGTTTTTTTAACACACTTGCATTTTGATCATTGTGGAGGCGCTGTGAAACGCAATGAAAAAGGCAAATTAATACCGGCATTTGCAAATGCAAAATATTGGACAAATGAGCCCCATTATAATTGGGCCATGCAGCCGAATGCACGCGAAAAAGCATCCTTTTTAAAGGAAAATATTGAGCCTCTGCAGAAACATGGCGTATTGCATTTCCTGGAAGAAAATGAAGACCTGTATCCAGGTTTCAGCACTATCTGGACCTACGGTCATACCGAAGCCATGATGCTGCCTGTATTGAATGTAAATGGCACTAAAGTAGTTTACATGGCCGATTTGTTACCGGCCAGAGCACATATTCCGCTGCCTTATGTAATGGGTTATGATATTCGGCCGCTTGTTACGATTAAAGAGAAAGAGGCTTTTCTGAAAGAGGCTTACGACAAGCAGTATCATTTATTTTTTGAGCATGATGCCGAAGCTGAAACCTGCAGATTAGTCATGACCGACAAGGGTATTCGCGCCGGAGAGGCCTCCACTTTAGAGGCCTTGCAATTAAAACAGAAGTAATCCCATTTTAATTTCCTGTAAAAAACTTGTACCTTTGCTGCCCGCAACGCGGAAAATGAGGCGTGGTAGCTCAGTTGGCTAGAGCGCAGCACTCATAATGCTGAGGTCGGGAGTTCGACCCTCCCCCACGCTACTGAAAGGCAACATTCGTTGCCTTTTGTGTTTTATACAGCGAATATTCTTATTATCTTCATCCATTCAGCTATGGACATTTTATTTTTATTCATTGGAATTCTTATCGGTGCAGTTGCCACCTGGTTTATTAGAAAATATGCTGTTGAAAGCAATTTTATCAGCAAAAGCGAATGGGATGCAAAACAGGCAATGCTGGCGCAAACAGAGCAGCAACTCGGGTTAACTACTGCTCGATTGCAGGAAGCACAACAACAGCTCAGTACCCTGCAAACAGACATTAAACTCCTGCAAACAGAAAAGGAAGCGGGTGCTATTCAGCTTGCCACTGCAACGCAGGCTTTGCAACATGCACAAACTTCTTTCCAGGAGCTCCGATTATCTGCTGAACAGCAAACCACCGAATTGAATGAATTAAAGAACTTCATCATCAAAGTACGCGGCGAAAACGAGGTGCTGAAAGAAAAAAATGAAACCATCAAAAAAGAAATTGAAGACTTAGGGAATCGCTATACGAATGAGTTTAAAAACCTGGCCAGCGAAATTCTGGAAGATAAAAGCAAACGATTTACGGAAGAGAACCAAAAAAATATACGCCTGATTCTGGATCCACTGAATAATGACATTAAAGAATTCCGGAAAAAAGTGGAAGAGACTTACGAAAAGGAAAACAAGCAACGATTCAGTTTAGAAGATCGCATTAAAGAGCTCGTACAATTAAATCATAAGATCAGCGATGAAGCGAACAACCTGACAAAGGCATTAAAAGGTCAACGCAAAACACAAGGTGACTGGGGCGAGATGATTTTAGAAAATATTCTCCAGCAAAGTGGTTTAAGCGAAGGTCGCGAATATAGTAAGCAGGAATTTATACGGGATGCTGCCGGAAATACCCTCTTTAATACTGAAGGTAAAAAAATGCAGCCCGACTTTATTATCCATTATCCCGACAAGCGACAGGTAGTCATTGACAGTAAAGTATCTCTCAGCGCCTATGAACGATATAGTTCGGCTGAAGATGAAGCAACGCAGAAACAAGCATTAGATGAACATGTTGCGGCGGTTTACAACCATATTGACGAATTATCGAAACGCGCCTATCAGGATTATGTGCAGAGTTTAGATTTTGTGATGATGTTTGTGCCGATAGAACCCGCCTATATGGTTGCGATGCAGCATGACCGTGAGTTATGGAATTATGCGTATAAAAAAAGAATATTGCTCATCTCCCCTACTAATCTGATTGCGGCCGTAAAATTGGTTTCCGAATTATGGAAAAAAGATGAAATCAATAAAAATGCCGTTCGCATTTCGGAGCGTGGAACAGCTTTATATGAAAAATTTGTCGGGTTTGTAGAAAATCTTCAATCAGTTGGAGATCAGATTGCAAAATCTCAAAGAAGTTACGACGAGGCGATGAAACAATTACGCGATGGATCCGGCAATTTAATTGGACGAGCCGAAAAATTGCGTAAACTCGGTCTCCATCCAAAAAAATTATTACCGGAAACGTTGTTAGATGATGTAGCTGATGACGGTGAATAATCAATCGAAAAACGTCAGGTCATCTTCCAGATGCATCATCGGATATTCGATTTGCAGGCGTTTCACGAATGCCTGTTGGTATTGTAAAAACTGTTGATGTTCTTTTGTTTCAGGAAAAAATGGTTTGTGTTGCTTAGCAGCTAAAACCGGCTTATAGGCATCCAGCCATTGTATCACATCCTGCTGCATACATGCGCTGGTAAATTTCTCCCAGATATATTCAATTGCTGTTGCATTTGGATGCACAAGATCTTTTTCATAAAAGCGATAATCACGCAGGTCGTCCAGCATAATTTCATAAGACGGAAAGTAGGACACATGCTGATGAATCGATTCGAGTTGATGAATCGCTTCGAGCAGAATGGCTTTACTTCTTGCATTCTCTATAAAACCATCTTTTAAATGCCTGACCGGACTTACTGTAAATAACCACTGCTTATTCTGTGCTTCGGGTAATTGCAGTATTTTAGTCCACGCATTCACTACCTCCGGAATAGTGGTGAGCACCTTATCGAAATGAGAGGCCGGCAGTTTATGATTATTTGCTACTAAATAACCGGACTGTTTGTGAACATATCCCCAGGCCGTACCAAATGTAATCATCACATGTGTGGTTTTTTGCCAGGTTGCATGCATGGTGGAAATGGCATTTTCCAACTGTTGCAGGAATTCATTCTTGTCGGGATGTGATAAACTGCTATGCACATCAAAATGTCGCCATATACCTGCATGATTAAACACATCATCTTTCAGTAAATGCGTTTGATGTATGCCTGATACTAAAGTTTTAGATAAGGGAATCGGATGAAAAATAATGCCTGTTGGATTTACCAAGGCAGGTAATCGAAATGCCAGTAGTGATTTTCCTATATGTTCGGTAAAGCAACTTCCTAACAGAAGTATTTGGCTATTCAATTGCAGTTGAAATCGGCTTTTTGGTACAATACAATCAGTATGCCATTCCATATTTTATCAGATAAATTTCATTGAATATTTGCAAATTAAACTTGCAGGATTAATTTTATTACAAAATTGTGCATACAATATTAAGACAAAGTTAATTTAATGTCAGCATCACACGTAAAGAAAAAAATACTGATGGTAAGTTCTCCTGAGAACGGGCTGGCAGAGATGTTTTGCGGGTATCTGCTGCATTTCGGTAATCAGGATATTGATATTGCTGTTTTGCCTGTTCCACGAATGGTTCCACAACATGTGCAGGAGATTTTAAGAGAAGACGGCATTCATCAGACATATCCCGGCCTTTCAGCACCATCGAAACATTTTGATGTAGGCGTTGTATTTAATGATGCGCAGCTTCCGAATCAAACGAGGTCGATGCCTGTTCATCAACTCACCGTTGACGCACCCCAAAATGACTCTAAAGATGCATGGCGACCTATTCGGGAGGAAGTAAAAAAAATGGCCATCAGTATATTGGGTGAATTGCTTCGCGCACAAAAATAAAAAAGGGCCACCTTGCGGCAGCCCCAGATTTGTGCAACGAAAAAAATCAATGTGCTACTATAAAAGGAACAGTTACGATTTGTGCCTGATGGGCTACCTGAACTACATAAATACCATCAGCAAACGTCTCTGTATTCAATGAAAGTGTATTATTTCCGGCAAGTAAAGTTTGGGAAGGAGTTTCCGAAACTACTTTTCCCTGTAAATCCATGATGCGAATTTGCGCATCTACGGTAATGGCTGATTGAATAGCCACCTGTATATTGTTATTTGCAGGATTCGGGAATACCAAAGTTGAAATAAGTGCTGATGCATCAGCAATACCTACAGAAAGATCAATAGTGCCTTCTGTTGTATTTTGATCCGCACAGGTACCAGTGGCAACCAAGGTAACGGTATACATACCTAAAGCCGGATAAGTATAAGTTGGGTTAGCTTCTGTGCTTACATCTTCAGTTGTTGTTTCGTCACCAAAATCCCAAGAGTAACTTACAGCATTTGAAGAAGTGTTAGAAAACATAACCATTAAATCAGTGTTTGTGTAATCAAAAGAAGCGATAGCAGGAGCAATTGTACCAGGTACTTCACCATAATTTGTATTCTGCGGATCCCAGTTTGCCCAACATGAAGTCCAGTCTAAATTTCCGAAAGCACCACGATAAGAGGTTTCTTCAAAGTCGGCCAATTCTGCTGCATCAAATGAAGCACCTGATAAAAGCGGTGAACCTGCAGCCGGAAGGAAATTTGGAGAAGTGGCGTTATAAGCATCTGTCAACATTACTTCAGCTGTTGTTTCAAAAATCGAATTGCCATAACCCACTGTATTGAACCATGCAGCAGCATCAAAAGTTGAACCAGCGGCTACTTCAAAATCATTATTGTGACCGGCAATTACGATGTTTTGCACTTTTAATGTATTTGCTAATGCGCTTGCTTCACAAAGTGAACCATCAATCATAACACCTGAAGGATAACCCATTACAACTGAATTAAAGATATCCGTTGATGAGTTACGACGAATATGCATACCACGTTTGTAATTAATGTTAATAATATCACCTGCATTTTGAATAGGACCAACAACCGTGATATTGCTGAATGTTGGGTTTGTTTGAGGTGTATTAGTTGTGCCGGTAGCATCATTATCAGTTTCCCATCCGTTAGAACCCGATGCGTCTGCAAAATTTGGATCTCTCTTTACAACAGCATATTGAATTTTACCTGAAAATCCAAAATCGCAATCCAAATCATCATCAAGCGTATTGTGTGCAATTAAATAATTACAATTTACGGTTCCGCCAAAAAATTCGAACGCATCATCACCTGAGCGGCTTACCATAACATGATCAACGATAGTTCCAGAACCGACTCCGCCGAAAGTAATACCATTAATTTCATTTCCAGGCACAAATGCAATACCCGGATATTCTACACGCACATACTTTAAAATACCGGAATTATCAGTAGCATTTGCACCACCATACACACCATCACCTTCTGGTGTATCCACGCCACCTTCAATGATGGAAGTACCACCGGCAACGTTAATTGGTGCATTTCCCAAAATGATTATTCCACCCCAGTCGCCATAATTACGGCTACCTTCAGGTTGATTACTGGTGAATACAATGGGCTGATCTACTGTACCATTCGCATTGATTTTAGAACCGCGTGTGATAATCAAAGAACCTTTACTGTCTTTGTCGCCACGGATAATCGTTCCAGCTTCAATGTTTAAGGTAGCCCCATCTTCAACATACACGAAACCGTTTAAGATATACACGGTATCATTTACGAGATTTCGGGTTATGCCGGAAATTTCTCCCGACAAGGTGGCGGTTGGCAACTGAGCAAATGCCGCTGTCATCGACACCAAAACACATACGAAAGTTGATTGCAGTTTTTTCATATTGGTTGGTTTTGTTATTTAATAGTATAATTAATCGTTAAAGAAACTCTTGTGCCAAATTCAATTTGGCGAATAGTATTGTCATCGGATTCTACATATTTTCCGTCAGCATTGATATCCTGATAGAAAATGGCATCCTGGCTTAATAAGTCGGAAATATTTAAACGAATTGTTCCATTATTCTTTGCAAAAGGAACCGCAATTTGCGCATCCAATAATGGGCGTGGATTTTCATAAATATCATAGTACTGTGCGTTGCCATATTCAGAAATGCGTCGACCGATCTGATTATACAAAAGAGTGAATGAATACCCTTTTTCCGGTTCAATATAGGTAAGACCCACATTTACAACATAATCAGACTGACCTTGCAAATCGCGTAGGCTGGCGCCAGCAATTGCTGTGTCGGATGTATTCAAAACAGTTTCAGAACTTAACAAGGCAAGGTTTGTATTAAAGGTGAAATGTTCGAGCCATTTCACTTGAGGTGCAATAAACCCGAGATTTTTACGCAATTCAATCTCTGCACCTAATACCGTTGCTACTGAATCATTTATCGGCTTCAACTCACGAACTGTTCCGAAAATAAATCGGGAACCAATCGGATCATAAAAGCGCTTATAAAACACACCTCCAGAAAGCACCTGGCCTGCACCCGGAAAGTGTTCGAATTTAAGGTCGGCATTATAAATATTGGTAGCCAGCAATCCCGGGTTACCGGTAATACTGCTGTTTGTTTCAATATCATAGAAGCCGAATGGCGCCAATTCACGTAATTCAGGTCGAGCAACAGTTTTATATGCACTTACACGTATATTCGACTTTGGTGAAACTGCGTATGTAATATTTACAGAGGGTAATAAATCGTAAGGTAATCCTACGCTATCTGTTTCCTTTGTATCCACTTCAACCGGGTCAGGTGTAGTGCTGGCACCGTATGCAAAAGAAGAGAGTGTCTGTGTAAAAAATTCAGCACGTGCGCCCCAAACAATACGCAGATTAGTTCCAATTTTATTATCCAGCATAGCATATACAGCCTTGTTAGTTTGTGTGGCCGTATAAGCATCTGACGGGTTCGTAATTTCATCAATAAAAAACAGGCTTTCAGAGAAATTATCTGCGGTCAGCAATTGGTCAATTGGGGTTGAAACGATAGACAAGTAATCCGGATTGAAATAAATATCGTTAGATGCCGCAACTCCCATTACACGTGCATCGAAAGTCCTGTTTTTACCCAAATACAAACCGCCAGTACCAAATGATTGCTGTGCATCGCCAATCTTAAATGGATAGGTTATATCTGCAGAAACAGATTTAGTATTTTCTTCCATATAGGAATAAAAGATTCCCAGGTTTTCAGGTGAAGCAAATGGTGAAGGCGACATATTAAATACG
>Ga0116177_10004482_pt1 | contig 10177 bp, 9 predicted proteins | sample AD_STIC10_MetaG_FD_89750 | JGI IMG/M metagenome (GOLD analysis project Ga0116177, IMG submission 89750) | Active sludge microbial communities of municipal wastewater-treating anaerobic digesters from USA - AD_STIC10_MetaG | ecosystem: Engineered > Bioreactor > Anaerobic > Digestate | place: USA...
CCGAGTCTGCACGGCCTGATCGGCGCAAAGTCCGCGCATGTCGAGGGCTTCACCTATTCGGCAGCGCTGCGCGCTGCGAACCTGACCTGGGATCGTGCCACGCTCGATCGATGGCTCGAGCGCCCGAGTGCCGTGGTGCCCGGCAATTCGATGGCCTTCGCCGGCGTCGCGAATCCGAAGGATCGCGCCGCGCTGCTCACCTATCTGGAAGTCGAGACGCGCTGAGTCACAGCAGCTGCGCGACGCCGTGCAGCGCAAGGATCGCAAGCCACAGGCAGGCGCCGAGCGCTGCTACCCCCAGCAGTGCCAACGCAACGATTGCCAAGGTGCTGTTGCGCGCCACGCGTTGCGGCTGGGCCATCCAGCGCTCGAGCAGCAGTCGATTTCTCGTATGTGACTTGAACGCGAAATCGAACAGATCGCCGAGCAGCGGAATCGCGCCGCCCGCGGTATCGAGCACGATATTGCCGAGCATCCTCAGCTGCAGTGCGAAGGGTGCGCCCATCCGCCGCGCGAGGATCACGCCGTAGCCGGCGGCCGCTGCGCCAATCAGGTCGCCAATTCCCGGGATCAGGCCGAGCAGCGCATCGAAGCCGAAACGCCATGATGTGCCGGGTACCCGAAACGCCCCTTCGAACAGTTCGCCGAGCGCGCGATACCTCTGCCAGGTGCCGACGTGTTCTCGCGGGATGAACTGCGGGTCGGCGTCGCCCATGTGAGCCGTCAGGATCCCGCTGCGGGACGCGGCACCAGTGCCTGGATCTCGTTTTCCAGCAGTGCGTTGAAGCGCGGCGGATCTTCCATCATCAGGAAGTGGCCCACGCCGTCCATCGTGACGACCTTGAGCCCTGCCGAGAGTTTCGCGAGGCGCTCCGCGTCCGTGCGCGCCTGCGCCGAATTGATCAGCACGATCGGTGCGCCGACTTCGGCAAACCGCTGGACTCCGTTCCAGGCACCGAGACCTTTCAGCGCGGCGATGGCGATTTCCGGCGGCGCCGACGACATGTCGTCGGCAATCCGGCGGATCAGCACCGGATCGGACGTCGGTGTGAAGAAGTTGTTCGTGACGAAGGCGCGCGTGGTGCCGATGAAATCCTGCTCGAACGGCACGAGAAGCGCGGCCGACTGGGATGCTGTGGGTTTCGGCAGTCCGACATCACTCAGCGTATCGACGCCGATGATCCCGGCCACGCGTCCCTTGAGGCGCAGTGCTGCTTCGACCGCGACGGGGCCGCCCATCGAATGACCGACGAGGATCACCTTCGGATGCTCTGGCATCGCGTTGACGACGCGCGCCACGTCATCACCGAAGTTCGCCATCGACCAGTCGGTGCGATTGGCGCCCGACCCGCCGTGACCGGCGAGGTCCACGGTGGCGACCGTGTAGCGCTTGCGCAGCTCTGCAACTTGCGCGGCCCAGTAGTTCGAATCGCAGGACCAGCCGTGGATCAGCACGATCAACGGCTCACCGCTGCCGTAGACGCGGTACTGGATATGCAGGCCGCTGGTGGACTCGGCGAGAATCCGCGGCGCGCCCTCTGCCACGGCGGGAGCGGGCGAAGCTTGCGGGGCAGGCGTAGGCGCTGCCGCCGGCGGTGCTTCGCGTGCGCAGGCGCTGAGCAGCAGGGCTGCCAGCGCGCAAGTCAGAGTCGAGGTGAGGCGCGTCGTCATGGTCAGTCTCCCGCTTCGATCAGGACCCAGGGATAGCCGTCAGGCGCATTGAAGCCGAAACTGCGCTGACCGAATTCGTCCTCGGTGATGTCGCGCACCTGTCGTGCGCCCGCCGCGCTGACGCGGCGGTGCAGCGCGTCGAGCCCACGTGCACGCCAGGTGTAGAGGCTGTACCCGAGGCAGCCTGGCCGCGAATGGTTCAGGCGTTGATCGATCCTGGCGTTCGCAGCGAAGCGCACGCATTTGAGTTTTCCCGAAAGACGCTCGGCGAGCGCGCGACCGGAGCGTGGATCGTCGAAATCCACCATGTGGAAGCCTTCGCCCGGCTCGAGTCCGAAGATGCTGCGCGAGCCGGTGGCGTTGTCGTACGGCGTGTGCTCGTCGAGCATGCGCTGCAGTCCGAGGACTTCGTCGTAGAAGTCGAGGACGTGGGCGTCATCGTTGGCGATCATCAGGCCGAAGTGCGTGTGTTGGCTCGTTCGGAACAGGCAGTCAGGATGGATCCTGCCGTATCCCGGACTTTCATAGCCAAAGCGTTCGAAGAATACCTGGCGATAGAGCGGCAGCATCAAGACCATTTCGCGCACGCCGACGATCGGATCGAGGAACGGCCGGCTGGCGCGCACTCCACTGACCTCGCCGATCACGGCGAGCACCGGATCGATCAAGGTCAGCGGCTGGCCCGCTTCACGCGCTCGCTGCGCATGATTGACGATGTTCATCACGCTTTGCGTCACCCGCACGCCCCAGCGAGATCCGACGCAGCGCAGATTCGGTGCGATGCCGAGACCCTCATTCAGCGGGCGCTCCCACTGCATCAGGCGCACGAGTCCGTGATCTGCCTGCTGATGCAGCAGCCGTACCGAGCGCAGGGCTGAATCGACGCCATACAATGAGCGTGCTGCCCCCGCGTCCAGTTCACCGACCGGGCCTGGGCGGCAGCCGAAGCTTTCGAAGAAGGCGGTGGCCTGTGCCAGATCGGGGACACCGATGCAGGCTTCGTAGAGACCGCCGATACACGCGGCGGGCGCCATGCTCATGTGCTCGCGCTCGCGCTGGCCGTCAGGGCCGCGCCTGCCTTCGCGGTTGCCCGGTCCGTGGTGACGTTGTTCAACGCAGCCCTGAAGTGAGGCAGACCCCAGGCAAACAGCGCCGTGGCGATGAGGGCTGCGCCGCCGGTCACGATCGCGCTGCTCTTGCCCACGGCGAGGTTGTCCTCGAACACGTACTGGGTCAGCGCCGCCGTCAGGAAAGGCGCGAGCCCGATACCAATCATGTTCACGAACAGGAGATAGATGGCGGATGCCTGCGCGCGCATTCGCGGGGGTGTCAGGATCACCACGGCCGTGGCCCCGGCACCGAAAGCGAAGGCCGTGAAGAAGCCGATCGGTGCGAGCAGCAGCGTGGACAGCGTGGCATCGTTCAACAGCGTGCAAAGGCTCGCGCAGGGGATCAGCGCGATGGATGCCGTCAGCCCGACCCGCATCGCCGCATCGACCTGGCCGCGCGCGCGCCATCGATCCGTCAGCCACCCGCCCGTCAGGATGCCGAGAGTGCCGAACACGGCGATCGCAGTGCCGACGCGCAGCCCCGCTTCGGACAGCGGTTGCTCGAGCACGCGGACGAAGTACTGCACGCCGTAGATCTGGAACACGTTCATGACCATGCCCATCACCGAGAAGCCCAGGATGAGCGCCGTATACGCGCGCCAGCGCCCACGCAGATAGGCGATCGTGTCCGCGACGGACGCCTGCTGCGCTTCACCGGGATGATGGCGCCGAACCGGCTCGCGGATCGTCATGATCCACAGCGCGAGCAGCAAGCCCGGTAGTCCCACGAGCAGGAACGTGAGCTGCCACGCCTTGATGGTGCCGACCACGGGCAGTGTGTAGATCGGCGAGGCCGAGACGAACTGGATGACCACTCCGCCGATGATCAAAGCCAGCCCGACGCCGAGTGGCAGGCCGATCACGAAAACGGACAGGGCGCGCCCGAGGCGCTTTTCCGGAAAGCTGTCGCCAGCCATCGAGTAGGTTGCCGGCGACAGCACGGCCTCACCGACCGCCACGCCGATTCTGGCGAACGCGAGTTCGAAGAATCCGCGGGCAACACCGCACAGGGCCGTCATGCCGCTCCACAAGGCCACGCCGACCGCAATGATGTTGCGGCGGTTGTAGCGATCGATCGCCCAGGCGATCGGGATTCCGACACCGGTGTAGAACACCGCGAACACGGCGCCGTACAGCAGGCTCATCTGCACCTCGCTGATGCCGAGGTCCTCGCGGATCGGTCCGACCAGCAGGCCGAGCACGACACGATCGATGAACGAGAGGATGTAGGCCAGCATCAGGACGATGACCATGTACCAGGCGACGCCGGCGCTCGGCCAGTTCTGGGTTTCTTCGTCGGTGTGCATGCGCCGGATCATAGCGTGCTGGCGAGCAGTTCGACTTCGTTGCCTTCCGGATCATCCAGCAACGCGATCACCCGACCACCGGGGCGCATCGCCGCCGGCCCGCGCCGAATCGGAACGCCCGCGGCGGCCAGTGCGGCGCAGGCGCCCTCGATGTCGCGGACGCCAATGCCGAGATGAAAGGCATGTGCTGAGTGCGTTGCCGCTGGGGCCTCACGGGCAAGCGGACGATCTGGCCAGTCGTGCCAGAACTCCACCTGCGGCCCGGCGGTGTCGTAGCCGATGAACACCAGCGTGTAGCGATCCAGGGGGAACTCGATGCGTCGCAGTTCGCGCATGCCGAGCATGCCGCAATAGAAATCGAGCATCCTCTGCAGGTCGCGCACGCGAATCATCGTGTGCAGCAGTTGTGGTGCGTGGCCGCTGATCACGGCGGTCACGGTCGCAGCACCTTGCCGGGATTCATGATGCCGTTGGGATCGAACGCGCGCTTGATGGCGCGCATCAATTCAAGTTCGACGGGCGAGGCGTAGCGCTCGAGTTCCGACACTTTCAGCCGCCCGATACCATGTTCTGCGCTGAAGCTGCCGGCCGCGTCGCGCACCATGTCGTGCACCACTCTTTTCAATTCCGCCTCTCGCGCCAGCAGTGCTTCGGCCGAGGCACCGGGCCGCTGGCTCACGTTGAAGTGCAGGTTGCCGTCGCCGACATGACCGTAGGCAACGAGATCGCCTTCGTGGATGTTCTGGGCAATCCAGGCACCAGCCCGCGCGACGAAGTCCGGCAGGCGCGCGACCGGGACCGAGATGTCGTGCTTCAGGCTCGCGCCGGCCCGGCGCTGGGCCTCGGGCACGTTTTCCCGCAGCTGCCAGAAGCGAGGCGCTGGCGCTCGTTCTGGGCGATCGCGGCGTCGCGGACCAGCCCGCGTTCCAGCGCGATGCCGAGCGCGTGCGTGAGCATGGTGGGAAGGTCATCCTCCGCGCTGGACGACGTGACCTCGCACAGGACATACCACGGGCTCGGCGCATCGAGCGGGTCGGCCGTGCCTTCGATGTGCTGCAGTACGAGATCGATTGCGATGCGTGGCATGAGTTCGAACGAACTCAGGCGGTCGCCACTTTCGACGCGCAGCAGGTCGAGCAGCGTCACCGCGGCGGCCACATCATTCACGCCGATCAGCGCCGCCCCGATGCTGCGCGGTGCCGGGAACAGGCGCAGAGCTGCTGCGGTAATGACACCGAGCGTGCCCTCGGCGCCGAGGAACAGGGATTTGACGTCATACCCGGTGTTGTCCTTGCGCAGGGTGCCGAGCGCATCGAGCACACGGCCGTCCGGCAGCACCACTTCGAGCCCGAGCACGAGATCGCGCGCCATGCCGTAGCGCAGCACGTTCGTGCCGCCGGCATTGGTGGAGAGATTGCCGCCGAGCTGGCAGGAGCCCTCGGATCCGAGCGACAGCGGCAGCAGCCGATCCACGCCTGCCGCCGCCTGCTGCAGCGTCGCCAGCACGCAACCGGCCTCTGCGATCATCGAGCCATCGACCGGATCGATCGCACGGATGCTTGTCAGCTTCTCCAGGGACAGCAGCAGTTGCGTGCCGGACTCATCCGGGGTAGCGCCGCCGCAGTAGCTCGTGTTGCCGCCCTGCGGGACGACGCCGATCCGTCTCTCGTTGCAATACGCGAGCAGCGTGGCCACCTGCGCCGTGCTGCGCGGCTTCACGAGTGCGAGCGCACTGCCGCGGTACAGCTTTCGGTGGTCGATGAGGTAGCGGTCCGTCGCCGCCGCGGGCGGAAGTACGACGTCCGCGCCCAGCAGCGCCTGCAGCGACGTCAACACGTCGCTACCGGCTGGGATCATGGAGCAGCGTGCGCGATCGCCGACGCGATGGGAGCGCGCCGGCAGCCGGGTTTGGTGAGCAGCAGTTGCACGTCGCCGAGCTGGCGCTCCGCGAATCCGCCCTCGCAATAGCAGAGGTAATACTCCCACAGGCGCACGAAGCTCTCCGGGTAGCCGAGTCGGCGGATCGTCGCGATGTTCTCGAAGAAGCGCTCACGCCACAGCTGCAGCGTGCGCGCGTAATGCGGGCCGATGTCCTCGAGATGATAGATCTTGAAATCGGTGGCCCGCACCAGCGAGCTCGAGATGGCCGCCACCGAGGGGATGAAGCTGCCCGGGAAGATGAAGCGCTGGATGAAGTCCACCGACTTGCGCGCCTGCTCGTAATGCTGATCCTGGATCGTGATCGCCTGCAGCAGCATGCTGCCGTGGTCGTGCAGCAGCGACGCGCATTTGGCGAGATAGGTGTCGAGATAGTTCGCGCCGACGGCCTCGATCATCTCGATCGAGACGGCCTTGTCGAACTTGCCGCGCAGGTCCCGATAGTCCTCGAGCAGCAGGGTCACGCGATTGCCGAGGCCCGCCTCCGCGATCTTCTCCTTCGCGTAGTCGTGCTGCTCCTGTGAGATCGTCGTCGTCGTGACGTGGCAGCCATAGTGCTGCGCGGCATGGATCGCGAGCCCGCCCCAGCCCGTGCCGATCTCGACGAGGTGATCGCTCGGCCGCAGGTCCAGCTTGCGGCAAACGGCGTTGAACTTCGCGATCGAGGCGTCGTACATCGTCGCGCCTTCGCGCTCGAAGATGCCGCAGGAGTAGGCCATCGTCGGATCGAGCATCGACTGGTAGAGCTCATTGCCGAGGTCGTAGTGCGCGGCGATGTTGCGCGCGCTGCCCTGTCGGCTGTTGCGGTTCAGCAGATGGAACAGCCGCAGGAACGGCCGGCTCACCAGTGACCAGCGACTGTCCATTCCATTCATCATGTCGCGGTTGACGACGAAGATGCGCACGAGCGCGGCGAGATCGTCGCAGTGCCAGAGCCCGCGGATGTAGGCCTCGCCCGCGCCCACCGTGCCGCCGAAGGCCGCATCGGCGTATAGCTGCGGATGGTCGACGGTCACGGTGACCGACAGATCGCAGCGCGCGGTGCGATGACCGAAGCGGCGCTCGCCCTCGGGATCGACCACGCGGATTTCGCCATGCTCGAGCCTGGCGAACTGCGTGAACAGGATGCCGCGCCCGATGCGCGCGAGCATGGACGGATCCGCCGGATCCGAGAGGTTGGCATCGACGGGAACGATCGAGGGCTTGTCTGCCAGGCTCTTGGTGTTCATGGTGTCGCTTTCGTTGTTTTGATTTTGTCGGGATGCGTGAAGAACGGTACGCCCTTGCAGATCAGCACGAGCGCTTGCCAGTAGATCAGGGCGCTGACCTTGCATGTGATCAGCGGAAAGGCCGCTAGGGCGCGCGCGAGAGAGCGGCCGGTCAGCGGTTCGCGCTTCAGCGTCAGCGTGGCATCGAACGCCGTCTCGCCGCCGCGCAAATTCTCCATGTGCACGTTCAGCGTCTCGGTGGGCGCGGAGAAGCGCCAGTCGTAGCGCATGTCCATCGGCAGGAATGGCGAAACGTGGAACTCCTTGTCGAACTGCCAGCGCCAGACCTGCTTGCCCACCGCCTCGGCGCGATCCATGCGCAGCACGTAGGCGTGTCGTTCATCCCACGGGGTGTTGGTGATTTCCGCGACGACGAATTCGAGCCGGCGGTCCTCTGCGTCGAAGACGTAGTAGAACGTCACCGGATTGAAGTTGTAACCGAAATAGCGGATGTGCGTGAGGATGCGAATCGGTCCCGCGGGCCGCACGCCGGTCTGCTGCTGCACCTTGTCGCGTACCGCCACATCGAGCGGTATCGCGGGATCACCTAGAAAGTCGGCGCGCCGGAACCAGGCGAGATTGGGGCGCCGCGCCGACCAGAACCAGCGGCGATCGAACAGCTCCGGCAGTTCGGCGAGATCGAGGTAGCTGAGGTAGATCCGGTACCGGAAATCGTTGCGCCTCGGCCCGAAGCGGCGATGCCCGATCCAGCCCGTGTACAGGCAACTCTTCGGTGCAGGCACGGGTGCTGACATTCAGCCGGCACTCCGCAGGTTGGGCGCGGCTGCGGCAGGCGCCGCGATCGGACCGATGACGCGTTCGACGTCCTCGAGGGCCCAATTCGCGCTGACCACGCCGTCCTCATGGAAGCCATAGCGCCAATAGGCGCCGCAGTAGAACGAGCGGTTTGCACCGCTGATCTCGGCGCGGCGGGCCTGCGCGCGCACGCCTTCGGGCGTGTAGATCGGGTGTGAGTAGCGGTAGCAGCCCAGGATGGTCGAAGGATCGATGTCGTCGCTGCGGTTCAGCGTCACCATGAACACCGCGGGTGCCGTGATGTTCTGCAGGATGTTCATGTTGTAAGTGACCGCCAGAAGTTCGCTGCGCGGCACGAGGGCGTGGTAGTTCCAGGCGGCATGCGCCAGCGCGTTGCGCGGCAGCATGCGCGTATCCGTATGCAGCACCGCATCGTTCGGCTGGTACGGCAGTGCCCCGAGGATTTCCCGCTCGGCCGGCGTCGGTGTTTCGAGCATCCCGAGCGCCTGGTCGCTGTGGCAGGCGAACAGCACGTAATCGAATCGCTCGCTGTCACCACGAGCCGTGCGGATCGTCACGCCGTCCGCATCCCGCTGCACGTTCGTGACTGGGGTGGAGAGCCTGATGCGATGCCGGTAAGGCGCCGTGAGCTTGCGCGCGTATTCGCGCGAGCCGCCCTTGACCGTGCGCCACACCGGGCGATTGTTGACGTTCAGGAAGCCGTGCTTGTCGAAGAACTCGACGAAGAACTTCACCGGGAACGCGAGCATCTGCGATTCGGTGGCGGACCAGATCGCCATGCCCATCGGCACGATGTAGCGCTCCCGGAACGCGCGCGAGTAGCCGCCGCGTTCGAGGTACTCCGCCAGCGTCAGCGCCTCGTTGCCCGGCCCCAGCAGGCTGCGCGCTTCCTTGTTGAAGCGCAGGATGTCCCAGATCATCCGCAGGAACGACGGCCGCACGGCGTTCAGGCGCTGTGCGAACAGCGTGTTGACGGAAGTGCCGTTGTACTCGAGCCCCGTCGCTTCGCAGCGCAGCGAGAAACTCATGTCCGAGTGCTGCCAGGCCACGCCCAGCTCATCGAGCAGTGCGATGAAGTTCGGATAGGTCCAGTCGTTGAACACGATGAAGCCGGTGTCGATGGCGTATCGCCGGCCGTGATAGTCGATGTCCACCGTCGCAGTGTGGCCACCGATGTAGTCGTTGGCCTCGAACACGGTGATGTCATGGCCCGCATTCAGGCGGTACGCCGCGGTCATGCCCGCGACGCCGGAGCCGATGATCGCGATCTTCACGGGTTCAGCGCAGCCTGCGGATGCGGCGGGTCGAGTGATCGCGCGCCGAGATCGGGACGGGCTTCAGGTCCCAGATGATGCCGAGCCACGAGAGCAGCTTCAGCATGTAGTAGGTGATGTCGATTTCCCACCAGTAAAACCCCTGGCGCGCGGCGCTCGGATAATGGTGGTGATTGTTGTGCCAGCCCTCGCCGAGCGTGATCAGCGCGAGCCAGAAGTTGTTGCGGCTCGCATCGCCGGTGCGATAGCGCTGCTTGCCGAAAACATGGGACAACGAGTTGATCGTATAGGTGCCGTGATAGCACGCGACGGTGGAAATGAAGAAGCCCCAGACGAGCATCTGCCAGGACGAGGTGCCGAGACCGGGGGCGACGTTCTCGAGCAGCATGCCGAGGAAGAACATGCCGATCGCAAGGCCGACCGGCACGAGGATGTCGAAACGGTCGAGCCAGCGCAGTTCCGGGAACTGCATGAGGTCGCGAACGCGGCGCAGGTCCGGCACGAATCCCTTGCGGGTCAGGAACCAGCCCATGTGCGAGCGGATGAAGCCGTGGACGATCGGCGAGTGCGAATCCTCCGGCCGATCGGAGTAGGCGTGGTGATGACGGTGGTGGGCGGCCCACCAGACCGGGCCGCGCTGCACGGCAGACGCGCCGAGCAGGCCGAATATGAACTGGCCGGCGCGCGACGTCTTGAAAGACCGGTGCGAGAAATAGCGGTGATAAAAGCCGGTGATCGCGAACATCCGCACGACATAGGCGATCACGGCGACCAGGACGGCCACCGGACTCCAGCCCACCCAGATCACGGCGAGGCAGACGAGATGCATGCCG
>Ga0116177_10004486_pt1 | contig 10169 bp, 8 predicted proteins | sample AD_STIC10_MetaG_FD_89750 | JGI IMG/M metagenome (GOLD analysis project Ga0116177, IMG submission 89750) | Active sludge microbial communities of municipal wastewater-treating anaerobic digesters from USA - AD_STIC10_MetaG | ecosystem: Engineered > Bioreactor > Anaerobic > Digestate | place: USA...
GAGCGCCGCGTGGGCTACGCTGGCGCGCTCACCGCGCTCTGCCGCGACGCCTCGCAGCGCACGCGCTATGCGCGCCGCGACGCCGTGATCACGCTCCAGGGCGACTTCACCGACCAGCCGGAGCATATCCCCGAGCTGGTGAAGCGCTTCGAAGGCGGCGCCGACGTCGTGGTCGCCGAATCGGCCGATGCCGCGGAAAGCCCCAAGGCCGTTCGCCGGCTGCGCCGCTTTGCACCATGGGCGCTGCGTTGGTCGGTCAAGACGCCGGGGGTGAAGGACCCGTTCGGCTCGCTGCGCCTCTACCGTGTCTCGGTGCTGCGCGACGCCCTGCGCGCCGCCGGCGACGCGCCGTTCATCTCGGGTGAAGGGTGGGCCGCCAACGTCGATCTCCTCCTGGCCACCATCCCTCACGCGCGTCGCACCGAGACGGTGACGATGGAGCCGCGGTACGACCTTCGTCCGCGCGACACGCGCGTCAAGCCGCTCGCCGACGTGATGAACCTCTATCGCTTCGGCCGCAGCGCGCGTCATCGCGTCCCGCCGGTCGCCCCCCCGACACCGACCAGCTGATGCCCGGTGCCGTCGTGCGTCGCGTCCTGGCGGTGGGCGCAGTCGTCGCCCTCGTCCGGTCCGGCTCGGCGACGGCGCAGGCGTCCGGCGCCGGCGATCCCCCGCCGTCCCCCCCGTCGACCTTCGCGGCGGTTCCGTTCGGCGTGGGCGAGCGACTGGTCTATGACGTGAAGTTCGGCGCGCTCAAGGTGGGACAGGGGAGCATGGAAGTGCTCGACACGGTCGCGCTCCGCGGGCGCCCGGCGTGGCACACGCGGTTCCGCGTGCGCGGCGGCATCCCGTTCTATCGCGTCGACGACGTGCTCGAAAGCTGGATCGATCGCGCGTCGCTCAACTCGCTGCGCTTCGTGCAGGATTTCGACGAGGGCGGCAAGAACCGCGAGCGGCGCTATGAGATCTTCCCCGATCGTGCCGTCTTCCAGGAGAATGACAAAGCCGAAGAAACATCCGTCGGCAACCCGCTCGACGACGGCTCGTTCCTCTATTTCATTCGCACGATCCCCCTCGAAGTGGGGAAGACGTACGAGTTCAGTCGCTATTTCCGCCCCGATCGCAATCCGGTCATCGTGCGTGTCCTGGGCCGCGAGACGATCACCGTCCCGGCAGGGACGTTTCACACCCTGGTCATCCAGCCGATCATCAAGTCCAAGGGGATCTTCTCGGAGAACGGCCAGGCGCGCATCTGGCTCTCCGACGACTCCCGTCGCATCATGGTGCAGATGAAGTCGCGGACGAAGATCGGCTCCCTCAACCTGTACCTCCAATCGCACCGAGCGCCCCCCCTCCCCGCCCCGGCGAACCCGACGGACCAGCCACGTTAGGCGGCGCGCACGCTCCGGCGGCGCCGCCAGAGGCCGACCTGTCGCGCGTGCACACCGTCCCCGTCGCCCGGCGCCCCAACAAGGTCAGCTCGAACGAGTTCTCCCGCGCCCCGGGCGACGATCGCTCGTTCGCTGCCTTTCTCGACGCCCTCCCCGACATCCTCGTCGCGCGCGACCTCCGCCGCGTCGTCACCGCCATCGTCCACGCCGCACGTACCCGGCGGGCCGTGGTCGTCATGCTCGGCGGCCACGTCGTGAAGACCGGGCTCGCCCCCGTCCTCATCGATCTCATGCGGCGTGGGGTGATCACCCACCTGGGGATGAACGGATCGGCCGCCATCCACGACTACGAGATGGCCCGCTTCGGCGCCACGTCGGAGGATGTCGCCGCCGGCCTCCGCGACGGGACCTTCGGCATGGCCGAAGAGACCGGACGCAGCCTCAATGAGGCCTTCGTGCAGGGGCAGCGCGAGGGATGGGGGATGGGGGAGTCGGTCGGGCGTCTGCTGCACGCCACCTCCGATCTCGCGCATCCCGAGCTCTCGGTGCTGTATGCCGCGCGCGCCCTCGGCGTCACCGCCACCGTGCACGCCGCGTTAGGCGCCGAGATCATCCACCAGCACCCCGCCGCCAGCGGCGCGGCCATCGGCGACACCAGCCACCGCGACTTTCGCCGGCTGGCCGGAGCACTCCCGGGGCTCCACGACGGAGGGGTCGTCCTCAACCTGGGGAGCGCCGTCATCATGCCCGAGGTCTTCCTCAAGGCGCTCACCATCGCCCGCAACCTCCACGACGGCCGCCCCACGCACTTCACCACCTGCGACCTCGACATGCACCGGCACTACCGCCCCCGCATGAACGTCGTGCAACGCCCCGTCCTCACCGGCGGCCAGGGATTCGAGATCACCGGCCATCACGAGATCATGGTGCCGCTGCTGGCGTGGGCGGTCGTGACCGAGATGGAACGGAAGACGGGAAGACCCGAAGGCGAGACGTGACAGCAACAGCTGCGCTTCCGTCGCACCATGCAAGAGGCGGGAGCGCGACCCTCAGCGCCCCCGCCTCTCGTCTTCTCGTCTTCTCGTCTTCTCGTCTTCTCGTCTTCTCGTCTTCTCGTCTTCCCGTCTTCCCGTCTTCCCGTCTTCCCGTCTTCCCGTCTTCCCGTCTTCCCGTCTTCTCGTCTTCCGCCTACTGCGTCGCCGTAGGCTTCGGCCGCGTCGGCCGATCGCCTAACGCGAACCCGGCCCGGTACATCAGGTTCCCGATCCGCTCCATCTTCGGGTAGTTGATCAGCCCCGCCTCGTCCGTCACCTGGTGGTACTGCGGGTGCAGCCCCGTGGTGAAGAAGACGATCGGGATCCCCTTGCGCGCGTAGTTGAAGTGGTCGCTGCGGAAGTAGATCCGCTCGGGGTGCGTCGTCGTGTCCCACTCGCGGTTGAACGCGAACGGACGCGCGGTCGTCGCGTTCACCGAGTCGATCACCGCGCCCAGCGTCGCACTCTGCCCGTTCGGCGCGGCCCCCGGCCCCACGATGTAGAGCGAGTCGTCGCCATTGCGCCCCACCATGTCGGCGTTGAGCTGCGCGACGATCGAGTCGAGCGGCACCGTCGGCGACGTGGTGAAGACGTCCGAACCGAAGAGCCCCTTCTCCTCCCCCACGTGCCACACGAACAGGAGCGAGCGCTTCGGCTTGGGCCCCTGGGCGAAGGCACGGGCCAACGACAGCTGCAACACGCTCCCCGAACCGTCGTCGTCCGCACCGTTGGCGATCGAGTCGCCGTTCACCGCCGGCTGGATCCCGATGTGATCGTAGTGCGCCCCGTACGCCACGTACGTGTTGCGCAGCGCCGGGTCGGTCCCGCGCACGATCCCGACCACGTTGTAGCCGTTGAAGTCCTCGGAGCGCTGCCGCACCGACGCGGCCAGCCTCGTCCCGACCAGCACCGTCGACTGATCCGCCGAAGGCCACCCTGCCGGCATCAGCGGAGAGCCGCTCGTCAACCGCCCGACCGCCACCATCGGAAGCGGGCGCGCGGCGTTCGCCGGCGCAGGACCGCGCGCCAGCTCGACCTGTCGGTCGGAGAACTGCCCCGACGCGAGAGCGAACAGCGAATCGGAGAGCAGGAGGACGATCGCCGCCGGCCCCCGCCCGATCGCGCCGCCCAATCGCGAGAAGAGCGCATCCGGACTTTCCAACGCCTTCCGCTTCGCCGCATCCACACCAGGCGGAATCGCCCCGGCGATGACCACGACCTTCCCCTTCACATCGAGCCCCTTGTAGTCATCTCGCCCCAACGCCGGGTCAATAAGCCCGTAGCTGGCGAACACCACCTCGGCGTCCGTCGAGAGCTTGGGGAGCGGCGCCCCCGGACCCAGCGCCGTCAGCATCAGGAGGTCGCGCCCCAGTCGCCACGAGGTGCGCCCAGAGGGGGTCGTCACGACGATCGAATCGGCGGCCAGCGCGGTACGGCGCATCGGCACGCGGTGGAAGTACCCGCTGTCACCCGCCGGCTCTAGCCCGAGTGTCGCGAGGCGGCGGGCAATCCAGGCCGCCGCTCGATCGGCATCCGGTGTTCCCGTCTCGCGCCCGCGAAACGAGTCGGCCGCGAACGCGAACAGGTCCGAACGCAACTCCGCCGCGTTAGGTTCGATGCTCGTCGGCGCCGGCGCCGCCGCGACACCCGGTGCCCCTGCCTTGCACGCGCCCATCCACACCAGCGCCGACAGCGTCAACGTACCACGAAGCTTCCGCATCTCTGAAATCGAATGGAGTGAGTACCCGCGACGGAACGTCCGCCCAAACAACAGGGCCGATCCGAAGGACCGGCCCGAGAAACTACCGAGACCTGCGCACTCCCGCTGCGCCGCTGCTGTGCTCCCGCTGCGCCCCTGTGCGCGCTCGTCGCCCTAGACCGACGACGCCCCCGACCAACGCTCCCGCAGTCGACGCGCCGTGTCCGGACTGACGACGCGAATCACCAGGTAGATGAGCGCACCGAAGATCGCGATCTTCACGGCGAGCGCTAGCAGGCCGATGAGCAGCCCGAAGAACACGCCGAAGACTCCGAAGAAGAGCTTGAGCAGGAACAGCCCGCCGATGGCGAACAGCCCGATCATGAAAATGGTGCGAAGCATGGGTGACGACTCCAATTCGAGGACTGCCGACCGTACGCCCGCGGCTCGGTCGAAGTTTCACGCTGGGCGCGCCACGCATCGGTGCGCCAGAACCGCCTGCAATCTCGCGAGGAACCGCGCATGACGTCCAGTGAAATTCTCGACGTAGTCGTCCTCGGTGATGGCTTGGTCGGACTGGCCTGCGCGCGCGCCTGCGCATCCCGCGGCTTCAAGACGACCATCGTCGGCCGACGTCGCGCCGGACTCGGCTCGGCTGCCGCCGCCGGCTTCCTCGCCCCGACCATCGACCCCGTGCGCGCCCGCGCGCTCCCGTTCACCCTCGCGGCGCGCGCGCGCTATCCCTCGTTCCTCGAGGAGCTGCAGGCGACCACAGGTCGGAGCATCCCGTTCGCACTCGACGGCATCTTGCGCGTCCCCGCCACCGATCGGGAGGCCGCCGCGCTGGCCGCCAGCACCGACACCATGTCGACCTGGCTCTCGGCAGGAGATGTCGCCCAGTTGGAGCCGGCGCTGCACGCCCCGCTGGGCGCGCGCCTGCATCAGGACGACGGGATGGTCGATAACCAGCGACTCCTCCTGGCGCTCGACGAGGCCGTGGCGTTAGGCGCGCTCCCGCGCATCGAGGCCGAGGCCCGGCGCATCGAGCTCGTGGGAAACATGGTGGCGATCGAGCTCGAGGGGGGACGTCGGTTGCGGGCTCGGTGCGTCGTCGTGGCAACCGGGGCCTGGGCCCCGCTCCTCCACGGCACACCGCGGACGATCCCGGTGCGCCCCCTGCGCGGACAGATGATGGCGCTGGCCGGTGCCCCGCTCTCCCGCCCCGTCTTCGGCTTCGGCGGCTACCTCGTCCCTCGCCCCGCCGACCGACAGGTTTTCGTGGGCAGCACCTCCGAGGCCGTGGGATACGAGGTCGGGACGACGGACGCCGCCCTCAACGGCTTTCGCGACGTCGCTGGACACCTGGTCCCCGCCCTGGCCCGCGCCGACGAGGTCCGGACCTGGTCGGGCTTCCGCCCGATGACGTTCGACGGGCTCCCGATCGTCGGTCCCGATCCGGAGTATCCGGCCCTGATCTACGCCTGCGGCCACTCGCGAAACGGGATCCTGCTCGCCCCGCTCACGGGCGACGTCGTGGCCTCGCTGGTGGCAGGCGACGAGATCGCGCACGACCTCGCCCCCTTCTCGGTCAACCGTTTTCCGCCCGGAATCTGAGTCCGACCGTAACCTTCTCAAATCTCCAGATCGGTTACGGGTGCTTGGCTCCGGAGAGCACCGAGGGGTAGATTGCCGCACCGATGCGGGGTGGGGGTGCCATCGTCCTGATGTCACTCCCGCGCCGGCGGACCAGCGAGCTGCGAATGTCGGATACGCTGTACCAGATCATGGGACGTCACCGCGCCGAGCCCTTGCCGGAGCGCAAGCCGTCGTGGCTCAAGGTGAAGGCGCCGGGGGGCGAGAACTACGTGCGCCTCAAGGGGCTCATGAAGGAGCTCAACCTCCACACCGTCTGCGAGGAAGCGCACTGTCCCAACGTCGGCGAATGCTGGCAGCACGGGACGGCGACCTTCATGATCCTGGGCGATGTCTGCACGCGCAATTGCGGCTACTGCGCCGTTTCGCACGGGCGTCCTCCCAAGTACGACATCGACGAGCCCAATCGGGTCGGCGCGGCGATCGCCGAGATGCAGCTGCAGCACGCGGTGATCACCTCGGTCGACCGTGACGACCTCCCCGACTTCGGCGCCTACATCTTCGCCGAGACGATCCGGCAGATCCACCAGCGCCTCCCGGGGTGTTCGGTCGAGGTGCTCGTCCCCGACTTCCAGGGAAACGAGGACGCCATCCGCACGGTCCTCGAGGCCGGCCCGGAGATCTACAACCACAATACCGAAACCGTCCCGCGCCTGTACAAGCGCGCCCGCCCCGGCGGCCGCTACGAGCGTGTGATGCAGATCTTTCGTTTCGCCAAGCAGGTGGCACCGCAGATCCCCACCAAGACCGGGGTGATCGTGGGGCTGGGGGAGACGAAGGAGGAACTGGTCGCCGTCATGCACGACCTGCGCGCGGTCGACGTCGACATCCTCACGATGGGGCAGTACCTCAGGCCATCGGACGGACACCTCCCGCTCGACCGATACTATACCCCTGAGGAGTTCCGCGAGCTGCGCACGATCGGGATGCAACTCGGCTTCAAGCACGTCGAGGCCGCCCCACTCGTGCGCTCGAGCTACCACGCCTGGGAGCAGGTGCAAGCCGCCGGCGTGTAGAACAGGACCGATCACCGGGACGCGGGGGCCGCTAGGGCGCCCGCGAGCTTCCCAGGAGACCACCCTCCGAGCGCGCCAGAGCGTGCGCCACGGTTACCGGATGCCGTCACTGGCACCCGCCCACTCGACCATGGCGAAGAAAAAGACCGACCTCAAGGCCGACAGCACGTTCGGCGAGACCGACGCGCCCACGCGCGCCGCCCTGCTCCACTCCATGCTCCTGCAGCGCCGCTTCGAGGAGCGCTGCGCCGAGGCCTACGCGTTAGGCAAGATCGGCGGCTTCTGCCACCTCTACATCGGGCAGGAAGCCTGCGGCACGGGGGCCATCACGCAGCTGCGCCCGGACGATTACGTCATCACGACGTACCGCGACCACGGACAGGCGCTGGCACGCGGCATCACCCCGCGCGCCGTCATGGCCGAGCTCTTCGGCCGCAGCGATGGCTGCGCCCGCGGCAAGGGGGGCTCCATGCACCTCTTCGACCGCAACACCAACTTCCTCGGCGGCCACGGGATCGTCGGCGGGCACGTCCCCATCGCCACCGGCGTGGGCTTCGCCATCAAGTACCGCGGCACCGACCAGGTCATCCTCTGCTTCATGGGCGAGTCGGTGGTCAACACCGGCGCCTTCCATGAGGCGCTGAACATGGCTGCGCTCTGGAAGCTCCCGGTGGTCTACATCATCGAGAACAACCGCTACGGCATGGGGACAGCGCTCGAGCGCGCGTCGGCCATCCACGACATCTACCAGCGCGGCGCCGCGTACGACATGCCGCGCGCGCAGGTGGACGGCCAGGACGTCCTCGCCGTCCGCGCCGCGGTCGCCGAGGCGGTGCACCGCGCCCGGACGCAGTCCACGCCGACGCTCCTCGAGGTGCGCACCTACCGGTTCATGGGGCACTCGATGTCCGATGCGGTCAGCGGGACGTACCGCTCGAAGCAGGAGCTGGAAGAGTACATGAAGCGCGACCCGATCCACGTCCTGCGCGCCCACATGGAAGCGTTAGGCGAGATCGACGACGCGGGGATGGAGAAGCTCGACGCCGAGGTGAAGGCCATCGTGCAGGACTCCTGGGACTTCGCCGACGCGAGCCCCGAGCCCGCCGTCGAGAGCCTGTGGGAAGACGTGCTGGTGGAGACGACAACATGACGACGACCACTCGCCCCCTCGCGACCGGCGAGCCCTCACTCGTCTTCCCGTCTTCCCGTCTTCCCGTCTTCCCGCAGGCTTAGAGGCCCATGCCGATCATCACATACCGCGACGCCCTCAATCACGCCCTCCGCGAGGAGATGCAGCGTGACGACCGCGTCTTCCTCATGGGCGAGGAAGTCGCCGTGTACCAGGGCGCGTACAAGGTGTCGAAGGGACTGCTGCAGGAGTTCGGCGAGATGCGCGTCGTCGACACGCCCATCACCGAACTGGGCTTCGCCGGCGTCGGCGTCGGCGCCGCCATGGCGGGGTTGCGCCCGGTCATCGAGTTCATGACCTGGAACTTCGCCCTGCTCGCGCTCGACCAGGTGGTCAACGCGGCCGCCAAGATGCTCTACATGTCCGGCGGGCAGTACCCCATGCCGATGGTCTTCCGCGGCCCGAACGGGGCAGCGCTGCAGCTGTCGGCGCAACACTCGCAGGCCTGGGAATCGTGGCTCGCCCACATCCCGGGACTCAAGGTCATCACGCCCGGCACGCCGTACGACGCCAAGGGACTGCTCAAGGCCGCCATCCGCGACGACAACCCCGTCGTCCTGCTCGAAGGCGAAATGCTCTACAACACCAAGGGCGAGGTCCCCGACGAGGACTACATCGTCCCGATCGGCAAGGCCGAGGTCAAGCGCGAGGGAGACCACTGCTCGCTCATCACCCACGGCAAGTCGGTCCTGACATCGTTGCAGGTGGCGGACGCCCTGGCCAAGGAAGGCATCCGTGTCGAGGTCGTCGACCTCCGCACCATCCGCCCCATGGACGTCGAGACCATCGCCGCATCGGTACGCAAGACCAACCGCGCCGTCGTCCTCGAGGAAGGGTGGGAAGTCTGTGGTGTCGGCGCGCAGGTGGTCGACTACGTGCAGCGCCACTGCTTCGACCACTTGGACGCCCCGATCCTCCGCGTGCACCAGCAGGACGTCCCGATGCCGTACGCCAAGAACCTCGAGCGCGCCGCCAAGCCCGACGTTGCCAAGACCATCGCGGCCATCAAGCAGGTGATGTATGTGGGGACCTGAGTCACCAATCGCCCGCCCGACTAGCGCGGCGCAGCCGCGCACTCCCGCCTCCCGTCTCCCGTCTCCCGTCTAGCGCTCATGGCTACCAAAGTCTTCATGGAGGCCCTTTCTCCCACGATGGAGGAAGGACGCCTGGTCAAGTGGCTCAAGAATGAGGGCGACGTCGTCAAGAACGGCGAGACCCTGGCCGAAGTCGAGACCGACAAGGCCATCATGGAACTCGTCGCCCGAGGCGACGGCGTCCTGCGCCGTCGACTCATCGCCGAGGGAACCACCACCGCCGTCGGCACCCTGATCGGCGTCGTGGCCCCAGCGGACGAGAACATCGACGCCCTGGTCGCCGGCTCCGGCACCCCCGCGCCCGCCGCACCGGTCGCGTCGCCGCCAGCCGCAACCCCGGCGCCCGCGCCAACCGCCGCCGCCCCTGCGCCGGCACCGGTGCAGGCCGCGCCATCGGCCCCGCCAGCCGCACCGGCACCCGCCGCCGCACCGGCCAACGATGCGAGCCTGCGCTCGTCGCCGCTCGCCCGCCGGCTCGCCGCCGACCACGGCATCGCGTTAGGCGCCCTCCACGGCTCCGGCCCCGGCGGTCGTATCATCAAGCGCGACGTCGAAGCCGCCGCCAGCAGCACGACGCCGCCCTCGGCAGCGCCGAGCGCCGCCACTCCCGTCTCCCGTGTCCCCTCTCCCCTCTCCGGTGAGCAGTACCGGGACGTCCCCCTCACCCAGATTCGCAAGACGATCGCCCGCCGGCTCGCGGAGTCGATCGGCCCGGTCCCCACGTTCTACCTCACCGCCGAACTGGACATGGAGCGCGTCGCCGAGATGCGCGCCGCGATGGCCGAGCTGGGTGATGCGTACAAGGTTTCGTTCAACGACATCGTCATCAAGGCAGTCGCCACCGCGCTGGCGCAGCACCCCGAGTGCAACGCACACTGGCAGGGCGACTCGATTCGCTACTGGAACCGCGTGCACCTCGGGATGGCGGTCGCGATCGAGGACGGCCTCATCACCCCGGTCATCTTCGACGCTCAGAGCAAGGGGTTGAGTCAGATCGCCGCCGAGTCGCGCGACCTCGCCAAGCGGGCCCGCGAGCGAAAGCTCAAGCCCGAGGAATACACGGGCTCGACCTTTTCGATCTCCAACCTCGGGA
>Ga0116177_10004490_pt1 | contig 10166 bp, 10 predicted proteins | sample AD_STIC10_MetaG_FD_89750 | JGI IMG/M metagenome (GOLD analysis project Ga0116177, IMG submission 89750) | Active sludge microbial communities of municipal wastewater-treating anaerobic digesters from USA - AD_STIC10_MetaG | ecosystem: Engineered > Bioreactor > Anaerobic > Digestate | place: USA...
GAGCAGGGGCGTCTGTTCCCCCCTCCACACCGGTCGCATAAGGACAATGCAGGAAAGCGACGGATTGGTCCCTCCGGTCAACTGCGGGCTCGACGATCTCCTCCAGCTCCAGTATACTGCCGGGACCACCGGGGCCCCCAAAGGGGCCATGCTCACCTGCGGAAACCTGATGGCAAGCCTTGAAACCGAACGGGAGGTGCTCGGGCTGACCGAGAACGACCGGTACCTTGGCATCTACCCATTGGGTCACGTGGGGGTGAGCTGGGGGCTTTCGGTGCTCCGTTCGGGAGGGACGTTTGTGATCATGAAACGGTTCAGTCTCCCCGAATACACCGCTCTCTGTGCAACCTACGGGATCACGGTGCTGTCAGGAATGCCCCCGGTCATCCACTCGCTCTGCGGTGCACCGGAAGGCACGGAAGAGGCGCTCTGCACGGTCAGGCTGATCATCAGCGGCGGCGGCCAGCTCCTCCCCACGGTCTGGCAGGCATTTGACCGGCGGTATGGGATACCGGTGGCGAATGCCTACGGCCTCTCGGAGACGGTGGTGGTAGGCACCGGCACCATCACCCTCCCGGGAAGGCCCGAACTGACGGGAGATTACCTGAGCGTCGGGGTCCCGGTGGGGTACTCCGAAGTGAAGATCGTCAATTCGGAAGATCCGGACGAGTCGCTCCCCCCGGGAGAAGACGGGGAGATCGCGCTCAGGGGGCCTTCTGTGGCACAAGGCTACTGGCATCTCCCGGATGCAACCGCTGAAAGTTTTCTCAGGGACGGGTGGTTCCTGACAGGAGATATCGGGCATCTCGACCGGAACGGTCTTTTGTATATCACCGACCGGAAAAAGGACATGATCATCATGTCGGGGTGGAAGGTCTACCCGACCGAGGTCGAGAACGTCCTGCTGAAACACCCCTCGGTCATGGATGCAGCGGTCTTTGGATATCCTGACGAGCGGAGGGGCGAGATCCCTGTCGCCGTCATCGTGCCAGGGGCAGGAAAGCTTCCCGCCCGGGACGATCTCGTCGCGTTCTGCAGGGAACGTATGGCGGGATACAAGGTGCCCCGGGGGGTCATCCTCACCAGTTCCCTTCCACGGGTCCACGGCTGGAAACTGCTCAGGCGCAGGTTGAGGGAGGAGTACTCCGGGGCTCTATCCGGAGAAGACTTATCATGAAGCATTCGTTACACTCATTTACGGAGGAGAGATCCCGCACGTGTCCACCCACAGAAAAATGACGACCGGGGTTATCGGTCTCGATGCACTTATCGAGGGCGGATATCCCGACGAATCGATCATCATCGTCATCGGCTCATCGCTTTCCGGCATCGATCATATTGCCCGCCAGTTCTGGAAGGAAGAGGATGGGGGTAGCTACCTGATGATCGACGGCGAGGTGGAGCACGGGATGGTGGACGCCCGTGGAATGACCCCGGATGTCTTCCCCTCCTCTTACAAGGGAAAGCGCATTGTCGTTGATTCACTCTCAACGATCGTCCTGACCTTCGGAATCGATGTGGCCCTCGACTGTCTCTTGGCTGCAAGGGAGGAGGCGACCCGCGAGCAGAAGACGATCATGTTCCTCCTGTACAATTCCATCCATAAACCCGAAGATGAGAACCGGATCTTCCGGCTTGCCGATGTCCTGATCGAACTGAAAGTGGTCATGCACGTGACCGAGGTCGAACGGCAGCTTGCCGTCCATAAACTCAGAAGCGCCACGGTGCCGAAACGGCTGCTCCCGTTCAACATCACCGATAAGGGAATCGAGCTCTCCACCACGTCACGAGTGGTCTGAAAGGCACGGATCAAAAATCTTTTCGCACCGAAAAGAGGTCTTTCCGTACTGATCAGAGGTCTTTCCGCACTTCCCTGACGGCTTCTACCATCCTCGTCAATTTGAGGAGGGCTACCTCCCTCTGCAGCATCCGCAGGCCGCAATCCGGGTCGATGAGCAGCTGTTCGGGAGCAAACACCGTCAGCGCCGTCTCGATCCGTGACCTGATGGTCTCAGTGGTCTCGGCAACCGGAGAAGAAGAATCGACGCAACCAAACCCCATCATCCGCTTCCCAAAGTCCAGCTCCCTGCAGAGTGCAAGGTTTTCGGGCGATTGTGCGAATTCAAAATCAAGGATCCCGACCGGCATCCGGACCAGCTCGCCGATGACCTGCGTGAGGTCTCCGCAGACATGAAGGCAGACGGGGACATTGACCCTGCTGACCAGCACTTCCAGCGCCTCCCTTGCACTGGCGATGTCTGCGATACCGGTGGAGAGGATCGGTTCATCGATCTGGATGACGGATGCCCCTGCTGCGGCAAGGGAGGACGCCTCGGATGCCAGGGACTGGGCAAGGTCAAGGGCAAGCTCCGTCCTGTCCCGGTAGAGCGGGGTTGCGATATGGAGGGCAAAAGAGAGGGTGGTCGGCCCCGTGATGATCCCTTTCACCCGTTTCGCCTGGCCGATCGCGTACCGTGTATCGCCAAGGGTGATCGGGCGTTCCGGGGCGGCAACTTTTCCGATGACGTCCCCGCCCCTCACGCCAGGCAACCGCGAGGTGAAGATCTTCACCATGTCGCCACGGACCTGGCCATCGGAGATGATGTCGATTCCGGCCGCCAGCTGGTCGCTGACTGCCGTCCTGAGGGCGTGTTTGTACGGATCGAGTATCCCGGAAAATCCCTTTCCTGGTACTGCAGGATAGCTCCCGACCACCGTAGTCGGGAGGGTGATATCGGGGAAGAGCAGGCTCATGGGGTCATTCGGTGCCGGTCTCTTGGGAAGAGCACCGCCTCCCGGATGTTGGCAAGCCCGAGCATGGTCATGACCAGGCGCTCGGCACCAAGGCCCCATCCCGCGTGTGGCGGCATGCCGTACCGGAAGGGTTGCAGGTAGAACTCGAAGTTCTCAGGGGAGAGCCCTTTTGCCCGTATCTGGTGCACGAGGAGGTCGTGCTGGTGGACCCTGGCAGCTCCCGACGAGAGCTCCATCCGGGGGTGCATCAGGTCGAATGCTTTGCAGACCGAGGGGTCGCTCTCGCAGGGCATTGCGTAATAGGGCTTGATTGCGGTCGGCCAGTCGGTGATAAAGTAGTGGGCCCCCATCTCCTCCCCGATCGCTTTTTCAGCGATGGTCCCGATATCGTCGCCATACGTGATCGGCTCGCCGGTCATCCGTGCCGCCATCTCGATAGCGTCAGGGTAGGGGAGCCGCTCGAAGGGGGCGGTGGGGAGTGCGAGTTCCGTGATCCCGAGCGCTTCGAGCGGCCCGGCGCACTGGTCCTGCACCGAGCGGTAGAGGTGGATGATGAGGTCTTCAAGCAGGCGCATCACCTCTATGTGATCGGCAAAGGAGACCTCGACATCGATAGACGTTGCCTCGTTCAGGTGCTTGGTGGTATTATGCTCCTCTGCCCTGAAGATCGGTCCGATCTCGAATACTTTCTCAAACCCCGCGGCCATCATCATCTGCTTGTAGAGCTGCGGGCTCTGGTTCAGGAATGCCTCTTTTTCAAAATAGGCGATAGGGAAGAGCTCTGTTCCCCCTTCGGTGGCTGCAGCGACAATTTTCGGCGTGGTGATGTTGATAAAACCACGGGAGAAAAGGTAGTCATACGTCTCCCGTGTCACCGCACTCCTGACCTGGAAGATGGCCGTGACCCGTGGCCTGCGGGCATCGAGGAACCGTGCGTCAAGACGGGTATCCAGGTCGGCAGGGACCTTCTCTGCCACATCGAGCGGAAGGGGGCTTCCGCTCCTTGCCAGCACTTCAAAGGAATCAGGCAAAAGCTCCCTGCCGCCGGGTGCTTTCTCGATCGCCTTGACGCTCCCCGTGACCCGGACGAGCGATTCCCGTGAGACATCCCGGATGGCTGCAAGGACCGCCTCTCCCACCTTTTTTTTCGGGATGGTAACCTGTACAATGCCGGTCCTGTCCCTTATCAGGAAAAAGGTGAGGCCACCAAGGTCCCGCACCTCGTGGACCCAGCCGATCACTTCGGCCTGTGCCGTCCCGGGAGTCACCTCTTCTATTGGTATCCGCATAGAAACCTTAGAAGCTATGGGAGGGGAGAGATAATCTCTTTTTTCCTGCCGGGCACCGTGCTGGTGACGAGGGATCAGAGCGATGCGGCAAGTGAGCGCAGCCGCGGCTCCACTGCCGGGATCTCCACGGCAAGGATGTCCCATACCAGCACCCAGTCGGGGGAAAAATACATGCCGGCAAGCCGGTCTTTCATGCCGGCCAGTTCCTTCCAGGGAATCCCGGGATAGGCCCTCTTTGTCGCTTCTGAGGTCTGCGATGCCCCGTCACCGATAATCTCGAGCGACCGTATCGCCGCCCTTTTCATCAGCTCGTCGTGGGAGAATTCACGGAGACCGAGATTCTTCTTCCGCTGGAGCAGGAATGCCATCTCCTCGAGCATGCGGGAGACATACACCCGGTCACGATTTTTTTCCGCATGGTCTGCAGCCACGTCAGAATGGAGGTATCCTTCGAGCACCCGGGTGGTGACGAGGTCCACCCGCCTGCCTCCCAGGAGCTCTTCAAGGTACAGGGCAAGCCCGATGTAATTGCGGTAGGTGTCACTCCCCTGTTCAAACTCGACCTCGATATCGATGTCGCTGCCCGTGTGTTCATCGCCACGGGCGAGAGAGCCGAAGATTCCGATCTTCTTTACCCCGTAGAGTTTCTTCAGTGCGGGATACCGTGCATTGAGGGCGACGATGACCTCCTCGCGTAATTCCATGGTTGGTCCGGGCATGATTCAAGAGCTCCTTAGATGCAATGCAGGTGCAGGTTCCCTGCTCTGTTGGAGGAACATATTATCCAGTGTTCTATTTATAGCGTGGTCTGCAGCCTGAGTATTGCGAAGTCTGTTGTCTGAGTGTGGCGTAGTCTGCTGCCTCAAGGTTAATATGAATCTTCCCGCAATCTATTCCCGTGAAACTGCACCATGCCCTGGTCACCGCCGTCCTCGTGGGGATGATACTCCTTCCCGGTTGTCTCCAGGACGCAGACCCGATGGAGGTACCTGAGAGCACGCTCCCTGCCATGCCCTCCCCGACACCCTCAGTTCCTACCCCCGTGACGCACCCTCTGCCTTCTCCTCCTGAACCTGGACCGGTGCAGTTCGTACCAGGCGGGGTATACCATGAAGGTGACGAGCTGCTGATCACCGGTACGACCATTCTCTCGCCAAAAAACCCCTTGCTCGTCAATATCATGTCGGTCCCATTCGGCCCGACGAACAAGACCGATCCCACCTACTTCTCGGGCGCCACCGCAGTGATAGAGGTACAGGCCGGGTCACCGGGCGGGCAGAATACCTGGTACTACCTCCTGAACACCACGGGCTTTGTCCCCGGGGACTATTCGGTCGAGATCTCCGGGTTGGAGGTACAGGGCTTACAGGAGACCGCGACCTTCACACTCGTTCCGTGATTTTTTTCCGCCAGTGCTTCCGGGTTCAGATGTGATGCCCCTCGGGTGGACAAGGTCCAGCCGATACTGACAGCCCGTTTCCAGGATGTTCGAAAAGCGGCTCATCGTTCCCTGGAGTGGGGACGATGGATGAACTGGTAATGTGTGGGGGCGAATCGCTTCTCAACCCCCCCATAATCGAACCCTTAAAGGTCGCCCTGGCGGCGATGCATGCCGCCGCCCCCAAAGGGCGCCCTTGCTGCGGTTCAGTGACGGGAGGGGTATTCCTGAGAACACCCCCAATGCCAGCCCTCCCACACAGCAGCGAGGCGGCTCTTTTCCGTATGCAGGCACTGTCATGAACAGCCAAAAGCTCATGGAAAATAACGGGCATCCCATCGACACGCGGCCTGTCAGGAAGGACCCGCAGGCCGGTCCCCGGCTTTACCTGCCTCCTTCCCTTTCCTGCCGGCCTCAAGCAGCGCTCCCGCGAGAGCTGCACTCTTCTCTATGTCGGTCATGAGGGTATCGTAGCGGAGACTGCCGGGGACGGTGACCGTGTCCCGAATATCCTGCACAAAGAGATCGCAAAAGTCCTCATAGAGGGAGAAGGTGGAGGCGGAGTCAGGGGAGAGGCCACGGGCTCTCATCAGCGCTGCGGCAGGTCCGCTGACCGGAGCATCCCCGATAAAGGGGCTGACCACGATTACGAACGCATCCCTCAGCGCAGGGATGACGCCAGAGCATTCGAGGATCGGGAGGATGCTGGTGATGGGGTTGCTCGGCCCGATGATCACCAGGTCAGCGTTCTCGATCGCTTCGACGACCTCTGCACCTGCACAAGGGGATCCGGCAGGTGCGTGCCTGATTACCTCCCGTATGGGGAGGGTCCCCAGGTGCTTCACCCAGTACTCCTGGAAATGGATAGTGCCGGTATCGGTCCGGATAAGGGTGGTCAGCTCCCCATCGGTCATGGGAAGCACGCAGGCGGCAATACCCATCCGGGAGGACAGGATCCGTATCACCTCGGTGAGCGAATACCCCTGCCGGAGCAGTTCGCCACGGGCGATATGGAGGGCACGGTCCAGGTCTCCTATCCCGATAAACTCATCCACGCCGAGGCGTTTCGCCTCTTCGTGCGTATGGAAGGAGTCGCCCAGGATACCCCACCAGGTATCGGTGTTGAGCTGCCCTGAAAAGAGGTAGAGCAGGGTATCGATATCCGGGGAGAGATGGTTTCCTGAAATCCAGATATCTTCTGCGGTATTGACGATGACGGATATCGCGTGGTCGGGCACGTGCCTGCGCATCCCCCGCACCAGTTTGGGGGTCCCGGTCCCTCCGGAGAGAAAGGTGATCATCACTCAATACCTTTATCTGCTCGATCCCAAGACTGTTTAGGTGTCAGATGAAGATCATCAAGGACCCGGTGCATGGGTATATCGAGGTGGCACCCTATGCGCTCGACCTGCTCGACTCCGCGGTGCTCCAGCGCCTCCGCTTTATCCGCCAGCTCGGGTTCTCGTACCTTGTCTATCCGGGGGCAAACCACACCCGGTTTGAGCACTCGCTCGGCACCCTCTATCTTGCAAACGTGATGGCGCGGCAGCTGAGTCTCTCGGAAGAGGAGCAGAAACTGGTCGCGACCGCTGCCCTTATCCATGACATCGGGCACGGGCCGTTCTCCCACGCCATCGAGCCGGTCATGAAGGAACTGTGCGGGAGGTCCCATCACGATGCGTCATGGCTCCTGGGAGAACGGGAGCTCTCCGATTGCATGGAGCGGCATGGGATCAGTCCCAAGGAGACATCCTCCATTCTCTCCGGGAACCACCCCCTTTCGGGGATTATTCACGGCGAACTGGACGTGGACAGGATGGATTACCTCCTGCGTGACGCCCACTACACCGGTGCACCCTACGGGACCGTGGATGCGCACCGGCTCATACGGAATACCTGTCGTGCGGACGGGTACATCGCCCTTGAAGAGGGCGGGATCAATGCCGCGGAATCCCTGCTCATCGCCCGGACCCTCATGCGGCCGGCGGTTTACTTCCACCACGTCAGCCGTATTGCCGAGATGATGCTGTCGGCAGCCGTCCATGCCCACCTGGAGAAGAGCCAGGTGGCGGACCCGTTTGCGTTCATGCGTCTCGATGATTCCGGCTGCATGCAGCGCCTCCTCCATTCCCCGTCCGAAACCGCCAGGGTCCTTGCAGAAAAGATCTACCAGAGGAAGCTCTACAAGCGGGCGCTCTATGTCGGGCGGGAGCAGGTCAGCCCCACCATGGTCGTGCAGGAGATGCATCCGGCACACCGGGGGATCGTTGCAGCCATGATTGCAGATGCCGCGGGCGTGGAACCCCATGAAGTCCTGGTCGACATCCCCGAATTCCCCCGGTCCATGTCGGTGCATGTCATGATCCGGAACCGGAACCGCCTGATCGGGCTCGAAGAGATCTCCCCTCTGGTGACGACATTGAACGAGACGCGCCGGGGCCAGTGGAGGCTCGGGGTGTATACCCCGCCGGAGCATGTAACGGCCGTATCCGCAGCAGCCCGGGAGATCCTCCACATCCGTCCGCTCACCACGCAGGAGCGGCTGAAGCTGTAACCCGGGCTGCTGCCCGGTTCAAAAAATAAAGTTTATCAGCATCGAGCTGGAAACTAGCAGCGAGGGGGATACACGTGCTCGAATACTGGATAGTAGTCACGATAGGCGTTGTAGTGGTGATATGCGCACTCTGCCTCACCTACCTTTACGCCGAAAGCCGGGAACTCCGCCTGGTCCGCAGCAGGTACAGAATGAAGGTCTACGAGGAACTCTTCCATGCGGTGACCGATCTGAACGTGGCGGGTTCCGATGGATACAAACTCGATATGGCCAAGCGACGCCTCGCGCATACCCTGAACCGGCTCAACCTGGTCGCATCCGGCGAGGTGCTGAAAAATGTCAACGAGCTGCTCGATTTTCTGAACGAGACCCCGTCCGGGAATTACGATGTGCTCCGCCAGACCAACATCCTCAACACTATCGTTCGGTCGGCAAGAAAAGACCTTGACCCCGATGCTGCAAAAGAGCTTGAAGATGCAGCATTCCGGTTCCGGTTTTATGCCCCGCCGAAGGGCTGACCCATCAACACTCTTTTCGGATCGGAAATAATCGCTTTTTTCTTTCCGGTCGCCCCGGTTTTTTCGCATGAAACGCACAGGAGCCTCCTTCTTCACATCCCCCAAAGTGGTACTCCCAGATGGATTCGCATGCAAGAATGGCTCCGCTCCTGCCGACCGAACCGGGCAGTCATGGACTTAATATGAGAGCATCGCCAACCTGAGGTAGGAAAGAGCCGGAGGGAGGTCTATGGAAGAACCGGGTGGTATGCGGGGTTTTATCGACCAGATGAGGGAGTGCGGGGAGGTCATCGAGTACGAGGAGCAGGTAGCCACTGAGTACGAAGCGTGCAGGCTGGCGCACGGGACCGACCGGTTGCTCCTCTTCCACAACCTGGAAGGGAGACAGGGCGTCATGAATGTGACCGCCACAAGAAAAGCAGTCTCGCTCGCCCTCGATATTCCCGAACATGAGATGGTCCGGAGGCTCTCCGCGGCAGAGTACCAGGGACGTGTTGTCCGGGAGGGAAACCTTTCGATGTCCCCACCAGACCTCCGAAAGATCCCGATCATGAAACATTTTCCCCTGGATGCCGGGAAGTATATCACGGCAGGGATTGTGTTCTCCCGGTACGGGGAGATCGCAAATGCCTCGATTCACCGGATGCTCGTCCTTTCGGAAAAAAAGGTCGCAGCGCGGCTCGTTGAGGGACGGCATACCTATTCCCTTCACCGGGCTGCACAGGAGAAGGGCGACCGGTTGCCCATCGCTGTGGCGATCGGAGTCCACCCGGCCGTCACCATTGCCAGCTGCACCCGGGTGCCGAAGGGAAAGGAGCTCTCCTACGCGGCCGAGCTGCTCGGCGGGGAGATCCGGGTCTTCCAGTGCCCAAACGGCGTGCTCGTCCCTGATGCGGAGATCGTGCTCGAAGGATATATCGGAGGAGAAACTGCACCGGAAGGTCCGTTTGTCGACATTACCGGGACCTATGACACCGTCCGCGACCAGCCGGTCATCGAGTTTACCGGGATGCACCTGAAACCAGACTTCCTCTACCACGGGATCCTTCCGGCCGGCAACGAGCACAAGATGCTGATGGGCACCCCGTACGAACCTGTCATCTACCGTGCCGTTGCAGGAGTGACCGATGTAAAAAACGTGGTCCTGACGACAGGCGGGTGCGGGTACTTCCATGCGGTCATCCAGGTCCGGAAACAGACCCAGGGGGATGGGAAGAACGCAATCCTGGCAGCCCTCGCCGCCCACACCTCCCTGAAACATGTCGTGGTGGTGGACGAGGATATCGACCCGTCCGACCCCCAGGAGGTCGAGTTTGCGATCGCAACACGGGTGAGGGGTGACAAGGACCTGTTGGTAGTACCCGGTACGAGGGGGTCGTCCCTTGACCCGTGCCAGGCGGAGGACGGGACCAATGTCAAGGTCGGGGTCGATGCCACGATGCCGCTTGGCAGGGAAGACGAGTTCAGGAGAGCCGGGTGGGACTGAGCCGTGATGCAGCTGCTCCCCGATGAAGAGGCGATCCTGGCCGGGGAATCCGGTGAGACCCGGCAGCAGATGATGGAGATCCTGGTTGCACTGGGCAAGGTGTTTTCCGCAGAACGGCTGGTCCCCA
>Ga0116177_10004493_pt1 | contig 10163 bp, 7 predicted proteins | sample AD_STIC10_MetaG_FD_89750 | JGI IMG/M metagenome (GOLD analysis project Ga0116177, IMG submission 89750) | Active sludge microbial communities of municipal wastewater-treating anaerobic digesters from USA - AD_STIC10_MetaG | ecosystem: Engineered > Bioreactor > Anaerobic > Digestate | place: USA...
GCCGACACGCTGCCGCAACATGCGAAGTACCCGCCGGAATTCGGCGACGCGCCTTCCGTTCCGGATCGCGAGCCTGTGAAGGTTGCGCCGGGTCATGCCGCGGGCAGCTGCCTGTGCGGCTCGGTTACCTATGAATTCTCGCAGCCGATGGCGATGTTCCAGTGCCATTGCAGCCGCTGCCGGCGCGCACGCGGCGCGGCGCATGGCGCGAACATCTTCTGCAAGGCGCAGGACTTCCACTGGAACAGTGGCGAGGAGCTGGTCGTCGACTACAAGCTGCCCGAGGCGAAGTACTACGGCGTGGCGTTCTGCAGGCAGTGCGGTGGCAAGGTGCCGCGCATATCGGTGGAGCGCGGCATTGCCGTGATTCCGGCCAGCGGGCTCGACACCGATCCGGGCATCACGCCGCAGGCGCACATCTTCACGGCGTCGAAGGCACCCTGGTACGAGATCGCCGATTCGATCACGCAGTACCCGGAAGGGCCGCCGTCGTTCGGACCACCGCGCTGAGCAGGGCTATTTCCAGGCTCGGCTGAAGAGTTCATCGAGCGCCGCGACGATGGCCTGGCCTTGATCGGCCAGGGATTCCACGACAGGCCCCAGACTATCTGCCGGCACGGAAACGATCTCGAGGGGATTCAGCATCAGTTTGATCCCCTCGATGTGGAATGTGGGATTGAATGAGGGAAAGGGCACCTTTCCCAGGCCAGTGGCGTGAACCAGCGGCACCGCCACACGACGCCGAAAGCCGTCGAACTGCGAGGACTGCACGATAACGAGGAACGGCGTGGACTCGGTGTGCCGCCCCGGATTGCGGTGGACGTCGAACTGCGCCATCTACAGTGTAGAAAACTCGTCGGCGATTGAACCGTGCCTGTCATTGAACGCGTTCCACAGCGCACAGGTTTCATCGGCAATGCGCTGCTGGTTCAGGCGCGCCAGGCGCTGCTGTTCGAGGTATTCCGCCAGCAGCTTCTCGACGACGCCGGAGAGGTTGTCCGTGGTGGCACGGACGCGATCCACCAGATCCGCGTTCAGCGTGAGGTTCACGGGGCGCTTCCGGGCATCGCTGTCATAGCTGGCCTCCATATGCGCACGGTATGCGCATTGGTCAGCTGCCGTCAAGCAGGCCGCTGGAGACGGCCCGCCACTGCCCCGGAGCCAGACCCTCCAGCGTCACGCCGCCGATCGCGGCCCGGATCAGACGCAAAGTGGGGAACCCCACCTTCGCAGTCATCCGACGAACCTGCCGGTTCTTGCCCTCGCGCAGCGTGAGCTCCACCCACGAGGTGGGGATCTTCGCGCGATAGCGGATCGGCGGAACGCGAGGCCAGAGACCCGCCGGCTCATCGATGCGCCGCGCGCCAGCGGGCTGCGTGCGGAAATCGCCCAGGTCCACGCCCGCGCGCAGCTGAGTGATCGCCTCATCGGTGATGCTGCCGTCCACCTGTGCCCAGTACACCTTGGGTAGCTTGTGGCGCGGATGGGAGATGCGTGCCTGCAGCGCGCCATCGTCGGTGAGCAGCAGCAGGCCCTCGCTGTCGGCATCGAGGCGACCGGCGGGATAGACCTCGGACACCCCTATATAGTCTGCCAGCGTGCGCTGTTCGCCCTCGCGGCGGAACTTGCAGTGCACGTTGAAGGGCTTGTTGAACGCGATGAGCATCGAGGGCGCCGGTGGTCAGGCGAGGGCGCGCTCGATCAGGTTGCGCGGCACGGTGGTGCGCGGCACCGCGGCACGAGCGCGGCGTCCCGTTGCCCGGGGCGCTTCGAACCACTCCCGCACATCCATGTCGAGGCCGACGCCCTGCATGTAGTTGTACAAGGCCTTGCGCAGCCCCGCGCCGAGGAAATCATGATCCGTGCCGACCGGATCCTCGAACGCCACGTCGTTGTGGGCGAACGTGATCACCGGCGGCGGCTTTAGCGTGATGCCGTAGGCCGCGGGATCCAGGCCGATCGGCGAATGCGCCGTCGCCGCGAAGCGGTGCCAGTAAGCCGAGTGGATGCAGCCCGCGGCGAACAGCTGCCGCACGCGTTCCAGCGCGTCGATGGTTTCCTGCGTGGTCTCGGTGGGGAATCCATACATGAGGTATGCGTGCACGAGAATGCCGGCATCGGTGAACGCGCGTGTGACCCGCGCCACCTGTTCCACGGTCACGCCCTTCTTCATCAGCTGCAGCAGGCGGTCAGACGCCACTTCGAGTCCGCCACTCACCGCCACGCAGCCGGACTGCGCGAGCAGCGACGTGAGCTCGGGCGTGAAGGATTTCTCGAAGCGGATGTTGCCCCACCAGGTGATGCTGAGTTTCTCGTCGATGAGCTTCCTCGCAAGGGAACGCATGCCGGCAGGCGGCGCGGCCTCATCCACCAGGTGGAACCCCGTCTCGCCGGTCTCGGTCACCAGTGCACGGATGCGCTGCATCACGATGTCGGTGCCGGGTTTGTCGTAGCGGCCGATGTAGTCCAGCGACACATCGCAGAAGGTGCACTTCTTCCAGTAGCAGCCATGGGCCAGCGTCAGCTTGTTCCAGCGACCGTCGGACCAGAAGCGGTGCATGGGATTCAGCATTTCGAGCACCGAGACGTAGTCCCCCAACGGCAGGCCGTCGTAGGTGGGGATGCCGGTGTCCTGCTGCGGGATGTCGTGCTGCGTCGGGTCGTTTTCGAGAACGACCTGCGCATCGCGTCGAACAAAGGTCCGAACCAGCGTGGCCGGACGACCGGCAAGCCGCGTCAGGAGGTTCAGCAGCGGCCGCTCGCCATCATCCAGGGTCACGTAGTCGAAATAGTCGAACACCCGCGGCTCCTTCAGTCCGCGCAGTTCGGTGTTTACCCAGCCGCCCCCCAGCACCAGCTGCGTGCGCGGCGCCGTGGCGCGAACCACCTGTGCCATCCGGAACGCGCCGTAGACATTGCCTGGAAACGGCGCGGTGATGCACAGCACATCGGGCCGCTGCGAGGCCAGCAGCTCGCTGGTGATCGCATCGAGCGCCGCATCGACCAGCGTGGGCTCGCCCGCCAGGGCCTCGCGCAGCGGATCGAACGTGGGCGCGCTGGCCGCGAGCTTCTCGCCATAGCGCGCGAGCTCGAAGCGCGGGTCGATGCCCAGGCTCCAGACATCTGCAAGGTCATCCACATACAGGCTCGCCAGGTAGCGTGCCTGCTCCGTGGTGCCCAGCGCGCCGAAGGCCTCGTGCAGCGGCGCTTCCTGCACCGGCGCGAAGCGCGGACCTTCCGGCAGGAAGCGCCGCCCCACGATGCGCAGCGCCAGCGTCGGATCGCGATGCTGCAGGAAGCGGATGACCGGCTCCACGGTGTCGACGTACCGATCCGCGTGCTCGAGGAAGTGCGCGATGGATGGCGGCATGGCCGGCGCACCGCGCGCGCCCTTGCCCCGCGCCGGCCGCAGCGCCCGCGCCCGGACCTGCAGCTCCTCCGCCATCTTCGCAACCTGCGATGCGGAATAGAGCCGGAGGAACAGGGCGAGCGACGCATCGGCCTGCGCAATCGTCAGATCGAGCGCAGTCGCATGCTGGCGCAGGAAGCCGGTGAGATACGCCGTCGCGGGGTACGGCGTATTCAGCTGGATCATCGGCGGGGTGACGAGCAGGCAGCGCATGGCGCGGCAGGGTAACGCAGGTCCGGGCAGCCCGGTACACTGCGCCGCCCATGCCCGCGACCGAACCCCCCGCCAGCCACGCTATAGAAGAGTGCCTGCGACGCGACCAGCACCGGTTGCGGCGGGAGGGGGACCGGCTGCGCGGCGCCCGGATGAGGGGCACCGACGTCTCGGCCGCCGAAAAGGCGCTGTCCGAGAGGATCAGCGCGTCGGTCGCGGCACGCGCTGCCCGTGCGGCCAGCGTGCCGCCGATCAGCTACCCCGACGAGCTGCCGGTCTCGCAGCACCGTGACCAGATCCGCCGCGCCATCGAACAGCACCCGGTGGTGATCGTGGCCGGCGAGACCGGTTCGGGCAAGACCACGCAGCTGCCCAAGATCTGCCTCGAGGCCGGCCGCGGCGTGGCGGGGGTGATCGGCCACACCCAGCCACGGCGCATCGCCGCGCGCGCAGTGGGGGCGCGCATCGCCGAGGAACTGAAGGTGCAGCTCGGCGAACTGGTGGGCTACAAGCTGCGCTTCCAGGATCGCAGCCGGCCCGAGGGCCTCATCAAGCTGATGACCGATGGCATCCTGCTGGCCGAGACGCAGGGTGACCGCTTCCTCGACCACTACGACACGATCATCGTCGACGAGGCGCACGAGCGCTCGCTGAACATCGACTTCCTGCTGGGCTACCTGAAGTGGCTGATGCCGCGCCGGCCCGACCTGAAGGTGATCATCACCTCGGCCACCATCGACACCGAGCGTTTCTCGAAGCACTTCGGTGATGCGCCCATCATCAACGTGTCGGGACGCAGCTACCCGGTGGAAGTGCGCTACCGCGAAGTGCAGCGCGACGAGGAGGACGACGAGACCGACTCGCTGGAACAGGACGCCATCCTGGCCGCGGTGGACGAACTGTGGCGCGACCAGAATGGCGACATCCTGGTGTTCCTCAGCGGCGAGCGCGAGATCCGCGAGACCGCCGAGTCGCTGCGCAAGCATCATCCGCACGGCTGCGAGATCCTGCCGCTGTACTCGCGGCTGGCACAGGAAGAGCAGCAGCGCGTGTTCCGCCTGTCGGGAAAGCGGCGCATCGTGCTGGCCACCAACGTGGCCGAAACATCCCTGACCGTGCCCGGCATCCGCGCGGTCATCGACACCGGCGTGGCGCGGATCAGCCGCTATTCGCATCGCAGCCGGCTGCAGCGCCTGCCCATCGAGAAGATCTCGCAGGCCAGCGCCAACCAGCGCTCCGGCCGCTGCGGCCGCGTTGGCCCCGGCATCGCGATCCGGCTGTACTCGGAGGAAGACTTCCTCGCGCGACCGGCGTTCACCGAGCCCGAGATCCAGCGCACCAACCTCGCCGCCGTCATCCTGCAGATGCATGCGCTGAAGCTGGGTGACATCGAGGCGTTTCCGTTCGTCGAGCCGCCCGATGGGCGCTACATCCGCGATGGAGCACGAACCCTGCGCGAGCTGGGCGCGCTGACCGAAGAGGGCGCGCTGACCGAGATGGGCCGCAGGCTGTCGCGACTGCCGCTGGATCCGCGGCTGGGCCGCATCCTGCTGGCCGGCGCCGACGAGCACTGCCTCGAGGAGATCGCCCTCATCGCCTCGGCGCTGTCGGTGCCCGACCCGCGTGACCGCCCTGCAGACAAGCAGACGCAGGCGGACCAGAAGCACGCGCCCTTCCGTGACGAGAAATCCGATTTCCTGTCGCTGCTGAACCTGTGGCGCGCGTATGAGAAGGCGCGCGGCGAGCTGTCGCGCGCGAAGCTGCGCGGCTGGTGCAAGGAGAATTTCCTCTCCTACCTGCGCCTCACCGAGTGGCACGATGTGCATGGCCAGGTGATGGAAGTCGTGAAGGGCGAGCTGGCGCTGCGCATGAACACGCAGCCCGGCCAGTACGAGCCGATCCATCGCGCGCTGCTCGCCGGGCTCATCTCGCAGGTGGCCGAGCGCAAGGAACAGGCGGAGTACCTGGGCGCCAACGGCACCAAGCTGCACATCCATCCGGGCTCGGGCCAGTTCAAGGCCAAGCCGCCGTGGATCGTCAGCGCCGAGCAGGTGCAGACCACCAAGGTCTACGCGCGCAACGTGGCGCGCATCGATCCGCGCTGGGTGGAAGAAGTGGGCGAGCACCTGGTGAAGCGCCACCACTACGAGCCGCACTGGGAGCGCAAGGCCGGCCGCGCCGCCGTGTATGAACGCGTGACGCTGTTCGGCCTCACGCTGTCTGCCGGGCGCAGCGTGCCCTTCGAGCGCATCGACCCCAGGGCCGCGCGCGAGATGTTCATCCGCCACGCGCTGGTGCGGATGGAATACGACTCGCGCGCGCCGTTCTTCGCCCACAACCTGAAGCTGCTGGAGGAAACCGAATACCTGCAGCAGAAGGGCCGGCGCGTCGACCTGCTGGGCGACGAAGAACAGCTGTATGCCTTCTTCGATGCGCGTGTGCCGGAAGGCATCTCCACCAGTGCCGCCTTCGAGCGCTGGCGGCGCGAGGCCGAGGCCAAGAACCCGAAGCTGCTGTGGCTGACCGAAAAGGACATCGCCGCGGGTGATGCCGAGCTTGAAGCCGACCGTTTCCCCGACCACCTCACCGCGGGCCCCCTGGTGGTGCAGCTTCGCTACCGCTTCGAGCCCGGCCACGAAGACGACGGCGTGTCGGCGTTGATCCCGCTGCATGTGCTGAACCAGGTACCCGAGGAGCCTTTCGCCTGGCTGGCGCCGGGCTTCCTCGAGGAGAAGGTGACCGCGCTGGTGCGCTCGCTTCCCAAGCAGCTGCGCGTGAACTTCGTCCCGGTGCCCGACGCCGTGGCAAAGGTGATGCCGCTGCTGGATGCGGGGCGTGGATCGCTGTACGCGCAGCTGGCGGATGCGCTGTCGCGCACCGGTGGCGTGCCGGTGCCACGCAATTCATTCCGCGAGGATGTACTGCCGCCGCACCTGCGGATGAACTTCCTGCTGCTGGACGACGCCGACAAGGTGATCGCGCGCAACCGCAGCCTGCCCGAGCTGCGCGCGCGGCACGCCGGCGCCTCGCAGCAGGAATACGCCAAGCAGTCGTCGATCACCACCGGCGCGCGCTCGTGGGAATTCGGCGACCTGCCCGAGCAGCAGGACATGCGCCAGGGCAACCGGCAGCAGCTGGGGTACCCCGCGCTGGTGGACGAAGGTGGCACCGTGGGAGTGCGCGCCTTCGCCACGCAACCCGAGGCGGCTGCCAGCCACGAGCGTGGCAGCGCGCGGCTGATCCAGCTGATGATGGCGCGCGACATGAAGTCGCTGCGTCGCGACCTGGCCGTGAACGTGCAGGCCGAGACGGTGTATCGCGCGCTCGAGGCCCATCCACTGCTGAATGCCGGCCTCACGCATGGGCGCGACCTGCGCGACGACCTGCTCGATCGCGTGGTGATGACGGTCTTCCTCGCTGGCCGCGAACCGCTGCGCAGCGGCACCGCGCTGGATGCGCGCATCGCGGCATGCCGCGCCGGCATCGGCCTTCACGCCAAGGAGATCTCCAGCAACGTGCAGCAGGCGCTCGAGCGCCTCGCGCGGATCCGCATCGCGTTGCCCAAGGCCAATGCCGCGACGGCCGCCGACATCCGCTCGCAGCTGGCCTGGCTGGTGCCCGCCGGATACCTGCTGGTCACGCCCTGGCATCGCCTGAAGGAATTCCCGCGCTACCTGCAGGCCATCGAGCAGCGCCTGGAGAAGCACGGGCGCGACCCGAAGCGCGACGCGCAGCTCACCGCGCAGGTGACAACGCTCGAAACACGCTATCGCGATCGCGTGAAGGCCGAGCGGGGCGCACGGTCCCCCGCGGGAGATGAATACCGCTGGCTGCTCGAGGAGCTGCGCGTGTCGCTGTTCGCGCAGCAGTTGAAGACCCGCGTGCCGGTGTCGGCACGGCGACTGGAAGAGGCGTGGGCCGAGCGGGAATCCGCCGCGTCTCGCGCCTAGGCGGTACCATCGGCTGGACGATCGGGCGGATCGTGAACCAGGGGAATGCAGATGGCGACCAACCGGCAGGTGATGGTGGTGTTCATCCTCGCGCTGGCATCGGTGGCTGGCGCCCCGTTCGCCGCGCAGCCGGAGACCGCAGGTTCCGCGCAGGCGCGCATCGCGGCGCTCGAAGACCGCGAGGCCATCCGCGTCGTGCTGCGCGACTACGGTCGCCTGCTCGATGAGCGCCGGTTCGAGGAATTCGGCCAGCTTTTCGCCGAAGACGGCCTCTACGTGGCCGGTGCCACCACGCGCGGGCCGAAGGCGATCGCCGACGGCCTGCGCCGCACGTTCGCCGGCAATTCGCTGGGCCTCGCGGAACCCAACTTCCATGTGCTGTTCAACGAGCGCATCACGCTGGCCGGCCTGAAGGCGATTTCCACCAGCCAGTCGTTCTTCGTCGCTCCCGGCGCCGACGGGGCCCCGCGCGTGGTGATGATGGCGAGCTACGAGGATGAACTGGTCAAGACCCCCGGTGGCTGGCGCTTCGCGAAGCGCGTGGTGAAGGGCAACATGTCGCCGCGACCTGCGGCGGCGCAGGCCGACGATGGCGCAGCGGCCACGCGTGCGCTGCTGGCTACGCAGGCCGATCGCTGGGACAAGGCCATCATCGCCAAGGAACGCGTCGGCATCGAGGCCAACATGGCGGAGGACTTCCGCAACATCGATGGCAATGGCACGGTGGCCGACAGGCAGGCCTTCATCCGCGACCTGATGGACAAGGACCTGCAGATCGATCCGTATTCCGTCGAGGACTTCGACGTGCGCCTGTACGGCGACACCGCGCTGCTCAGCGGACGCACCCGCATGACGGGCCGCTACCAGGGAAAGTCATTCACCTCGCACTATCGCTACATCGACACCTATGTGCGCCGCGATGGTGCGTGGCGCGTCGTGAGCGTGCAGATCACGAAGATGGCGCAGTGATTCGCCAGGCCGTTGCCAGCGCAGGGATAAAATCCCGGGTGTAAGGTCGGGCCCGTCTCCGATACTGTACTCACCAATCCGGTCTTCTTCGGTGACTCCAAGTGAAAGGTAGAGATATTGCGCTGCGACTTGCCGTCGCGGTGATGGCAGCGCTTTCGGTGGGATGCCAGAAAAGCGAGGGCAGTGCGAAGGAGGCTGACAAGACGGCCACCCTCACGCCCCTGCTGCTCTCGTCCGAAGACCTGCTGCAGCTGGGCATGAAGACCCTTTCATCGGGCCCGATCATCACCGGCTCCATCCTGCCGGAAAAACGCGCGGATCTGCGCGCCGAGGTCTCGGCCGTGGTGCTCACGGTGCTGAAGGAAAACGGCGATCCGGTGAAGAAGGGCCAGTTGCTCGTGCAACTCGACGACACCTCCATCCGCGACACGCTGTCGTCGGCGCAGACCGCGGCCGAGGCCGCATCGCAGGCCTACGACCAGGCGCAGCGCCAGTACGAGCGCATGGTGAAACTGCGCGACGGCGGGCTGGTCTCCGCGCAGCAGCTCGAAGATGCCGAAGTCCGCCGCAACTCGACGCAGAGCGATCGCGAGGCGGCGAAGAGCCGGCTGGTCGCGGCCCAGCAGCAGCAGGGACGCACAATGGTTCGTGCCCCCTTCGACGGCATCGTTAGTGACCGCAAGGTTTCAGGCGGCGACACGGCGCAGGTGGGCAAGGAACTGCTGAAGGTGATCGACCCGCGCAGCCTGCGGTTCGAGGGGTTCATCTCGGCCGACAGCATCGGCGTGGTCCATCCGGGGCAGCAGGTGTCGTTCCGCGTGCACGGCTTCGAAGGCAAGGACTTCAAGGGATCCATCGCGCGCGTGAACCCGGCGGCCAATGCCACCACGCGCCAGGTCGAGGTGCTGGTGAACTTCGCGCCGGGCCAGCAGCAGCCCGGCGTCGCCGGCCTGTACGCCGAAGGTCGCGTGGAGATCGCGCAGCGCGAGGGGCTCTCGATGCCCGCAGGCGCCATCGCGCGCGACGGCGACAATGCCTTCGCGTGGAAGGTGGCGGGCGGCACGCTGCACAAGGTCGCGCTCAAGCTCGGCGACCGTGATCCGCGCAGCGGCGAATACATCGTTGAATCCGGCCTCGCGGGCGGTGACGTGGTGCTGCGCTATCCCAGCACCACGCTGCACGACAAGCAGCCGGTGAAGCAGTCCGGGAAATAGGGCCCGCACCATGTTCCTCTCGAATTTCAGCATCCGGCAGCCGGTCACGACGGTGGCGATCGTCGTCGTGCTGATGTGCCTCGGCATGCTCGCGATCAAGAACCTGCGCGTGAATTCCATTCCCGACGTGCAGGAGCCGGTGCTGGTGGTGGTGGTGCCGTATCCCGGCGCATCGCCCGAATCCGTCGAGCGCGAGATCATCAACCGCATCGAGAAGCCGCTGCAGAGCGTGCCGCAGGTCAACGAGATCCGCTCCACGGCCTCCGAGGGGCAGGCGCAGATCATCGTCATCTTCAACTTCCACAAGAACATGGTGGAAGCGGCCGACGAGATCCGCAACGCCATCAGCCAGGTGCGCCACAAGCTGCCGCTGGAGATGCGCGAGCCGGTGCTGTTCCGCGCCGATCC
>Ga0116177_10004499_pt1 | contig 10155 bp, 9 predicted proteins | sample AD_STIC10_MetaG_FD_89750 | JGI IMG/M metagenome (GOLD analysis project Ga0116177, IMG submission 89750) | Active sludge microbial communities of municipal wastewater-treating anaerobic digesters from USA - AD_STIC10_MetaG | ecosystem: Engineered > Bioreactor > Anaerobic > Digestate | place: USA...
ATGGCACAAAAGGTGCAGGTACGGTTACAGCCTTCGCTTATTTTCATATAAGCATAATGCTGCGGGGTATATAATAAACGTTCTCCCATCAGATCGTTCTTATAATCAGCCTCAAATGTTTTTAAGATATTGGGAAGCTCCATGGTACCGAAATAAGCATCCACTTCGGGTATCTCTTCTTCCAGGTTGTTTTTATAACGTTCGCTGAGACACCCGGTAACATACACTTTGTCGAGCTTACCCTTTTTCTTCAGTTCCACCTGGTTTAATATGGTATTGATGCTCTCTTCCTTCGCTTTTTCAATAAAACCACAGGTGTTTACGATCACAATATTGTGGTCTTTCTTTGCATTCTCATGCACCACATCAATATCGTTGGCTATCAGCTGACCGCTAAGCACTTCGCTGTCAACCATGTTCTTGCTGCAGCCCAGGGTAATGATGTTTACCTTGTCTTTTTTGATCGATTTCGTCTTCATAATACTGGCGGCAAAGGTAAGCCTTTACCCGTGCAGTTTTGGACGCTGCTTTGAAAAAAAAAATCGTGTAAAACTGTGATTTTTTATGCCTTTCTGCGACTAATGAAGAAAATACTGTTATTTAGGATCGATGATGATGCAAAACAATAAGGAAGAGTTTTTAAGCCGGTTACAAGAACAGCAGCTTATTATTTATAAGATCTGCAATTCGTACTGCAAGAATGAGTACGACCGGGCAGACCTGGCGCAGGAGATCACATACCAGTTATGGAGATCGTACAGCCATTTTAAGGGGGATGTTAAGTTTTCCACCTGGATGTACCGGGTTGCACTGAATGTGGCCATCACGTTTTACCGGAAAACAAAAACAAGTGAAGCGGTCATTCAATTAACGGAACCCGCAACGGATCCGGAAGACAAAAAAGAAGATGGGTCAGAACTGGAAAAGAATATCAACACCCTGCAGCAGTTCATCAATGAACTGAAAGAACTGGATAAAGCGCTGATGATCCTGTACCTGGAAGAAAAAAGCTATGCAGAGATAGCAGAGATACTGGGCATCACCGAAACCAATGTTGCCACCCGTATCAGCCGGGCAAAAGACAAACTAAAACAAAAATTCTCTACATTAAATAATTAAGACCATGGAAGACACTTTATTAAAAGACCTCTGGAAAGCACAGGATAAAAAGTTAGACCAGGCAATGAAACTGAATGTATACCTGCTGGAATCCTTACAGAAGCAAAAGGCTGAATCCAAACTGAACAGCCTGGCGAGGTTCAAAGGCCGGGCCGTTTTTCTGGGAATACTATGGGTGCTGTTTTTAGCAGTGCTTGTTTACGGCAACCAGCTAAAGAATATGTATTTCACTGTGTCCGTTTCCCTGATCATAGTATTTACCATACTGGCCATTATTGTCTATATCAAACACATTGCGCTTATTAAGGAACTGGATTACAGCAAACCCATTACCGACACACAAAAAAAATTATCCCGGCTACAGGCTTCTACCTTTAATACCCGCTTTCTGCTGCTGCAAACGCCCTTCTATACCACCTGGTTCTGGAGCACAGAAATGATCAATGGAATGGGAATGAAATTCTGGCTCATTTCGGTACCCATCACATTAGCCTTTACCGTGCTTGCAGTATGGGTCTATAAAAACCTTACCCTGGAGAATATGCACAAAAAATGGGTACGGAAACTGGTGAACAGTACGCCTGAACATACTTCTGTATTCAAAGCCATTGATTTTCTTAACGAAATAGAAGAGTTCAAAAAAGGGTAGCCGGACCAAAGAAATTAAAACATACTCCCCCCGCAGCCGTCTTCCGTATTACGTAAGGCAAATAAAACGGTAAACCATACCATTCATCCATTAAAAAGCACAGTTCATAGATTGTGACATTTGGATTGCAAAACGCCCTGATTAGATTTGCGGCGGATTTTAAAAAAACTATAACGCATAAGCCATGAAACAGAAATTATTACTAATTGCTTCGTTGCTCTTTTTTTCAGCAACCACCCTCTTTGCCCAGTCTCCCACCAGGGTCACAGGCCAGATAAAAGATAATACCGGCAAAGCACTTTCAAATGCCACGATCATGCTGCATTCGGCAAAAGACTCTTCCCTGAAGAAAACAGCCGTTTCCGACAGCAAGGGTAATTACGAAATGCTTGCTATTAAACCAGGCAGCTATTTTGTCAGCAGCGGCGTGGTGAACATGAAAAAAACAAGTTCTCCCGTTTTTGAAGTAAAAGAAAATGAAACAGTCGCCGTTCCTGACATCATAACCACGCCAATGGCTAAAAGCCTGGAAGGGGTAACGGTTAGCACCAAGAAGCCGATGGTGGAGGTGAAAGCGGATAAAACCATCCTGAATGTGGAGGGTACGATCAATGCTGTTGGCCAGGATGCGCTTGAACTATTAAGAAAATCTCCGGGTGTGATCGTGGATAAAGATGACAACCTGAGCCTTGCTGGTAAAAATGGTGTGCAGGTCTATATTGACGGTAAACCAAGCCCGCTCACTGGTGCCGACCTGGCAAGCTATTTAAAATCGCTTCAGTCGTCGCAGATCGAAGCTATTGAACTCATCACCAATCCTTCTGCCAAATATGAAGCGGCAGGTAATGCAGGTATCATCAATATCAAACTTAAAAAAGACAAGACCATTGGTACCAATGGTAACTTTACGGCGGGTTATAATATTGGAGTTTATGCAAAATACAATGCCGGTTTGTCCCTGAACCACCGGAATAAAAAAATGAACCTGTTTGGCAACTATAATTTCAACACCGGTATAAATGAGAATAATTTCAAGCTGTACAGGGAGCAGGGTGACAGTATTTTTGACCAGCGTAACCGGATGCTGAACCGGAATAAATACGGAAATAATTTTAAAGCTGGTGCTGATTTCTTTATCAATAAAAAAAGTACGATCGGGTTTATCCTGAACGGCAATATTGCTAAAAACATAATGGAAACCGAGGGCCCGATGGACATTATTTACCGGCCAACTAATACCGTTTCGAGATTATTGCGGGCTACCAGCAACAACGAAACAAAACGAAATAATGTAAATACAAATATCAACTACCGCTATGCTGTAACAGGGGGCACAGAACTGAATATTGATGCCGACTATGGCACCTTCAAACTCCGCGGAAACCAGTTTCAGCCAAATGATTATTATGATGCAACGGGTACTACAAAACTCTATAGCAATGTTTACCACATGATCTCTCCAACCGATATTGATATTTTTTCGGTAAAGGCTGATTATGAACGTAATTTCCAAAAAGGGCGCCTGGGGATCGGTGGCAAAATAGGCTTTGTAAAAACCGACAATGATTTCAGCAGGTATGATGTGATCGGGAATATGGAGATCTATGACAAGGATAAAAGCAACCGCTTCAAGTACACAGAAAATATTAATGCCCTTTATGTGAATTATAACCGGGCATTCAAAGGCTTTATGGTTCAGTTTGGACTGAGGGTAGAGAACACCGTATCGGATGGAACGTCGACCGGACTGAAATACAACAGTAATACCGGCCTCTATGAAAATTACGATTCATCCATACACCGTAATTACACCAACCTTTTCCCAAGCGCTGCCATCACGTTCAATAAAAACCCGATGAGTCAGTTTGGTATCACGTACAGCCGCCGTATTGACCGGCCAGCCTACCAGGACCTGAACCCATTTGAATTCAAACTCAATGACTATACCTTCTTGAAGGGTAATACCCAGTTGAAGCCGCAGTATACTAACAGTTTTGGTATCACGCATACGTATAAATACAAGCTGAATACCCAGTTGAACTACAGTCATGTGAAAGATATATTCACCCAGTTGCCGGATACAACCGAAGGATCAAAAAGTTTCCTTACCAAGAAGAACCTGGCCACACAGGATATCGTGAGCCTGAATATCAGCTATCCATTCCAGTACAAGTGGTATGGTTTCTTTGTGAACCTTAATTCTTATTATTCCATGTACAAAGCCGACTTTGGCGGCGGAGACCGTAAGATAGACCTGGATGTTTTTGCACTGAGTTTCTTTATGCAGAACACATTTAACCTTGGTAAAGGCTTTAAAGCAGAGTTAAGCGGATTTTACAATTCACCCACTATCTGGCAGGGCACATTCAAGAGCAAAGCCATTTACGGCATTGATGGCGGGGTGCAGAAAACCCTTTTCAAAGGAAAAGCAAACCTGAGAGTGGCTGTAAGCGATATGTTCCGTCTCATGAAATTCAGTGGAAGTAACAACTTTACCGGCCAGTACAATGAAGCCAGCGGCCGTTGGGAAAGCCGGCAGTTTAAGATCAATTTCAGTTACCGTTTTGGTAGCGCACAGATAAAGGCAGCACGCCAGCGTAAAACATCCATTGAAGAAGAGAATAAAAGAACACAGCAGAGTGGTGGAATAGGCGGAAGTTAATTTATCAAAATATATTCAATTTAAAAGCCGCTTATTTTAATAGGCGGCTTTTTTGTCATCGCATTGTAATCAATTGCTGCTTTGTAAATTCGTTTTAACGCTACTTTAACTGCGTTTTGTATTTTCTTAACAGCAGCAGATTTAAAATGTATAGATATTTGTGTTATAAAAATTAAACAATAAAGATTTTCTCATAAGCAGTTAGTTTTGGTAACCGGCCCCTGTTTCTACAGGGGCTTCTTCTTTACCGGTCTTTCTCCTCACCCGGTAACTTCCTTAAAAATATTCACCTGTACGATTTAAAAAATAAAGAGTTGAAATCACTTGTTCAAACAAGAACGGTTGACTGTGATTTTGACAGGCATTTAAATCCGGCGACAGGTTCGCCTGTGGTATTATTTATAAAGGGGGTGCTTGCAACAACCTGCCGGGAAGTAAATAATCACGGATCCACAGATACTGCTTAGCAGGTATAAAATAAATCAGGTGAAGGAGATTGGTCTTTATTCAACAGTTATACTAAACAGGCTGTTCACAAAATCTGCTTTATCAAACACCAGCAGGTCTTCGGCTTTTTCGCCCACACCAATGAATTTCACCGGTATTTTGAATTGGCTGGCAATGGCCAATACCACGCCGCCTTTGGCTGTTCCGTCCAGTTTGGTGATGGTTAATGCCGACACATCGGTGGCTGCTGTAAAATGTTTGGCCTGCTCCAATGCATTCTGCCCGGTACTGCCATCAAGCACCAGCATCACTTCATGCGGCGCTTCAGGTATCACTTTCTGTATCACCCGTTTGATCTTGCTTAACTCATCCATGAGGTGAGCTTTATTATGAAGCCGGCCTGCCGTATCAATTAATATCACATCCACATTCCTGGCCACACCACTGTTAACGGTATCAAAGGCCACGGCGGCAGGATCGCTTCCCATATCCTTTTTAACGATGGGTACTCCTGCCCGTTCGCTCCAGATGGTCAGTTGGTCAACCGCAGCAGCCCGAAAAGTATCTGCAGCGCCTAATAAAACGGATTTGCCCGCCTTTGAAAAATTATGCGCCAGTTTACCAATGGTGGTTGTTTTACCAACGCCGTTCACACCTACCACTAAAATAATATGGGGCTTATGCCCGGCGGGTAATTCGTAGTTCACGTAGCTGCTGTCTTGCGGGGCCGTAATTAAAATATTCTGTATCTCTTCTTTTAAGATGCCGTTGAGTTCGGAGGTATTGAGGTATTTGTCTCTGGCAACCCTCTTTTCTATCTGGTCGATTATCTTAACCGTGGTTTCCACGCCCACGTCGGCGCTTACCAGGGCATTCTCCAGGTCGTCCAGCACCTGCTCATCTATGGTGCTCTTACCTGCAATGGCCTTGGTTATCTTGCTGAAGAACCCCTCCCGGGTCTTTTGCATACCCTGCTGCAGGGTTTCCTGCTGCTGTTTCTTTCCAAAAAGTTTATCGAAGATGCCCATGACGAAAGATTGATACTTGATGCTGGATACTTGATACCGGGTACACTCTTTATGCTGAGAAACTTTTTAATAATTGAACTGCGGCCAGTATCAAGTATCCGGCTTCTGGTATCTGGTATCAAAAAAAGCCATTCTGAAAACCAGAACAGCTTAGTTATATATTTTTTTCATGACGAAATAATCAGCTCGCCAGGAATTCCTTGATCTTGTCTTTGTGTACGATCGCTTCCTTAAAGGTATAAGCCCCTGTTTTAGGACTGCGTAATGTACGTATCACTTTTGTCCAGTTCTTAGCGTCGGCTGCTGCCTTCTGGTCTTTGGTTTTTATCGCTGTTTTAGCTGCTTTTGCCATGGTAGTATGTTTAGTTGTTAATCAGTTAATCCGTTTATACGTATTACCCGATTAACGGATTAACGTTTACTTGATCTCTTTGTGAACAGTCACTTTCTTCAGGATGGGATTGAATTTCTTCAGCTCCATACGCTCTGGGGTGTTCTTTTTGTTTTTAGTGGTAATATAACGGCTGGTTCCCGGCTGACCACTTGTTTTGTGTTCGGTACACTCCATAATTACCTGTACCCTGTTTCCTTTCTTTGCCATTTTTGTATTGTTTATTAGTTAATTGGTTAATCCGTTTAAACGTGTTAACCGATTAACGGATTAACATTTTACTGATTAACGTTTATATTTTCTCTCCAGCCGCACGCAATTGCTTTACCACCGCAAACAACCCATTCTTATTGATGGTGCGGATCGCTTCTGAAGAAACCTTCAGGGTAACCCATTTGTCTTCCTCAGCAAGGAAATAACGTTTGGTCTGCAGGTTCGGTAAAAACCGGCGTTTTGTCTTGATATTTGAGTGAGAAACCTTGTTTCCGGTTATCGGCTTCTTTCCTGTAACCTGACATACTCTAGCCATAGTACTAATTTTTGGACGGCAAAGGTAAGGTTTAATATCAATAATCCGGGTTCAAAATGGAAGATTTTTTCCTTTTTTGCAGAATTCTGCCCACAAATAAACTGAAATTGTGAATAAATCTACCTTTACCCCTATGCAATGGCTTAAAAAAGGATTCCTGGCCCCCGGCTTTTTACTTCTAACCCTCACTACCCTGGCTTTGGAGCCGGAGCCGGTGGAACTGAGGCCGGGCATGGTTATAACCAGTTCCATAAAGGTAAAAAAAGCCACGTACCGGCTTAATGGAAACGATTCCCTGAACAGGCCCCTGATCCGGATCAAAGGGAACAATTTAACCGTGGATTTTAATGATGCCCTGCTCCAGGGAAGCAATAACAAACAACTCCCCAACCAGTTTTATGGCCTGGCCCTGCTGATCGAGGGGAATAATATCACCCTTAAAAATGCCCGGGTAAGTGGATATAAAGTGGCAGTAATGGCGAAGGATTGCAAAAACCTGGTAATTGAAGGCTCCGACTTCAGTTATAATTACCGCCAGCAATTACAAAGCACCTGGCTCCACGAAGATGTGAGCGACTGGATGAGTTTTCACCACAACGAGAACGACGAATGGCTGCGATACGGGGCCGGTATCTATTTAAAGGATTGCAGCAAGCCCGTGATCAAAAACAATACCATCACCGGCGGGCAATGCGCCCTCATGATGATGCGCTGCAATGATGGCGAGATAACCGATAATGATTTTTCTTTCAACTCTGCCATCGGCATCGGCATGTACCGCAGCAGCCGAAACAATGTCCTGCACAACAAACTTGATTTTAATGTGCGTGGCCACAGCGAAGGATTCTATAACCGGGGGCAAGACAGCGCCGGCATCCTCGTGTTTGAACAGTGTAACGAAAATGTATTCGCTTACAACAGCGTAACCCATAGCGGGGATGGTTTCTTTTTATGGGCCGGGCAAACAACCATGGATACCGGCGAAGGCGGCTGCAATGATAACTACGTGTATAAAAATGATTTCAGCTATGCTCCAACGAATGGGGTGGAGATAACGTTCAGTAAAAGCCATATCATCGATAACATCATTAACGGATGCGATCATGGTGTTTGGGGCGGGTACAGCTGGGAAACATCCATCAACGGGAACAGGTTTGAAAAGAACCGGATCGGCATTGCTATCGAACACGGGCAGAACATCGGTATCAGCAACAACCGGTTCGAAAATAATAAGACTGCTGCGATAAAACTCTGGGCACGAAAAACACAACCTTCCGATTGGGGTTACGCCAATAAAAAAGATACCCGCAGCATGAATTACCGTTTTTGGGGAAACAGTTTTAAAGATGAAAATGTTGCCTATGATCTTACCCTCACCCGTGATCTTAGTTTATCGAAGAGTGAATATGAAAATGTAAGAACAACCGTAAAAAAAGACAGCTCGGTAGAAGCAATGCATATCGATCCCGTCGATCTTACCGACACTGCTGCCATCATTCCTGAAATACTCAGTACCTGGAAGCAGAATGCCATACCCGTTACCACATTTGAAAAAGGCCGCAACCAGATACGCATCACCGAATGGGGACCCTATCCTTATGATCGTCCCTATCCGTATATCTTTTTAAAAAAGATCGACAGCAATGATGTTTACCACTTTGACATATTAGGTCCGGCAAAAGGCACCTGGTCGGTTTCAAACAGCAATGACCTCCGGCACATCACCAGCATGGAAGGAACATTTCCCGCAGAGATCAAGGCACAGAAGATTGGCAATGATGTACAGCTTCAGCTGCAATACAGCGGCGAAACCTTTACCGGCCGCTTTGGTGCCGAACAACCGGCAGGAATCTATATTTTCTCTTTCCGTGATTTTCAACCGGATATTAACTGGGATGTGAACTGGTATAAATGGGATGCTGCACACGATCCAAATAAAAATTATGAACAGTTCAAAACGGTTTACAACAACAAGCCTGTAAAAACAGAACAGGTAAAAAAAGTGGATTATACCTGGTGGGGAGCCATCGGTAAAAATTTACAGGCCGATTCTTTTGCTGTTGTTGCCACCGGAACCGTGCAGGTTGAAAAAGGAACCTACCAACTCAGCGTAACAGCCGACGACCTGGTAAAAGTTTTTGTTGATGGTAAATTAATGATCGACTTTTGGGATGTATCTAAATACAAGTACGACGAAGACACCCACCACAATGCCGCAGTTGAATTGAACGGAAACCATAACATAAGAATTGAACAGGTGGAGAATTCCGGCTATGCAACCCTTATCTTTAAACTAATTCCCCTTAATAAATAAAACATGACAACACACTCAGTAACCACCAGTTTCAACCAGCGCATGTCTTTTACTGCCGATATCGACGGGCATAAAATAACCATGGACGACCCTACCGATGAGATCAGCGACAACAGCGGCCCCAGTCCCAAACGCATGATGCTGGCTTCCCTGGCAGGCTGCACCGGCATCGATATTGTTTCCATCCTGAATAAAATGAAAGTGGAGTTCAGCAACTTCACCATTACCGTGCATGCAGCCCTTACCAATGAACATCCTAAAATATACAACCTGGTAAAGGTCACTTACAAAATAAAACTGGCAGAAGAAGACAAACCGAAAATGATAAAAGCAGTAAACCTCTCAACAGAAAAATACTGCGGCGTTTTTGCCATGTTCAGGTCCTTTGCAAAAATGGATACGGAAATTGATTACCTGTGATCTGATTGATCGCAGATCAGTTCACCGGCTGGATGGATCGTTTGTATTGCCGCCTTATCCGCAGCATCTGCAACACAACAGCCAGCAATATCAGCGCTACGCCAATATAAAATTCCCGTTGCAGCTTCTCATTTTCTTTAAAGAAGATAAAGGCCAGGATGATACCATACACCGGCTCCATGTTATACGTAAGGTTTGCGGTAAAGGCAGAAATCTTCTTCAAAGCATTTAACTGCAGATCAAAACTCAACACGGTACACAGCCAGGCCAGTACCAGTAACCAGAGCCAGTCGGTGGTTGTGGGCATATAATAAGTTGCCGGGAATTGTACCAGGTACAGCGGTACTAAAAAGGTCAAAGCGATGAGTCCGCCCCCTAATTCATACAGTGTAAGGATCTTTGGCGAATGAACAACGAGCAGCCGTTTATTAAATATGGGGAACAGGGCGCTGCCCATGGCAGATACAATCCCAAAGATGACCCCCATCTTATACGGCGGGTGAAAATCGAAAATGATATTGCTACCGGCAATGGCCATCAGTCCAAGCAATACTTCCACCAACGATATTCTTCTTCTCAGAATGAGCGGCTCAAAA